>PVMS01141439.1_pt1 | contig 11594 bp, 6 predicted proteins | sample 1853461 | NCBI WGS metagenome assembly PVMS01 (sample SAMN08582032, study PRJNA380276) | Marine sediment metagenome, whole genome shotgun sequencing project. | isolation source: ocean sediment barecode stripped | collected 2017
CTTCATGGGCGAGGCCTGCCGGGTCTATGCGACCCCGTCCCTCGTGCGCGATATCGAACACGCCTGCCGCGACCTGATCCTGGAGCACGCCGATGCCGGGGAGGATTCGGTCGGCACGTCCATTTCACTCGCCCATACCGCCGCGACGCTTGTCGGCATGTGGGTGGAAATCATCGTGACGGTAGCTGCCGTCGATGGCCGCCGCGTGCGCTTTGCGGTCAGCGCCACCGACCCGCTGGAGCCGGTCGGCGAGGGCGAGCATGAGCGCTTCGTCGTCGATATCGCCAAAACGGCCGAGCGTCTGAAGGCAAAATCCGCTAAGGTCGCGGCAGGGGCGTCGTAGGGACATGCCCCGATGAACGCGAAATCCGGCAAATCAACGCGTACCGTTTCAAGCTACTGCTACCAGTGCGTGGCCGGGCCGGACCTGCTCAAAATCAAGATCGAGGATGGCGTCGCCACCGAAGTCCAGCCCGACCTCGGCGCGGCGGACGTGCATCCGGCCGGCGGCAAGATCTGCGTAAAAGCCTACGGGCTGATCCAGAAGACCTACAACCCGCACCGCGTCCTGACACCGATGAAGCGCACAAATCCCCGCAAGGGACGCGATGAGGATCCCGGCTTCGTGGCCGTTTCATGGGACGAGGCGCTGGATCTGATCGCTGAGCGGCTGAAGGACATTCGCGCCACCGGCCTTACCGACACGTCCGGCTATCCGCGCGTTGCCGCCAGTTTCGGCGGCGGCGGCACGCCGACCGCCTATATGGGGACCTTGCCTGCCTTCCTCGCCGCCTGGGGCCCGGTCGATATGAGCTTCGGCTCCGGCCAGGGCGTCAAATGCTACCACTCGGAGCACCTTTACGGCGAACTCTGGCATCGCGCCTTCACGGTGTCACCCGATACGCCGCTCAGCGAATACATCGTCTCCTTCGGCGCCAATGTGGAAGCCTCGGGCGGCGTGTGCGGCGTCAAGCGCCATGCCGATGCCCGCGATCGCGGCATCAAGCGCGTCCAGATCGAGCCGCATCTGTCGATCACCGGCGCCTGTTCGGCCGAGTGGGTGCCGATCAAGCCGAAGACCGATCCGGCCTTCATGTTCGCCATGCTGCATGTGCTTTTGCACGAGGCGGGGCGCGAGCAGCTCGACCTGGCGTTTTTGCGCCAGCGGACATCGTCGCCCTATCTGATCGCGCCGAACGGTTTTTTCCTGCGCGATCCCGAAAGCGCCAAGCCGCTGATCTGGGATTTAAAAACCAGCAGCGCCGTGCCCCACGATGCGCCCGATACCGAACCGGCGCTTGAAGGGAGCTTCACGGTGAGCGGCCTGGAGACCGGCGCCGACGATGACAGCTGGAGCCACACCGATGTCGCCTGCCGGCCGGCTTTCGCCCATCTGGCCGAGCATGTGAAGGCATCGACGCCAGACTGGGCGGCGGCGATTTGCGATGTCAAGGCGGAGACGATCCGGCGCATCGCCAACGAGTTCCTCGACCACGCCCGCATCGGCGAGACCATCGAGATCGAAGGCGAGACGCTGCCGCTGCGGCCGGTTTCGATCAGCCTAGGCAAGACCGTCAACAATGGCTGGGGCGGCTATGAATGCTGCTGGGCGCGCACCGTGCTTGCCTGCCTCGTCGGCGCGCTGGAAGTGCCCGGCGGCACGCTTGGCACTACGGTCCGCCTGAACCGTCCGGCCGGCGACCGCTGGGCCAGCGTTACGCCGGGGCCGGACGGCTTCATGCACTACCCGATGAACCCGACGCGCAAGAACGAATGGATCGAGCGTCCGCCGGCGCGCAGCGCCCATCGCACGCTGGTGCCGCTTGCCGCCGATTCGCCGTGGAGCCAGGCTCTTGGCCCGACGCATCTGGCCTGGATGATGCAGAAAGAGGACTTTGAGCATCTGCCCGAGGCGACACCGCCCGATGTCTGGTTCGTCTACCGGACCAATCCGGCGATCTCGTTCTGGGATACCGAGGCGGTTTCCGACGCCATGGCGAATTTTCCGTTCACCGTCTGCTTCGCCTATACCCATGACGAGACCAATCACACGGCCGACGTGCTGTTGCCCGACTGTACCGATCTTGAAGGGCTGCAACTCATCCGCATCGGCGGCACCAAATATGTCGAGCAGTTCTGGGACTATCAGGGCTTTGCCCTGCGCGACCCGGCCGTCGCGCCGCAGGGCGAGGCGCGCGACTTTACCTGGATCGCCACCGAGCTGGCGAACCGGACCGGGCTTTTAAAAGACTATAACGCCGCCATCAACCGTGGCGCGGCGGGGGTGAAGCTGTCGGGGGAGAATTGGGATTTCTCGCTTGAAACCGACGCCGTCCACGATGTCGAGGAAATCTGGGAAGCGGCCTGCCGCGCGGCCAGCGCCGAGGTGACCGATGGGGCGGAAACCCAGGGGCTCGATTATTATCGCCAACACGGTCAGCGGGTGCGCAACTTTTCGCGGCTGCACTGGTATCTCTACCCGGAGATCGTCGCCAAGGGACTGCGCTTTGAACTTCCCTATCAGGAACAGCTCAAGCGCGTCGGCACGGAGCTTGGCCGCCGTCTCCACGAGCACGATATCGAGTGGTGGGACGAGCAGCTTGCCGAATACGAGCCGCTGCCTGAATGGCGCGATCTGCCGGCGCTGTGGGAACGCGCGCTTGGCGAGGCGTTCGACGTCGATATCGCCGACTATCCGTTCTGGCTGATCACCTCGCGGAGCATGCAATATTCCTGGGGCGCCAATGCCGGCATCCAGATGATCAGGGAAGTGGCGGACAATATCGCCGGTCATGGCGGCGTTATCATGAACCCGCTGGCGGCCCGGCGTCTGGGCGTCGCCGACAATGACCTGATCGAGATCCGCTCGCCGCTCGGCGCGACCACGGGACGCGTCGTCCTGCGCCAGGGCATCCGGCCCGACACGTTGCTGATGATCGGCCAGTTCGGCCATTGGGCGACACCGTTCGCCAAGGACATGCACGTGCCCAGCATGAACGCCCTGACGCCGATGCTGCGCTCGCTGACGGACTCAACCGGATCGAGCGCCGATCTCGTCAAGGTTCGCGTGCGCCGGATCGGAGACGTGCCGTGACCCGGTGGGCAATGATCGCCGACCTCAACCGCTGCGTCGGCTGCCAGACCTGCACCTCGGCCTGCAAGCACACCAATGCGACGCCGCCCAGCGTGCAGTGGCGCCAGGTGCTGGACGTCGAAGCGGGCGAATTTCCCGACGTCAAGCGGGCCTTCGTGCCGGTCGGCTGCATGCATTGCGAGGACCCGCCTTGCATGCATGTGTGCCCCTCGACGGCGACGCGCCAGCGGCCCGACGGCATCGTCACCATCGACTACGACATCTGCATCGGTTGCGCCTATTGCGCCGTCGCCTGCCCCTATCAGGCGCGCTTCAAGATCGACAAGCCGCTCTTGGCCTATGGCACGCCGCAGATGAAGCACGAGGCGCAACTGGAAGATCCGGCCATGCTTGGCGTTGCGCAAAAATGCACATTTTGCGTCGATCGCATCGATTTCGGCCTTGAAAATGGCCTCACCCCGGGCATAGACGCGGAGGCGACGCCGGCCTGCGTCAATTCCTGCATCGCCGACGCCATGCATTTCGGCGATCTCGACGATCCCGACAGCAACGTCTCGCGGCTCCTGAAAGAGAACAAGTCCTTCCGCATGCACGAGGAACTCGGCACCGGGCCGGGCTTTCATTATCTGTGGGAAAAGGTGGACGCCGAGGGCGAGGCTGTCGACGCGCCGGTCGATCTTGTCGCCCCGGCTGATGCCAGCGATAGCGGGATCAGCCACAAGGGCGTTGCGCCGTCGCTGCAACAGCACTGGGACATGCGCGCGGCGGGCAATTTCATGGGCGGCGGCGCTGGCGCGGGATTATTCCTTTTTGCCGCCCTCGCCGCGATGTCCGATGGCGGATTGCTGATGCCGCTTGGCCTTGTCGCGCTTGGCCTGGTCGGCGCCGGGCTGTTCCTGGTCTGGCTGGAGATCGGCCGGATCTGGCGCTTCATCAGTGTCTTGCGCCAGCCGCAAAGGTCATGGATGACGCGCGAGGCGATGGTGGCGATGCCGTTTTTCCTTTCCGGTCTTGCCGCGCTGGCGTTCAAATCCGCCATTTTAGCACTTCTTGCCGCGATCCTCGGGCTTGTCTTTCTCTATTGCCAGGCCCGCATCCTGGAACAGGCAAAGGGCATACCGGCCTGGCGCATCGGGGCGATCGTGCCGCTGATCGTCTGGACCGGTCTGGCGGAAGGCGGCGGCCTTTTTATCCTGCTCGGTAGCGCCGCCCTGTGGAGCGGGCTGGCGGTTCTGGCGCTCATCGGCCTGCGCTTCCTTGCCTGGCGGGCCTATCTCGGCGCCCTTGGCCGCGACGGCGCCCCGGCCGGCACCTTTACGGCGTTCGACAAGATAACCCGGATATTCGAACTCGGCGGTCACGCTTTGCCGGCGGCGCTGATTGCTCTATCTCTGATGACACCGCCGGGCGCGGCGCTATTGATGGCGCTCGGCGGCCTTTTCGCCTTTGCCGGCGGCTGGCTGTTCAAGATCGTCCTGGTGACCAAAGCCGCCTACAATCAGGGGTTTGCCGTGGACCATATGCCGGCGCGCGGCGCCGGCGCCAGTGGACCGGGCATCAAACCGGGATGGAGGCACGCATGAACATCGCGGCGCAGCACCACGGACAGGCAGGCCCGATCGGCGCTTCAGGCATGGAGCGCTCCTTCGCGCGCCAGGTCGAAAAGCTCAAACTTGGCGAGGGCGAGGTTTTCGAGGGCGAAGCGATCCTCGCCATTACCAAGGCGCTGCTGCAAGCCGGCGTTTCCTATGTCGGCGGCTATCCGGGCGCGCCGATGTCGCATCTCATGGATGTGCTGGCGGAGGCTCGCGTTCCGGTGCTGGAACCGATGGGCGTCCTGTTCGAACAATCGGCAAGCGAGGCCGGCGCGGCGGCGCTGCTCGCCGCCTCGATCCAGTATCCACTGCGCGGCGCGGTCACCTGGAAATCGATCGTCGGCACCAATGTCGCCTCCGACGCGCTCTCAAACCTGGCCTCGGCCGGGGTCACCGGCGGCGCGGTGATCGTCGTCGGCGAGGACTATGGCGAGGGCGCCAGCGTCATTCAGGAGCGCACGCACGCAACGGCGCTGAAATCGTCGATCCCGCTGCTCGATCCGCGCTATCACATGCCCAGGCTCGTGCAATTGACGGAGCAGGCGTTCGATCTTTCCGAAGCCTGCGGACTGCCGGTGATCGTCAGCATACGCATTCGCGCCGCCGACGACCTATGCGCATGAAAGGGACAAGATCGAGAAACGCCTGCCGGCGGCGCGGCAGTTCATCCTCGATCATGGCATCAACGAGATCTTTCCCGGCGACGGGCGGCGCATTGGCATCGTCATGCAGGGCGGCACCTATGGCGTCGTCCAGCGGGCGATGCGGCGACTGGGCGCGTCCGACACGTTCGGCGAGACGCCGGTGCCGCTGCTGGTCCTCAATGCGATCCACCCGCTGGTGCCCGACCAGATCGCCGACTTCATGGAAGACAAGGACTGCGTGCTGGTGGTCGAGGAAGGCAATCCGCCATTCATCGAGCGCGAATTGCGCGCCATCGCCCAGGAGCGCCGGCTCGAGTGCCGCATTCGCGGCAAGGACGTGCTGCCGGAAGCGGGCGAATATGTCGCCGACGTCGTCCGGGTCGGGATCGCCGCCTTTTTGGCCGAGGAGGATGCCGGCCTCGGGAAGAAAGTGCGCCGCGCCCAGAACGCAATCGAGAAGGCGGCGAAGAAGGCGCGCGCCGCGCTGACCGTGGTGCCGCCGACACGACCGCCGGGCTTTTGCACCGGTTGTCCGGAACGGCCGATTTTTTCCGCCCTGAAGCTGCTGCAGCGCGAGCGCGGGGCGTTTCACATCTCCTCCGACATCGGCTGCAGCACGTTTGCCGCCCTGCCGCCGTTCAATATGGGTTCCACCGTGCTCGGATACGGCCTTGGCCTGGCCTCCGGCGGCGCTGTCGGCAACGCCCTCGACCAGCCGGTCGTGGCGATCATGGGCGATGGCGCCTTCTGGCATAATGGCCTGACCAGCAGCGTGGTGAACGCCCAGTGGAACGGCCACGAGGCCGTGCTGATCGTTATGGAAAACGGCTATGCCGCGGCGACGGGCCAGCAGCATCTGCCCTCCACCGGCTCGACGGCTTGGGGCCGGCCGGTCAATATCTCGATTGCGCGGGCGCTCAGGGGCGTCGGCGTGCGCTGGCTGCGCCGCGTGCGCGCCTATGACGTGGCGGCAACGTTGAAGACGTTGCGCGCCGCCTTCGACGCCACCGGCAAGGGCCTCAGGGTCGTCCTTTCCGACGCCGAATGCATGCTCGCCCGGCAGCGGCGCGAGCGCAAGATCGCCGCCGAGCGGCGCAAAAAGGGCCTGCCCGTTGTCCAGGCGCGCTACGGCGTCGATGAGGAGGTGTGCACGGGCGACCATGCCTGCATGCGGCTGTCGGGCTGTCCCTCGCTGACCCTGCGCCCGGCCCGCGACCCGCTGAAGGAGGGCCCGACCGCGACGGTCGATCCAAGCTGCGTCGCCTGCAATCTGTGCGGCGAGGTGGCGCAGGCCGCGGCGCTCTGCCCGTCCTTCTACAAGGTGGAAGTGATCCACAACGCCCGCGCCTGGCGCAGGTTCTCCGACCGGGCCAATCGCCGCGTGCTCGGCTGGCTCGGAGCATCATGAGTTCCAAACGCCCCCTATGCGTGGTGATCGCAGCGCTCGGCGGCCAGGGCGGCGGCGTGCTTTTGGACTGGCTGGTCGAGGCGGCCCGCCATGAGGGCTATCCGGCGCAGGCGACCTCGATCGCCGGCGTCGCCCAGCGCACCGGCGCCACCACCTACTACTTGGAACTGTTCCCAAAACGCCAACCGGAAAAAGACCCGGTGTTTTCGCTGTTTCCCAGCGCCGGCGAGGTCGACCTTTTCGCCGCGCTGGAGCCGACGGAAGCGGCCCGGGCCATCGAACTCGGCTTCATCGGCACCGACACCACGGCGCTCAGCGTGCGCGAGCGGATTTACTCCACGGCTGAAAAAACGCTCCCCGGCGATGGCCGGCTGCCGGCCGAACCGGTGCTCGAGGCGTTGCGGCGCGCCGCCAAACGGACGGTCATCTTCGACGGCAAGGCGCTTGGCGGGGAAACCGGCCGGCAGCTCAACGCCGCCATGTTCGGCGCCATTGCCGGCACCGGCGTTCTGCCGCTTTCCGAAGATGCCTGCCGCGCCGCAATCAGGACGGCGGGCGTCGCCGTGGAAGCCAATCTCGCCGGCTTTGCCGCCGGCCTTGAAACGGCACGCGCGCCGGCGGGGAAAACGCCAGGCTCCGTAGCTGGCGATCCTGCGCCAAACCTTGAATACGATGCCGCTCCCGCCGCGCTGGCGGCGCGGGTGAACAAATTGCCGGCGCCGGTGCAGGCGATGGCCGGCCATGGCGCGGCGCGACTCCTCGACTATCAGGATGACCGTTACGCCGGACTTTATCTCGATCGGCTCGAGAAGATCATCGCGCTTGAGACCGGGGACAAAAAATATCCGGTATCGGTTGCCGTGGCGCGGCGCCTTGCCGCCTGGATGTCCTTTGAGGACGTAATCCGCGTCGGCCAACTCAAGACCCGCCCCGGCCGGCTCGCCCGGATCCGGGCCGAACTGGGCGCTCCGCAAGACGCCCCGCTGATTGTGCGCGACTTCCTCAAACCGGGACGCGAGGAGCTGGAGGGCCTGTTGCCGCCGGTGCTCGCCCGCCTGATGCCCAAGCCGAAGCCGGGCGTGCCGCGCAAGGGTTTGAAGCTGCGTGTGCGCACCAGTTCGCCCCTGGGCTGGCTGACGCTGCGGGCCATGGCGAAGCTCAAACCGTGGCGCCGGCGCACGGCGCGTTTCGCCCGCGAGCAGGGGCAAATCAAGGACTGGCTGGCGGCGGTCATGGCAGCGGTGCCAGATGCGCCGGCCCTGGCGCTCGATACGGCAAATCTGGCGGTATGGGCGCGCGGCTATGGCGATACGCGGGCCCGCGGTCTTGGCTGTCTGGGAAATGTTTCGGGCGATTTTGAAGAACAACTCGCGGCCGACGGCGCAGCGCTTGAAGCCAATGTCGGCGCGGCGCTCAGCGCCGCCTATGACGATCCGGACGGGGAGCAGGACCATGACCAGGGCGGACCGGCGGATCGATGAGAGTTTTTACCATGACCGGGCCGCCGAAACCCTCGGGCGCGGCGATCTTGCGGGCCTGCAACTCCACCGTCTGAAGGCGACACTTGATCGCGCCTGTGAGCGCGTGCCGCATTTCGCGCAAGCATTTAACAAAGCTGGCGTGAAGCCAGCCGACCTTGAAAGCCTTGCCGATATCGCCCGCTTCCCGTTTACCGTGAAGACGGATTTGCGCGACAATTATCCCTTCGCCATGTTCGCCGTGCCACGGGCGGAGGTGCTCAGGTTGCATGGCTCTTCGGGCACGACCGGCCGGCCGACGTTGGTCGGCTACACCGGGGACGATCTTGCCATGTGGGCCGATTTGATGGCGCGCTCGCTGGCCTGCGCCGGCGTGCGGCCCGGCGACGTGGTTCACAACGCCTTTGGCTATGGCCTGTTCACCGGCGGGCTCGGATTTCACTATGGCGCCGAACGCCTCGGCTGCACCGTCGTGCCGATGTCGGGCGGGGGCACGGAACGGCAGGTCAAGCTGCTCGCCGATTTTGCGGCGGATATTTTGTGCTGCACGCCATCCTATGCCCTCAACATCGCCGAGGTGGCGCAGGCGCAAGGCGTCGACATCGCCGCCCTGCCGGTGCGACGCGGCATTTTCGGCGCCGAGCCGTGGAGCGAGGCGATGCGGCAGGAACTGCAGGGCGTCCTCGGCGTCAAGGCCATCGACATCTACGGGCTATCGGAAATCCTCGGGCCGGGTGTCGCTGCGGAATGCGACGCGGAACAGGCCGGCCTGCATGGCTGGGAGGACCATTTTCTGTTCGAGGTGATCGATCCGGAAACGCTGCAAGTGCTGCCGGCCGGGACAAGCGGCGAACTGGTCATCACGACGCTGACCAGGCAGGCGATGCCGATGATCCGCTACCGCACGCGCGACATCACGAAGCTTATCGACGAGCCGTGCAGATGCGGGCGCACGCATGTCCGCATCATGCGGGTGACCGGGCGCGACGACGACATGCTGATCATTCGCGGCGTCAACGTCTATCCCTCGCAGGTCGAAGCCGTGCTTGTCGGTCTCGAAGGGCTGGCGCCGCACTACCAGATCGTGCTGACGCGCGAGGGCGCGCTCGACACCATGACGCTGCAAGTGGAAGCGGCAAGCGATGCGCCGCTCGACGATGAGAGCCTTGAGAAACACTCAAAGGAAGTCCGTCACCACATCAAATCAATGGTCGGAGTGACCTGCAACGTGGCGGTCAAGCGGCCGGGCGAAGTGCCGCGGTCCGAGGGCAAGGCGGTGCGGGTGCGCGATCTGCGCAATGCCTGAGCGGTTCGTGACGCCGCGAGACCGCCCGGTCAGAGAGGGTATTCCGCCGCCAAAGCGTCATAGACCGCCCTGCGCTCTTCATTATAAGGCTGGTTGTCGGCTTCCTCGAACGCTGCGATAGCGGTAGCTTCAGCTTCGAAGGTAGCAACGATCACCTGGGCAGATGCGGGGGTCAAGCCGGGAAAACTATCGACAATAGCTTGTGCAGCCGCGATTTCCTCTACCGTGGAGGTGAGATCAGCGATCACGTCCAGCGCGCCCAGATAGGCCACCGCATCGGCGTATTCCCCAAGTGTCGGGGGGACACCGCCGTTTGCCGCCAGGGCCGCTTGCGCGGCGGCATTGGCCTGCAAATACCGTTCAACCCGCTTGATCCGGGAATCGTAGGCCGCATTCGCTTTGGCCTGTTCATTGGAATTAAAATAGCTGTGCCCGGCGCCAAGCAAGCGATGGATCTCGCCAGGCGGTTGACCGGTTGTCGCGACGATTTCCTTGACATAGGCCGTTACCGGCGAGCCGATGCCGCCATTTGCATGTAACGACAGCAATTGCACGGGCGCGCCCGTGGCGACCGCGGCGGGGGCGGTGCCGCCGGTTGACGATGGCTGGGCGCTGCCGGTCGCCAGCAGGCGCAGCAATCCACCACCATTGCCCTGACCCGAAGTAGGCCCGCCGCTCGATGACGTGTCACCCGATCCGGCATCGGCGCTTCGCCCGCCATTGCCGGTATTCTCGCCGCTATTCCCGTTGCCACTAGCATTTTCGCTCGCGGCAAGCGCCTGGCCTGCGAATATCGATGGCATCGTGTCCGGCAGGAAGGCACCCGCCGAAAAAGCAATCGCAAGGACGGCAATCGCGACACTGCCTTTCATTGAACCACGCATCTTGTTCCCCAAATCAATTCGAGCCTGTTTTGACCGTCCGCCCAAGCATTGGCCAGCGACGCGGCATTGCTATTTCGTGGCCATATTACCCAACCTCTGACCCGGCGCCAGAGTCTAATGGAGAATACGGCGTTTTTCAGGCTCCTTATTATTGCCGACAACAAAATCAGCTGGAGGTCCCCCGGCCTCAAGCGTCGGCCAGATTTTTCGCCAGCCGCCGGGCAAGGGTTGCCGCGGCAAGCCGCCGGTAATGGCCGGCAACCATCGTCGTGCGAACCGGTGAAACCTGCTTTTGCACGGCCTTGCCGATCTGGACGAGTTCTGCCTCGCCAAGCTTGCCGGCATCAAGATCATCGAGGCCCTCGATGAGGAAGGGGCGCGAATTCGTGCCGGTGACCGCGATTTTCAGGCGGGCCGGCTTGTCTTGGTCAACAATCGCCACGGCGACGCCGGCGAGCGGGAAATCGATGGCGCCGCGCACACGGATTTTCTCGTAGGCCGAACGCCGCGGACCGGCCGGCAGATGAACGGCGACCAGAAGCTCTTCCGGCGCCAGCGTCAGATGCGCCGCGCCGTCGTCGCGATAAAGCTCAGGCAGCGGCAGGCGGCGGCGTCCATCGGGACCGGCGATTTCGGCCTCGGCATCGTGGACCAGCAGCGCCGGCGCCAGATCGCCGGAAAAGGCGGCGCGGCACTTGTCGCCGGTCGGCGCGACGTGACAGACATCGCCCTTGTATTTCAGGCAATACGCATTCGAGCGCCGCCACCATTCGCTCTGGTTGTAATACAGACAGCGCGTGTCGAGGCAGAGATTGCCGCCAATGCTCGCCGCAGCGCGGTGGCCGGGGCCGGCGACGGCGGATACCGCCTGCACGATCGCCGCATAATTCTTGCGTGCGGCCGGGTGGGCGGCCAGATCGGCGAGCCTCACGCCAGCGCCGATGTGCAAGCCGGCCTCGTCCGCCGACAAGATTGCAAGCTCGGCGATGCCGGAAAGATCGATCAGCCGATCGGCATCGACAAGCCCGCGGCGCATGTTGACGATCAGGTCGGTGCCGCCGGCAAGATAACGACCGGCTGGCGCGGCGACCCGCTGTGCGATCGCTTCGTCGGCGCTTTGCGGGCGGGAGAGGGAAAAATCGGGCAGCTGCGCGTTCATGCGATTGCCGCCTTCGCCGCCTTCGC
>PVMS01068318.1_pt1 | contig 11591 bp, 6 predicted proteins | sample 1853461 | NCBI WGS metagenome assembly PVMS01 (sample SAMN08582032, study PRJNA380276) | Marine sediment metagenome, whole genome shotgun sequencing project. | isolation source: ocean sediment barecode stripped | collected 2017
GGAGGCCATTCAACTGGCCAGTCAGGAACCCAGGGTGCTGGTTATTGATGTATATACCGATTGGTGTGGATGGTGTAAGCGTATGGATAAAGAGACTTTCGCAGATCCCGCTGTGGCCGAAGTAATGAACAAACACTTCTATCCTGTGAAGTTGGATGCGGAAGGGAAAGAGGACATCGTGATCGGGGATAAGACCTTTAAATTTGTCGACAACGGCCGAAGGGGCTACCATGAGATTGCAGCCGTGGTGACCAACGGAAGGCTTTCCTATCCCACCATCTCCTATGTGGATGATCAGGGTAGGGTGCTGGAAGCTGCTCCGGGTTATAAAACCGCAGATCAGTTCAAAGTCTATCTGGCGTATTACTCAGCAGACGCGTATAAAACACAAACATTCGACGACTTTAAGGCCACATACTCTGAGCCTCTATCCACCAACTAATCACTATTCCGGTAGGAATCTAACATTTCCTCCAATTCCTTTTTTATCTCCTTTTGCAGAGAAGCAGGTTCAACCACCTTTGCATCTTTTCCAAGGCTCAATAGCAGAGATTTAAATTCATAGGTGGGAAAAACTCTGAAACTAAAAACGATCTGATCTTCATCTTCCATCTCGATGTTTTGTGAATCGTGCCAGGGTTGGGTGATCAGGTACTGTGCCTGTGTTTTCTGAATAGCTATCTTGATCAGAGGGGGTTTCCCCTGTGGGGCAATAATCCCCAGGGTATTTTTGAAATATAATGCGGCATTAAATTCCGGCTCCTTGTAGTCTATGCCGTGGGCATCCTGAATATCCCTGATCCGGTCCAGGGCATAGGTTCGTACCTGCCCCTTAAATTCATTTAATCCAATAAGATACCACCTGAAGCCATGCTCTTTGAGTAAGTAAGGATGTACCTCATTAAAGTAGGGCTTGTCCTCATAAAACGGCAGGTAATAGAGACGCAATACCTTTTTGGTCTCGATGGCTTTTATGATGGAATCCAGGTACTGGGTTCCTTTGATTTCAGGTGCTTTTTTAAAACTTATAAACTCCCGGTCCCCATATTGATCATAGAGTCCTGCGATCCGTGAGTGGATCTCAAGGTTATTTTTGGAATACGCCATATCACAGTAAATTATAGATGCTCAAAAATAGCAAAACCATACCGAATAGTTAATTTATTAAGTCCCCTCCAAATCAGCGTTTGTAATAATTATTATATTCGATACTCAAATTAGCCCAATAAATCATGAAACACTCTTTAAGCACCCTTTTTGTGTCATTGTTTTTCACCTCTCTGATGGCACAACCGCTGGATATGGAACTATTAAAAGGCATGAAAGCCAGGAATATTGGGCCGGGAGGAATGAGTGGCCGGGTAACAGCCATTGATGTTCAATTGGGAAATCCATCGGTCATCTATGTAGGAACAGCGTCAGGTGGCCTGTGGAAGAGTGAGAATGGGGGGACTAATTTCTCATCAATTTTTGATAAGGAGAGCGTGGCCAGTATAGGTGCGCTTACCATCGATCCATCCAATCCGGATGTAATCTGGGCGGGTACCGGTGAGGGCAATCCCCGCAACAGCCTTAATGGGGGATACGGTATTTATAAGAGTCTGGATGGAGGCAGAAGCTGGAATCTGATGGGTCTTGAAGAAACAAGGCACATCCATCGGATCATCGTGCATCCGACAAAACCGGAGGTAGTCTACGTGGGAGCCATTGGGAGTCCCTGGGGGCCTCATCCACAACGGGGAGTCTATAAATCCATCGATGGCGGAAAGAGCTGGAGTCAAATCCTCTATAGCAATGAGCTAACGGGTGTAGCAGATATGGTGATGGATCCGAACAATCCGGATAAACTTTTTGTGGCCATGTGGGAACATCAGCGTTGGCCCTGGTTTTTTAAGTCGGGGGGAGATGGTTCGGGATTGCATGTAACCGTGGATGGAGGGGATAACTGGAAACAGCTTTCCTCTGAGGATGGTCTCCCGGAGGGAGAACTTGGTCGCATCGGACTGGCCATTTCCCGGGGAAATAACAAATATGTATATGCAATTATCGAATCTAAAAAGAATGCACTCTATCGCTCCACTGACGGGGGTTACACCTGGGAAAAGCGGGGTGAAAAAAACATTGGAAACCGGCCCTTCTACTATGCCGATATCTATGTGGACCCGACAAACGAGAACCGGGTATACAGCCTCTATAGCGAAGTGAATGTGAGTGAGGACGGAGGGAAGTCATTCTCCACCCTCATTGGGTATAATATACACATGGATCACCATGCCTGGTGGATCCATCCAGAAGATCCCACATTTATGATCGATGGGAACGACGGAGGTTTGGCCATTACCTATGACCGTGGTAAAAACTGGCGCCACATTTCCAATCTTCCAGTGTCTCAGTTTTACCACATAAGCGTGGATATGGAGTTACCCTATAATGTGTATGGTGGAATGCAGGACAATGGTTCCTGGAAAGGCCCGGGTTATCTATGGAGCGGAGGGGAAATTATCAATACTTATTGGGAGTTCCTTATGGGTGGAGATGGATTTGAAGTACTACCTGCCTGGGGTGATCCCAGCACCTGTTACGCCATGTCGCAGCAGGGGAATATACGAAGGCTAAATCTTGAGACAGGGGGCAGTGTAGACATTAAACCCACAAAAGCAGATGAAATTGAGTTGCGTTTCCACTGGAACTCAGCCATTGCTCAGGATCCTTTTGAAAAAAACACCATCTATTTTGGCAGTCAGTTTGTACATAAAAGTACAGATCGGGGCGACTCCTGGTTTTATATTTCTCCCGATCTGACCACCAATGACTCAAGCAAACAGAAATTTAATGAGAGCGGTGGCCTGACTTACGATGTGACCGGGGCTGAAAACCACACCTGCATACTGGCCATCACACCCAGTTCGGTGGAACAGGGCGTGATCTGGGTCGGAACCGATGATGGCAACATCCAGGTCACCACCGATGGTGGAGTTACCTGGACCAACTGCTCTCCACAGATTAAGGAGCTGCCTGAAGGGGCATGGGTGCCTCAGATTGTTGCCTCTGCAACCAATGGGGGAGAGGCTTATGTGGTGGTGAATAACTACAGACTCAATGATTATAATCCCTATCTGTTTCACACCCTTGATTATGGAAAGAAGTGGAGCCGTGTGGTGGAGCCATCCGATGTACCTGGCTATGTCTTGTCATTTGCCAGGGATCCGGAAGAGCCCAGATTGCAATTCCTGGGCACGGAATACGGACTCTATGTTAGCATTGATGGAGGAGAGAAATGGACCAAGTGGACCAATGGCTACCCAACAGTTCCTACAATGGATATGGTTATCCATCCAAGAGAGCATGACCTGGTGATTGGTACTTTTGGAAGATCGGCCTATGTGATTGACGATATAAGTCCCCTGCGCGCCCTTTCCAGAGAGTACGAGACCATCAAAGAATCAAAGGTTTTTGTCGTCAAGCCGCCGGTAGCCTATCTGGCCGACTCAAAGAATGCTCCGGGCTACTATTTTACAGGAGATGCTTATTATGAAGGTGAAAACAGATCCATGGGGGCCAGGTTGAGCTATTTTGTGCAGGTAGAAAACGACCTTGAAAAGGAGAGTAAGGATACGGTGACTATCGTGGTGAGAGATAAGGATAACAAGCTGGTCCGAACCCTGAAGCATGTTCCTGAAAACGGTTTGAACAGGGCTGAATGGCGCTTGGACAGGAAAGGAGCCAGGTTGAATTTCAGCAAGACCCTAAGTAGTTCGGGGAATGGTGAATCGGGCGGAGGGGGTTATGTACTACCTGGAGAATACCAGGTAGAGTTGGGTTTCAGGGGAGATACAGTCTCGACGCTGGTCAGGGTGGAACCTGATCCCCGAAGAGATTATGATCTGGCTGGCATGAAAATCAAGCAAGTAAAAACGGACCTTTTGATTGCCAGGCTTGATGAGTTAAATGATGCATTGGGGGATATCAGGAAGTGTTTTGAATCCTACAAACTGGTTAAGAAGCTCACTGGTGATAAGGTCTCAGATGAGTTTAAGGAGACTTCAAAAAGTGTTAAGTTAGAGCTGGACCGGATTTCGGAGCTTGTTTTCAGGAATGAGTCTGTCCAGGGAATTTACTATCCTTCAGATGCGCTATCTGTGAAAATGAGAGGAACTTATTCCATTACCGGAGCCACTCAGCCGCTTACGCCCAATCAGTTACAAAAGTATGACCAATTTATAACATTGGCAGATGAAACCTTGGAGATGATTCATACGTTTATGGATAATCAATGGCAGGTATATAAGGAACTTGTTGATAAGTCGGAGGTGAACCTGTTTAAAGAGTGAGGAAAAATCTTCTGGCATTTTGTAACTTGACTTAGCAATGAATAAAGTAGAAAGTGTTGAGGTGAAAAAAAGACAGGACACCAGGCATGGGAAATGTCATCTGGTGATTCGGAACAGATCGGGTAGCCGGTTAAATCTGGTATTGCATGCCACTGAAATGAACACGGTACGTGCTTTGACCATTCGAAGGGTTAAACGGCTAAAATTGGGAAAAGGAACCTATGTGATGGAGGCCTGGCTCTCCAGTGGTCGCATAGTCATCAAAGCGGTGAACATTCCTCACATCAGCATTGAGAAGATTACCTCACGAAAAGATGTTTCCATCCGTGGTCGTAAGATTGTTGCCGATTTTGTAAATGACAGGGCTTCACTTGAGATAGATTCAGAACCCACGGCAGGTGACCTGGTAGAGGATATCTAGTAATTGAGATTGGAGGCCAATAATCCCTCCACCTGCTTGACAGTCAACCCCTTCCTCTTGGCGTAATCTTCAATTTGATCCTTCGCGATTTTTCCCACAAAGAAATATTTAGAGTCCGGATTGGCAAATACCAATCCGCTCACCGAGGCTGCCGGAAACATAGAGTAATTCTCAGTGAGTTGGATTCCGTACTTCTCTGCTTCCAGAAGATCGAAGAGTATATCCTTCTCTGAGTGCTCCGGACAAGCTGGGTAACCATGTGCAGGTCTGATCCCTGAATACTTCTCCCTGAAAAGACCATCCATGTCCAGATCTTCATCGGCTGCATAGCCCCAAGTGATTTTTCGCATCTCTTCATGAACCAGCTCAGTGAATGCTTCGGCCAATCGATCGGCCAGTGCTTTTAGCATTATCGCGGAGTAATCATCATGAGAATCTTCAAACTCTTTCAATTTCGTTTCAATACCCAGTCCCGCTGTAACTGCAAAGGCCCCCAGGTAATCGGTCAGTCCGGATTCTTTTGGTGCGATAAAATCGGATAGACAAAGGTTTGGCAGATTCTCGTCTTTTGCCGTCTGGTTTCTCAGGTTGGTGAACCGGGTTCTGATCTTACCCGAGGAGTGCTCGTCCAGAATAAGCAAATCATCCCCAAGGGATTGGGCAGGAAATATTCCGAATACAGCATTGGCAGTGAGCCATTTCTCCTTTACAATCAGATCAAGCATCTCAAGGGCATCATCATATAGTTTCCGGGCTTCCTCCCCATATTTGGGATGTTCAAGAATATCGGGAAACTTACCCCGCATCTCCCAGGTCACAAAAAAGAAGATCCAGTTGATATAGGGCAATATCTTTTCCATGGGAAAATCAATCCAGGTTTGAATACCTGTTTGTTTTGGCTTGATAATATGATCAGGCGACCAATTGATCTTCATGGAATTTGCTCGTGCCTCTTCCAGTGACAGGTACTTAATATCCCGTCCGGCACCCGCATAATTGTTTCTTAAAGCTTCGTAATCATTTCTGATTTCAGCCACAAAATCATTCCTCTTCTCATTGGAGAGCAAAGAAGCCGCAACGGCCACACTTTTGGAGGCATCCTTAACATGAACCACAGCCTGGCTGTAGTTGGGCTCAATTTTTACAGCAGTATGGATCTTTGAGGTGGTAGCACCCCCGATAAGTAATGGTTGTTTCATTCCTCTTCGCTTCATTTCAGAGGCCACATGGATCATCTCTTCAAGCGAGGGAGTAATTAATCCGGACAGTCCCACGATATCAACCTTTAGCCTCTCAGCTTCATCCAGGATCTTTTGGGTTGGGACCATTACGCCCAGGTCAATCACCTCATAGTTGTTGCAACCCAGTACTACACCGACAATGTTTTTTCCAATGTCGTGCACATCTCCTTTTACCGTGGCCATTAGAATTTTACCAGCTGAATAGGTCTCACCGGACTCACCGCTGGCTTTCTCCTTTTCAATGAAAGGCAGCAGCGTAGCCACAGCACGTTTCATGACCCTCGCACTTTTGACCACCTGAGGCAGAAACATTTTCCCATCTCCAAACAGGTCTCCTACCACATTCATTCCAGCCATCAAAGGCCCCTCTATCACCTTTAATCCAAGGCCATAAACCTTATGTCCCTCCAGGGCATCGGATTCAATAAATTCTGTTTTACCTTTGATCAGGGCATGTTTCAGACGCTCTTCCACAGGCCACTCTCTCCATGCATCCACTTTCTCTTCCACTTTCTCTGTTTGCTCTAAGCCAGAGGAGTATTCAATGATGCGCTCGGTGGCATCGGAGCGCCTGTTCAGAACCAGGTCTTCAGTGTATTCAAGAAATTCCGGAGGAATCTCATCATAAACCTGCAGCATTCCGGGATTCACAATGCCCATATCCAGGCCTGCTTTAATGGCGTGGTAGAGAAAGACCGAATGGATGGCTTCCCTGACCACATTGTTTCCCCTGAACGAAAATGACAAATTGCTGATGCCTCCGCTCACTCTTGCATGGGGAAGGTTTTCTTTGATCCACCTGGTGGTATTGATAAAATCTACCGCATAGTTGTTATGCTCTTCAATTCCAGTTCCAATGGTTAAAACATTGGGATCAAAGATGATATCGTCAGGTGGGTAGTTGAGCTCATCTATGAGCAGGCGATAGGCTCTTTCACAGATCTCAATGCGCCTCTGGTAAGAATCGGCCTGCCCCTTTTCATCAAAAGCCATGATGATAACTGCCGCACCGTAACCCCTTATTTTTCTTGCATGGTCCAGGAACTCCTTTTCACCTTCCTTCAGGCTGATGGAGTTCACCACCGCCTTTCCCTGGATACACTTCAGGCCGGCTTCAATAACAGAAAATTTTGATGAGTCCACCATAAGTGGCACCTTCGAAATATCAGGTTCCGCAAGCAGCAGGTTGAGAAATGTATGCATCTCCACTTCTGCATCGAGCATGGCATCATCCAGGTTTATATCAATAATCTGAGCTCCTTCTTCAACCTGTTTCCGTGCAATTTCAAGTGTTTTGTCGTACTTCTTTTCCCTGATTAACCTGGCAAATTTCCGACTTCCAGCCACATTGCAGCGCTCGCCAATGTTGATAAAATTGGATCCTTCAAACGCATTCAGAGCTTCCAGACCACTCAGTTTCAGTCCAGTCGAGGGAGAGCCCGGTTTTCGAACCATGGATGAATCAACCAAACCCGCCAGTGCCTGGATGTGTTCAGGAGTAGTTCCACAACAGCCTCCCACAATATTTACGAAACCAGAATCGAGAAAATCCTTGATATGAACAGCCATCTGGGCAGGAGTTTCATCATATTCCCCAAATTGATTGGGCAATCCTGCGTTGGGATGCACTGAAACGAAATGTGAAGATTTGGCCGCCATCTCTCCCAGGTAAGGCCGGATCTCTTTTGATCCAAGGGAGCAGTTCAAACCCATGGAGAGGAGCTCTGCATGGTCGAGAGAGTGCATAAATGCCTCCAGCGTCTGTCCCGAGAGGGTTCGGCCACTGGCATCGGTAATGGTACCCGAAACCATGACTGGAATGGATATGTTTTTGCTGGCCAGATACTCTTCTATACCGAGCAATGCAGCTTTCGCATTGAGGGTGTCGAAAATGGTTTCCACAAGTAGCAGGTCAACTCCACCATCCACAAGTCCTCCCACCTGTTCCCTGTAAGCCTCTTTCATTTCATCGAAGGAGATGGCCCGGAAACCGGGATCATTCACATCGGGTGATAGAGAGGTGGTTTTGTTTGTAGGCCCAATGGAACCAGCCACAAACCTGGGCTTGTTTGGCGTCAATTTGCTGAATTTCAGAGCTGCCTCCGAGGCAATTCTGGCCGACTGGAAATTCAGCTGGTATACCAGCGATTCTAAGCCGTAATCGGCCTGCGATATGGAGGTGGAATTAAAAGTGTTGGTCTCCAGAATGTCTGCTCCAGCCTCCAGGTAGGCTTCATGTATTTCCTTGATCACATCAGCCCTGGTAATGGAGAGAAGATCATTGTTGCCCTTTAGATCGCTGGGGTGTTCCTTGAACGCTTCGCCCCTGTAATCTTCTTCAGTAAGTTTATAACGTTGAATCATGGTTCCCATGGCTCCATCCAGCAGAAGCACACGGGATTTCAATAACTCCTTAATCTTGTTTCCTTGTTCTGTCATCATATTAATCCCGAAATTACTCATTTTTGGAGCATTCATGAATGAGAAGTGAGATCAATTGAGACTTACCTGAACCAGCTTACGATTCCCCTGGGCTTGGGTTGAACTTTTAATCCGGGATTCTTCTGCCTCTCCCTGACGCCAAAAATCACGTACAGCAGCCGTAATCATCACATTTTCAATCAGAAAGCCATCATGCCCCAGGGGTGATTCTATTTCAATATAGGTGCCATTGCTTAAGTGTGCCAGAAACTTCTGTTCATGGACAGGAAACAGGGCATCGGAGGAAATCCCAATGCAAAGCACCCTTGCTTTGATTCTTCCTATGGCATTCCCCAGAGATCCACGTTCCCTGATCACATTATGGCTATCCATCATCCTGGTAAGGGCATGGTAGCTGTATGCATCAAATCTTTGGACCAGTTTATCGCCCTGATAATCTTGGTATGTAGATGCTGGCAGGTTTTTGGTGCTGGATTCATCATTCTCTTTTTGTGTCCTGTTATAAATCTGTTCACTTCGATAGCTTAACAGGGCTACGGATCGGGCTGCTTTTAAACCCTTGCTCCCGCCATAGGGACGATCCTCGCCGTAACCAGGATCCGCTTCGATGGCCAGCCGCTGAGATTGGTTAAATGCTGTGGCCCATGGTGAAATTTTCACCGAGGAGGCAATAAATACAAGGTTCTTAATCAGATCAGGAAACATGATACTATACTCAAGTGCCTGAAAACCACCTATGGAACCTCCCAAAATTGTATGGATCCCCATAATGCCCAGGTGCTTTCTAAGCAGCTCGAAAGCATATATCTGATCCCTGATGCTTAATTCAGGAAAATCCCGATACCAGGGAAGCCCATTCTGTGGATTGGTAGAGGCGGGACCGGTGGACCCATAACAGGAGCCTATCACATTGGCACAAATTATAAAATAGTTGTCTGAATCCAAAAGGTCACCTTTTCCCAACATGCCTGGCCACCAGTCCGATACTTCTGAATTGGCCGTAAGTGCATGACAGACCCATATTACATTATCAGCCTGTTTGTTAAGCTTCCCGTAACTGTGAAATGCGACATTGAGTGAGGGAAGTGTGCCCCCCAGCTCAAGGTCGAACTTCTGAATATATTGAAAGATTTGGGGTTTCATGATATGCTACTTTTCAAACGCCTGTTCGAAATCTGCAATAATGTCATCTATGTGCTCGAGTCCTACCGAAACCCTTAATAGGGTAGGAGTTACACCGGCAGCCAGCTGAGCCTCTTCAGAGAGCTGCGCGTGGGTGGTGGCAGAGGGTTGAATAATCAGGGTCCTTACGTCTCCCACATTGGCCAGGTGACTTACCAGTTCAAAGCTGTCCACCAGTTTAATGGCTTCCTCTTTGTCACCTTTTAATGTGAAGGACAATACGCCCCCAGCCCCTTTAGGCAGGTATTTCTTCGCCTTTTCATAGTCAGGGCTATCTTCCAGACCAGGGTAGTTCACCTGCTCCACTTTCGGATGTTGTTGGAGCCATTTGGCCAGAGCAAGTGTATTTTCCACATGCCTCTCCAGCCTGAGTGAGAGTGTCTCCAGTCCCTGGATAAGCAGGAATGAGTTGAATGGACTTTGGCTGGGCCCCACATCCCGCAAGCCTTCAACCCGCGCCTTGATAATAAATGCGATGTTGCCAAATGGACCATCGCTCCCGAATACCTCCCAGAATTTCAGGCCATGATATCCTTCACTGGGTTCCGTAAACTGTGGAAATTTCCCATTGCCCCAGTTGTAATTACCTCCGTCTACGATCACACCTCCAATGGAAGTTCCATGTCCCCCTATCCATTTGGTGGCCGACTCCACTATAATATTTGCTCCATGCTCGAATGGTTTGAACAGAAATCCGGCTGCACCGAACGTATTGTCCACAACAAACGGAATGTCATATTTCTTTGCCAATTCGCCAAATTTGTCGAAATCGGGGATGTTAAATGCAGGGTTTCCAATGGTCTCCAGGAAAATCGCCTTGGTGTTTGCATCGATATGCTTTTCGAAATCTTCCACTTCAATTGAATCGCTGAATCTGGCTTCCCAACCAAGGTTCTTAAAGGTAACCCTGAATTGATTGTGGGAACCCCCATATAAATAGGGGCTGCTGACAATATTGTCTCCCCGCTTAAGGATGGTGTTAAATGTCAAAAATTGGGCAGCATGACCAGAAGCGACTGCCAGTGCAGCCGCACCCCCTTCAAGGGCTGCAATACGCTGTTCAAAAACATCGTTTGTTGGATTCATGATCCGGGAATAGATGTTACCAAACTCTTTGAGTGCAAAAAGATTCGCTCCGTGCTCCGAGCTATTGAAGGTATAGGATGTGGTCTGATAAATCGGTACGGCCCTGGCGTTTGTGGCTGAGTCAGGGGTGTGTCCGGCATGTATCTGTAGTGTCTCGAATTTTTTATTTGAAGTACTCATGATTTATAAAAGTTAAAGGATAATGGTTAAAGGTTAATGGAAAAGGTAAAAGGTTAATAGTAAATGGTTAGAATGTAAGTAGAATGGGCAGACAGGTAGTCAACCGTAGGTCATTAACGAAGCTTCTATACAAAGGAGAGGAAATCTGATCTGTACGCTTACCGAAGCTTCGGCCAGCGCATGGACATAGGCACAATGGGCACTATGGGTTTAATTTCTTTCATTGTTTTCATTTTTGTTATTATTCCCTTTTGGGGCTAGGTTGTGGCACCTTCGCTTTGGGCGGGTTGCCAGGGGATCTGCGAGCCTATTCTCTCACCCCTTCTCAATAACAAACACACAGAAGTGTGCTATTGATGGTTCAAATATAGAATACCGGGTAGCTAATTCCAAATAATCCTTGGGGTATGAGGTGTAATTATTTAGATTGCCTAACTGTAAGATTCAGAATTACAAGAAGATGAGTCTTATTTTAATTTAGACTAAAAACTGTACGTCAGACCGAATTCTCCGCGCAATGTCTGACCCGGGTCAAGTCCATAAGTTCCAGCTGCTGACAACTCCTCATCCAGGACAAGGGTGAACTTTGTGGAGATAGGAGAAAGAAAGAGTGAAATGTGCTTGTTTTAGTTTTCCGCAAATTCTTTAACCGCTCCATATTCAGAAGCGTATTTTTAATGAAGGCAGCCTTCATAAATGGAGCCATAA
>PVMS01180752.1_pt1 | contig 11591 bp, 11 predicted proteins | sample 1853461 | NCBI WGS metagenome assembly PVMS01 (sample SAMN08582032, study PRJNA380276) | Marine sediment metagenome, whole genome shotgun sequencing project. | isolation source: ocean sediment barecode stripped | collected 2017
ACAGTCTATCCCGATCTCCGGGATAGACTGTAACAAGGACAAGGGTAACAGCAAGTACCTGTACGAACTGTTCCCGTACGGTCCGGCCAAACAGGCTTGTAAGTACGCCGGCCTGCCAAAGCCTACCGGCTGCGTCTAAAACCGGGCCGGCTCGTACACAGAGGGGATTCCCCTCCTGTGTGAGCTGACTGTTTTTTTACCAAACCAACCGTAAGGGAGCTCAGAAACATGCCGTTTCTGACCATTGTTTATGCGCTGCTGTTCTATGCTGCCACGGCCCTGCTGGTCGTCGGCCTGGCGTCGAAGATTCGTCAGTATGCGAAGACACCAGCACCGCTGAAGATACCGACCACACCGGCTCCGGTAACACGCAGCGGCGTGGTGATGCGCATGTTCCGCGAGCTGGTATTTTTTGAAAGTCTGTTCAAATCCAATAAATGGATCTGGATCTTTGGCTGGATGTTTCATTACGGTATGTTTTTGGTGCTGGCGCGCCACCTGCGTTATTTTACCGATCCGGTATGGACCTGGGTTGACCTGATACAACCATTTGGCATGTATGCAGCCTTTGCCATGTCAGCAGGTCTGCTTGGCCTGTGGGCACGGCGTTTTCTGGTCGACCGGGTACGTTACATCAGCTCACTGTCTGACCACCTGATGCTGGCACTGTTGTTTGCCATCGCCGGCACCGGCCTGATGATGGACTACGTCACCCATACGGACATCGTTGCAGTCAAGGAATTCTTCCGCGGCCTGATGTATTTCAACTGGCAGCCTATCCCGGAAGACCCGGTTCTGCTGATCCATCTTGGTCTGGTCGCCACGCTGATGATTATTTTCCCTATCAGCAAACTGCTGCATGCACCCGGTGTGTTTTTCAGTCCTACCCGTAACCAGGTAGACAACCCGCGTGAGCAACGTCATCTGTCCCCATGGGCAGCCGATCTGGAAAAATAACAGGAGCAGAGCGTGGCTGATTTCGAAACACCGGAGATGAAGGAATACCCCGAGATACCTCATATACAGGTAGGCACGATGGCGCACAGCAAGCCGTTTGTTGCCAAAGAGGAATTTCAGGAGGCGTTGGGTTTCCCCGGTGAACTGGTCGACAACTGGCAGCAGGTTGCCTACGACAAGATGGAAGAACTGACCGGCAAGTATCGCTCACTGGCCGTGTTTCTCGATTCCTGCGTCAAGTGTGGTGCCTGCACGGACAAATGCCACTACTACCTCGGCACATCTGATCCGAAGAACATGCCGGTCGCCCGTCAGGACCTGTTCCGCAAGGTATACCGTCGCAAGTTTACCTTTGCCGGCAAGTACTTTCCCAAACTGGTCGGCGCCGTTGACCTGACAGAAGAAGTATTGAATGACTGGTACACCTATTTTCACCAGTGCTCACAGTGCCGCCGCTGCTCCGTGTACTGCCCATACGGTATCGATACCGCCGAAATATCCATGGCAGCCCGCGAGGTGATGGACGAAATTGGAATGGGTCAGAAATACTGTAATGAAATTATCGCCAAGGTTTACAAGATCGGCAATAACCTGGGCCTGCCACAACCTGCCCTGGCCAATACACTGGAAGGCCTGGAAGAAGACATTGAAGACGAGACCGGCGTCACGGTGCGTCTGCCACTGGACGTAAAAGGTGCCGATGTCCTGGTGGTAACACCGTCAGCCGATTTTTTTGCCGAACCGCATGTGGATGGCCTGATAGGTTATGCCAAGGTCTTCCACGAATCAGGTATCAGCTGGACCCTCAGCTCACATGCAAGTGAAGCAGCCAACTTCGGGATGTTTATCGGCAGCTATGAAAACATGCGCAAAGTGGCGCTACGCATCCGCGAGGCTGCGCTTGACCTGGGTGTAAAACGCATCATCTTTGGTGAATGCGGCCATGCCTGGCGTGTCGCCTACAACTTTCTGAATACACTGGCCGGACCCTTCGACTTTCTGGATCCGAAGTACCCGGTGCCCATGCACATCATGGAATTCACGCATGACCTGATACAGCGTGATGCGCTGACACTCGACAAGTCCGCCAACGATGACATGGTCCTGACCTTTCACGATTCCTGCAACGTGGCGCGCGCATCGCGCATGGGGCCGAAACCCGGTGGCCAGTTTACCCTGCCGCGTGACGTCATCAGGGCCAGTTGCAACCACTTTTATGATATGCCCCAGGACACCATTCATGAAGCCACCTACTGTTGCGGCGGCGGCGGCGGCCTGCTGACAGACGACCTTATGGAACTGCGCGTCAAGGGCGCACTGCCCCGGATGGAAGCACTGAAGCACGTCGTGGACAAATACGGTGTCACGCATATGGCTGCTATCTGCGCCATCTGCAAGAGCCAGTTTGCAAAAGTGTTGCCCTATTACGGCTTCCAGATGGACAGCATTGTCAGCGTGCACCAGCTGGTCAGCAACGCGATCGTGCTGGGCAATAAACAATAATTTTATATATCCGGTTCAGGTTAGCAACCAGATCAGATTAATCAGGAGACAAGGCATGGCAACTTCTCGAGATGACATGGAAAAAGATCTGACATTTCTTCGCTATGAAGAAGGCGATTACGAATACAAACGCATTGGCGATGATATCTTCAATGAGGATACGACCTACAAGTGTCCGACCTACGTGCCCCGCACACCTCCGTGTCAGGGCAGCTGCCCGTCCGGCGAAGATATCCGTGGCTGGTTGCAGATTGTCCACGGCATTGAGAAGCCAGGCGACGGCATGAGCATGGAAGAATATGCCTTCCGCCGTTCCACCGATGCCAACCCGTTTCCTGCCATGATGGGTCGCGTCTGCCCGGCTCCGTGTGAAGATGGCTGTAACCGTAACAATGTTGAAGACTTCGTCGGCATCAATTCCGTAGAACAGTTCATCGGTGACTCCGCCTACGAACAGAAATTCACTTTTGACAACTCTACTCCGCTAACGGGCAAGAAGATTGCCATCGTCGGTGGCGGACCGGCCGGCATGGCTGCTGCCTACCAACTGCGCCGTCTCGGGCATGCCAGCACAATCTTTGATGATCATGAAGAACTGGGTGGCATGATGCGCTATGGCATCCCCGGCTACCGTACCCCGCGTGATGTGCTCGACCATGAATGCCAGCGCATCGTGAACATGGGCGGCATTGAACTGCGCATGAACACCCGCATTGGCAAGGACATTAGTGTCGAGCAGCTTGAGAAAGACTATGATGCCATCCTCTGGGCATTGGGCTGTAAGTCTGGCCGCAAGCTGCCAGTACCTAACAGTGATGCGCCCAATTGTGTCTCCGGCGTTGCCTTCCTGGAGGCCTTTAACAAGGGAACACTGAAGGTCACTGCTGACAAGGTCGTCTGTGTGGGTGGTGGTGATACCTCAATCGACGTGGTATCCGTTGCCCGCCGTCTTGGCAAGATCGAGAAAATCAACAAGGAAGAACGGCCGGAGCAGGTCATCGGTGGGTATGTCGCACACGATTCTGCCTTTGCTGCAGCACGTGAAGGCGCTGATGTTACTCTGACTTCACTGTTTGAACGCGAGGAAATGACCGCGACCGAGCATGAGGTTCATGATGCCCTGCATGAAGGGGTACGCATTGACAATGGTGTGATGCCGCTTGAAGTCGTGCTGGATGATAACGGTCGTGCCACGGCTCTGAAGATGGCCAAGTGCAAAATGGAAGACGGACGCCCGATCCCGGTCGAGGGTACCGAATATGAAATTGAATGTGACCTGATCGTTTCAGCGATTGGTCAGGGTGGTGATCTGTCCGAAGGGCTTGAATCACTTGATAACGGTCGCGGACTGATCGATGCCGATGCCTTTTACCAGATTCCGAACCGCGAAGGTCATTTCGTGGCTGGCGATATTATCCGCCCGCATCTGCTAACTACGGCAATCGGTCAGGCATCGATTGCTGCAGACAGTATCGACCACTACCTGAAGCATGAAGAACAGAGAAAGCGTCCGAAAGTTGATGTGCATCACTTTGAATTGCTGCAGAAACTGAACGAAACCAATCTATCGCCCGATGCGTTTGAAGCCGCACCGGAAGGTGACATGCGTGGCACAGCTGATGCTAAATTTGCCGTACACAACTACGAAGACCGTGGCAGCGCCGAAATAATCGCCTCTGACCGGTTGTTCCTGGGGCATTTCCCGTTTACCCCTCGCATCAAGCGCTCTTCCAGCGGTCCATCATCGGAAGAAGTGCTGGGCCACTTTGAGGAACGTGGAATCGGTCTGACTACCGAGCAAGCCGTTGATGAATCCGGTCGCTGCATGAGTTGTGGCATGTGTTTAGAGTGTGACAACTGCGTCATCTACTGTCCGCAGGATGCCATCTTCCGGGTCAAGAAAGACCAGTACACCACCGGGCGTTATGTTGACACTGATTATGACAAGTGTATTGGATGCCACATCTGTTCGGATGTCTGTCCGTCCGGGTATATCGATATGGCCATGGGTGATCACTAACCACGATTCCTGACACATGAACCTGACAAATGAATAAATACAGTTTTATTCCCCTGATCCTCAGTCTGATGCTGGGTGCGCATGCGCCTGTCATGGCTGAAGAAGCAGCATCAGATGATGACTCCGCCAGCTTCTTCATCCCGAAGGCCCAACGACGCTTCAGTGAACAACAGGCCTGTGTCGAACCGATCGAGGAGATGCGTGTCAATCACATGGAATACATCCTCGATCAGCGTGATGAGACCGTGCACGAAGGCATCCGTACCAGGCAATACAGTCTGGTGGAATGCATTAACTGCCATGTCAGCGATGCTCCCGATGCGCCACGGGCCGACAGTGAGAAACACTTCTGTAACAGTTGTCATACTTACGCAAGCGTCAGTATCGACTGTTTTCAATGCCACGCGGACCGGCCTGTGAAGTCGAACTTCCATTCCCTGTCAAAGGACAGTAGTCACCCTGTCAAGGCGAATGTGCAACCCGCGACACTCACACCGGAACAGCTGCAGGTGCTTGCAAACGAGGGCATGGGCAATGAGTGAAGAATCGAATATCGATATTTACCGCCGACGCTTCCTGAGTGGCACAGCCACCGTGGCTGCCGGGCTCGCTGTCGCACCCGGTGTGATGTTGACCGAAGTCGCGCAGGCCAAACCGGCGAATGAAGCGGTTACCAGCAATGTCCGCTGGGGTATGCTGATTGATACCAACAAATGCGATAACGGCTGTGATGACTGTGTCACCGCCTGTAATGAAGAACACAACCTGGAAGGATTCGGTCGCCCCACCACGGACGCCCAGTGGATTCGCAAGGTCACCCTGAAAGACAAACAGACCGGCCACATCCAGACACTGCCAATGCTGTGTCTGCACTGTGAACATCCGCCGTGCGTGGATGTTTGTCCGACCGGCGCCTCCTTCAAACGGGAGGACGGCATTGTGCTGGTCGACAAGCACATCTGCATCGGTTGTCGCTACTGCATGATGGCCTGCCCTTACAAGGCACGTTCCTTTGTCCATGAGTCACTGCACGATCAGATGCCGTATTCACCGCGTGGCAAGGGGACCGTTGAGTCCTGTACCTTCTGTGTACACCGCGTGGACGAAGGTATAACGCCGGCCTGTGTGGAAGCCTGTAGTGCCGAAAATCACGATGCCATGACCTTCGGGGACATGAACGACCCTGACAGTGATATCTCTCAACAATTAAAGCAACACAGCAGCCGTCAGGTCCGTGCCGACCTGGAACTCAATACCGGCGTGCGCTACCGGGGGATCTGATGAAGGAACTCGTCTTCAAGGAAATCGACGGTGGCAAGCCGTTTTACATGTTACTGGGCTTCATGGGACTGTTCGTTCTGACTGCCCTTGGCGCAGCCTGGTACATGGAACACAATGGTCACTGGGTCACCGGCATGAACAACCAGATCGTCTGGGGCACGCCGCACGTATTTGCCGTATTCCTGATCGTGGCCGCTTCCGGCGCACTCAATGTCGCCTCTATCAGTTCCGTGTTTAACAAAACAGCCTATAAACCACTGGCACGCCTGTCCGGACTGCTTGCAATCGCATTGCTGGTGGGTGGCCTGGCCGTACTGTTACTCGACCTGGGTCGCCCTGATCGCCTGATCATTGCCATGACCTACTACAACTTCAAGTCCATCTTTGCCTGGAACATTATGCTCTACACTGGGTTTATAGCCATCGTCGGCGTGTACTTGTGGATGATGATGGAACGCAAGATGAACAAGTTTACCCGGGTGGCCGGTTTCAGTGCCTTTATCTGGCGCCTCATCCTGACCACGGGTACCGGTTCTATCTTTGGCTTCCTGGTGGCACGGCAGGCTTACGACACGGCCATCCTGGCACCGATGTTTATAATCATGTCGTTTTCCTTCGGGCTTGCCATCTTTATCCTGGTGCTGATGGGCATCTGCAAGTGGTCTGATCGCCCGCTGGGTGACAGCATCCTGTTCCGACTCAAGAACCTGCTCGGTATTTTTGTTGCCTCGGTGCTGTATTTTGTGATCGCCTACCACCTGACCAACCTGTACATCACCGGAACCCACGGCGTGGAACGTTTTATCCTGGTGGATGGCGGTATCTACACCCAGTTGTTCTGGATTGTACAAATCGGTCTGGGCAGCCTGCTGCCACTTGCCCTGCTCTACAATCCCTCAACCGGCAAGTCCCGCGGCTGGATCGGCATTGCCTCACTGCTGGTGATCATCGGTGGCATGGCCCAGATGTATGTCATTATCATCGGTGGCCAGGCCTTTCCGATGGAAATGTTTCCCGGCAAGGAAGTAGTCAGTTCATTCGCAGATGGTGTGGTTGGCAGCTATACGCCGAGCCTGCCTGAAATCGCCCTTGGTGTCGGTGGTGTCGCAATAGCGCTGGCAGCAACATTTGTCGGCGTCAGGGTGCTGCGTTTCCTGCCCGAGAGCCTCGCAGACGAAGCGGTAGATCCCCACTACTCGTCCGGGGAGGCTGAAGCCACCACCTGACCGGTGCAGTGTGCCGTCAGGCATAAAACCCCATGTCCCGCCTGCTGATATCGGCAGCCCATAAATCCTCCGGCAAGACAACCGTCACGCTGGGTTTGTGTGCTGCGCTGGCTGAACGCGGCCTGCTCGTACAACCTTATAAAAAAGGTCCGGACTACATTGACCCCATGTGGCTGGGCAAGGCTGCCGGACGTCCCTGTCACAACCTCGATTTTTACTGCATGTCGCATGCGGAAATTCTGACGACCATAGGCCACTACTCAAGCAACACTGATATTTCACTCATCGAAGGTAACAAGGGCCTGTATGACGGACTCGACCTCGATGGCAGTAACAGTAATGCCGCCCTGGCGAAGCTGACCAGCTCACCGGTTATCCTGGTACTGGATGCCCGCGGCATGACACGTGGTATCGCACCACTGATTCTGGGCAACCAGGCCTTTGATCCCGAGATACAGATTGCCGGCGTTATTCTCAATCAACTGGGTGGCAGCCGGCATGAAGCCAAGTTGCGCGCTGTCATTGAACACTACACCGATGTGCCGGTATTAGGTGGGGTACACCGGGACCCAGGCCTGGAGATTGTGGAACGTCACCTTGGCCTGATTCCCAGCAACGAAGCATCCGCATCACTCGATAAGATCAGGCATATCCGGGACCTGATCAAGCAGCAGGTTGACCTGGACCGGTTGCTGGCTGTTGCGGGTCAGACCCAACTGGCATTCGAGCCGATATCTACACCGGGCAAACCAGCTGGCCAAACCGTGCGTATCGGCATTGCACGTGATGCCGCCTTCGGTTTTTATTATCCCGATGACCTGGATGCACTTGAACAGGCTGGCGCAGAACTGGTGATGTTCAGCACCCTGAATGACAAGGTTCTGCCTGACATTGACGGGCTGTTCATCGGTGGCGGTTTTCCTGAAAAACGCATGCAGGAACTGGCAGCCAATACCGGGCTAAGGACGCAAATCAGAACTGCTATTGAGAATGGTTTGCCCGCCTACGCCGAATGTGGCGGGTTGATGTACCTCGCTCGCAGCCTCAGCTGGAAAGGTAAACGCTGTGACATGGTTGGTGTTATCCCCGGTGATATCGTCATGCACGAGCGTCCACAGGGGCGTGGCTACGTGCGTCTCAGGGAAACGAGGAATGCACCCTGGCCGTCCAGCCAGCCCCAGGGCGAGTTTGCCGCGCATGAATTTCATTACTCCAGTCTGGAAAATACCCCGGATACCCTGAATTATGCCTATGAGGTTATTCGCGGCACCGGCATCGATGGCCGCAATGACGGTATTGTTATCAATAACCTGCTCGCCTGCTACAGCCATATGCGTGATACTGGCCAGCACCACTGGGCCCGGCGTTTCGTGGATTTCATCAGGCAGGTCCGTGCTTGAGACAAATACCATGAATCCACATTATAATAGATGAGCCATAAGGTTAGGCCATTGAAGGAATTACTATGATAAGCATTACACCGGCGGCGGCCGACCAGATACGCACATCGGCGACCCAGGGAGAGATGGAAGGTCTTGCCATGCGCATAGCCGCCAAACGCAATCCTGATGGCAGCATTCACTATGGGATGGGATTTGATGATAACCAGCTGGATGGTGATACCACTATCACTTCTGAAGGTGTCACGCTCGTAATTTCGGAGTCCAGCAAGACCCTGCTCAACGGCACGACGCTGGATTATGTTGAAATCGAGCCTGATACCTACCAGTTTATATTCATGAACCCGAACGACGCCAACTACAGGCCGACAGAGTAGTCCAGCATGGACCTTTGCAACTGTCAGCCGGTTTCAAACCATAATGCCACGAGCTGCCGCCAACATACCTGCCATTTTTAAGGGTCAGAGAAAGACCCTGCGCAGCCGGTTACTGGTAAGGTTGTTCGGCTTGTTTGTGATCCTGGCGGTATTGTCACTGCTTTTTATCGTCAGCCGATCAGAAACTGACAGTGCTGTTAACAGTACGCTGTTGTCCGTAGTGCTGTTTGTAACCGGGGCCGCACTTGTCATATCAATTCTCTCGCTGGTGCAGAATCAACTGCTCGACCCGTTAAGCAACGTCAAGGCATGGGCAAGGAAAATGCGGGAGGGACGCTACACTGACCCGATCCCCTCCCCGGCCTACAGTGCATTTGCAGAGCTGGCTGATGACCTGAATCTGCTCGGGAAACGTATGCCTGCACAAAATAGCGGACGGGATACACCCAAATTCAATGAACAGCAGCTGGAAGAGAGATCACTGCAGATTCTTTACGAGGTTGTATCAGGTATCAACACCGCGCACGGTCTGGATGACCTGCTTACCCGTTTCATGTACACCCTGAAGCGCATCACACAGTCAAGAGCCGCTGCAATCTGGGTCGCACAGAAACAGGGACAGATGGAACTGTCTGCCAGCAGCGGTATTGACGATGAGCTGGTTTTGCCCGACCGCCAGGAGGTCCATCGCAGCCTGTATGAACGCGCAGTCACAGAGGGGAAAATATGGGTCGAGAATGATCTCGACAAATGCGAGAAGATAGCCGGCAGGCGTTTCTTTGAGCAGGACGGCATCGGGCTGGTGTCCGTACCAATGCGTTACCGTGGCAAGGTAACCGGCGTGATTAACCTGTTCCTTAATCAGGACCTGATTGAAAAAATAGAAAGCGTCAAACCGTTACTGACCAGCATTGCCCACCATCTCAGTATTGCCATTGAAAAATCACGCAACGAAGAAGAAAATCAGCGGCACCTGATCCGCGATGAGCGCACACGCATCGCATATGAACTACATGACTCGCTTGCACAAACACTGGCAAGTCTCCGTTTCCAGGTCAGGGTGCTTGATGAGACTTTGCATCAAGGTGATGAATCGACAACCTGGCAGCAACTGGAACGTATCGAAAACAGCCTCGACGAGGCGAATACGGAACTGCGTGAACTGATTTCCAATTTCCGCGCTCCCTCGTATAACCAGAACCTGCTGGATGCCATTGAAAAGATTGTCAGTCGGTTCCGTAACGAGACCGGTATAAAAACGTACCTGCAAAAAGAATGGTCCAGTGTCCCGCTTCCCAGGGACACGGAGACCCAGATACTGCGTATAATCCAGGAAGCACTGTGGAATATCAGGAAACACAGTGAAGCCAAGACGGTTCGTATCATGCTGAGAGATGGTCTGCACGGAAAATGCTATATCCTGATAGAAGATGATGGCATTGGCATCAGCAAGCAGGTCTACGGGTCTCCGGGTGAACATATCGGACTGACCATCATGCGGGAGCGTGCATCCCGTCTTGGTGGTGAATTACGCATCGAAAGTGAGCCTGGAGAGGGCACTCGTATTATACTGGAACTTAACCAACCGGAAATTAGTACCACAGCTTCATGAGCCTGAACATACTGCTTGTTGATGATCACACCCTGTTCCGTGAGGGATTGGAAGGTCTGTTGAGCCGCAGGGATATCAATGTCCTCGCGGCTGTCGGCAGTGGACAGGAAGGACTGCGATTGGCGGCAGAACTGAAACCGGATGTGGTGTTACTCGACATGCGCATGCCGGAAATGGATGGCATGGATGTATTACGCCAGCTCCGCAAAAACGGGTTTACCAACCCGGTCGCCATGCTGACAACCAGCAGTGATGAGAGAGACCTGGTTGAATCATTACGCAGCGGTGCCCAGGGTTATCTGCTCAAGGATATGGAGCCAGACCAGCTGGTACTGGCCCTACGTGATATTGTTGCAGGCAAGACCGTGGTTGCACCCGACCTCGCCCCGGTGCTCGCACGCGTTGTACAGGGAGACAGTATCATTCCGGAGGAAGAAAGCCCGTTTGCAAAACTGACCCCGCGCGAGAACGAAATCCTCGCTTTGCTGGCCGAGGGCCAGAGTAACAAGGTGATCGCCCGGAACCTGGGTATTTCTGATGGCACGGTCAAGTTACACGTGAAATCCATCCTGCGGAAGCTGGGTGTACATTCGCGGGTAGAAGCAGCGGTTATTGCCGTTGAACACGGGTTGCGGACAAACCGCAACAGTGACCAGGGCAGTCTCTGACAGGTACACGTTATCCGTTACATCACACCAGTATTTTATGAAGCGCTTTAACGACCTGATCAGCGAGTGCCTGCCCCACATCACAGAAGTATTCCCCTGGGACATTGATGACGAACTGAAATCTGACGAGCCTCCCCTGATCCTCGATATCAGGGAGCCAGATGAATTCTCCGCCATGCACATTCAGGATGCATTGCCTGTTCCACGCGGGGTGCTGGAATCAGCCTGCGAGTATGACTATGAAGAGACAAACAAGACGCTGGTCGAAGCTCGCGACCGGCGAGTTGTGATTGTATGCCGCTCCGGAAACCGCAGCACGTTGGCAGCCTATACCTTACAGCTGATGGGATATCGTAATGTTTGCTCGATGAAAACAGGGCTGCGTGGCTGGAATGATTACGAATTACCGCTCGTGGATGAAACAGGTAAAACAGTCAAGGTTGAAGATGCGGATGACTTTTTTACAACCCGCCTGCGACCCGATCAGATGTCACCGGAGAAATAACCTGGGATAATTCTTGCAACTCGCAGGAGCGACCATTCAACT
>PVMS01021789.1_pt1 | contig 11590 bp, 12 predicted proteins | sample 1853461 | NCBI WGS metagenome assembly PVMS01 (sample SAMN08582032, study PRJNA380276) | Marine sediment metagenome, whole genome shotgun sequencing project. | isolation source: ocean sediment barecode stripped | collected 2017
CACTCAGTAGTTCGATTTTCGGGTTGTTTGAGCATTCCGGGAATACGGGGAATGGTGCCCAGATACACCGATATTCGATATAGCGGGTTTGACCCGCAGGGTAATCCGATCGATTGCATGGCCAGCGGTTTTCATGCACGTGTGGTTCAGCATGAATGTGATCACCTCGATGGTATTCTATATCCATCGAGAATCACGGATATGCGCTATTTTGGCTTTTGCGAGGAACTCGAGGCCAATGAATATATGTCGGTGCAAGCAGACGATGTCGACCCTCCAGAAACCACCCCGGCAGTCTAGTTTATAGTGAAACAGGACAAGATCATCCTGTTTGGAAACGGTAGTTATTATTCGATAGCTGTTTTCGATCATTTGCTGCAACAGGGAGTGACGCCGGTGGCCCTGGTGGTACCCGTGTATCCGCCGGCGGCAACAGACGATATGGCAGCGATCAGGGTTGAGGCGCCAGTCGCGAACAATCAATTTATCGAGATAGCCGAGCGGCTGTCGATACCAATCCTCTATGCACCGAGGCAAGCGCAGGCCGGCTTACCTGGTCGGTTATCGATGTTTCATGCCGATTACCTGCTGGTCGCCTGTTGGCCTTATTTGCTATCCCCCGAGGTACTAACTACTGTCAACGGGGCGGCACTCAACCTGCATCCGTCGTTACTGCCTGAATATCCGGGTCCAGACCCGGTCGCTGAACAACTGGCATGCGATGAGACTAAATTCGGTGTTTCCCTGCATCGATTAAACCAGCAATTCGACAGTGGAGAAATCGTTCGCCAGGCAAGTTTCGATCTGGACAGTGGTTGCCCAGAGCGCGAACAAATCGAGACCCAGGCGGCTATCACGGGTACAGATCTGTTTATTGACTTCCTGAATCAACCTCAAATTATTGAGTGACACTATCGACAAATGCCTGGGTATCGGATTCATCGGCACCGGCATCGACCGCAATACGCAGCATAATAGTTTTGAAATTGGCTTTGTTGATGCTGATACTGGTCAGGTGTTCTTCGCAGATCATCGCACCGATAGGACCAAATTGATGAATGGCTGCGGTCTCGATTACCTTTTTTAACTTAGCATCTGAAATCCCTGTTACCGGCGTCGGGCTGTTTGGTTTTGATTCGGGTATGGTAATTTCATCGAGGTTTGTTTCTGTCACAGAGGATAGACTGGTAAGCCGAGTTAAAATATCGCTGGTCGGTGGCAAATCGGTTTGAAACTGGGTGATGTCAGAACTAGGGTGTTCGGTAATTTTCGCCTGTTCGATTCTCATGATATGCTTAAGTGCGGCTCTGCCCTTGAGCAGTCGATAAGTAACCAGGATGATATCGCCACTATTGAATCCGATTTGAAACGAGTGTTGAGTATCACTGACCCCGGTTATCAAACCTGAAAAGCCATCGTGATGATTGTCCCTCACCCGGTCGATGAATTCGTCATATTGTAGCCAGTGACTCACTTATTCTCCAAACTGCTGGTAAAATCAGGCGCAGATCAAATGGTCAGGAGCGCCTGGTCTTTGCATAAATTCTTTTGAATGCCGCGCGTAAACTGGTCTGCATACGATGAAAGGCTTCGGCAAGTTGACCAATTTCGTCGTTTGATTCGGCGACGATATTTTGTTTTAAATCTCCATGACTAATATCGTCAGCATGCTGGGCGAGGCGGGTGATAGGTCCAATAATAACCTGGTTCATAACAATGGTCATGACGATTGCCATCACGACTATCAGGATGATCAGGGTGATGATATTGGCTTCGATGGTCTGCGCTAACTGTTGGTTTAATAGCTTTTTAGAAACAAAAACTGCAACTTCACCAATCGCTTTCTCTCCATTGTTTACTTCGCTGGATGATTTAATCAGGTCTCCGGTGATTGCTCCGGTCGACTCCTGCAAACGCCCGGCGGTGCCACGTTCGCGGGCCGAAAAAACGGTCCTGGTGTCGCTGTCCCATACCACGATAGCCTGAATATTTTCCTCCAGCATTTCCGCTTCGAGGGTGGAATCGACCAGCTCATTATCCAGGTCCCACATCGGGCCAATCAAGTGTTTGGAGAGGCGTTGCGAAGTAACCCGAGCCAGCTTTTCGAGATCACTGGTCAGCTGTTTTTGTTCGTTGAGCGTGTTATAACCGCTTAGCCCGCCGAGTACCAGGGTACAGGAGATGACTACTACCACTACAATTTTAGTACGGATGGTGCTGTACCAGCTAATCTTGCTTCTACGCATTAATTTTCTCTGGTTAAAATTTAAACCAGGGCGGTTCGCTTTATTTCTGAATCACCCATGAGTTGGCGTTCCGGTTTCAACCAACCGCCGCCGATTCATGAGTGTGTTGTGACCCCCCAGTCGATGTTTATAATTTAGTTTGCTAGTTTCGGAACCTGCTCACTATGCGGTCGAAGGTACCATCTTTACGAATGGTATCTAGTCCACGATTAAAATCATTGATGATACGTTTGTAATCAGAAATCTCACGTGAGGCCATGATGTACAATCCATGTGTTTCGAGCGGTGGGTCTAGAAATTCAATCTTGCAGAGACAATAACCTTCTTTATTCGCCTCGTAACGGAACAGATCAAAATTCATCACGGCCAGATCGATGCGCCCGCGAAACAATTTCCTGATATTCAAATTAGTAGTGCTCGCTACCTGTTTGTTCAGGTAATTTGCGGCATCGAATTCTTCGCTATTGGCAAACCCTCGGGTGATGCCAATGCTGTAGGCACTGAGGTCGCGAAGCGAGGAGTAGGTATTTTTATTCAACCCGGGTCGTGCGATCAGCCCGGTATCGAGAAAATAGATCGGGTCGCTGAAATAATAATCAATTTCGCGTTGTTTATTGTGATAGGCGCCCATCACCACATCAGCCTTTCCCTCCTTGACGTCTTTCAGTGCGCGCGTCCAGGGCACGAATTCTATCGCTGAATTATGCCCAACCGCTTTAAAAGCAGCATTGACCAGGGCCGTGGTCAAACCGTTTTCGGGCAGGGCGGATCCATAGTGGGGTGCCCATTCGACCGTTAACATGGAAATATTGCGCGCCATGAGGCTGGTGGAAGATGCAAAAAACAGGGCCAGTACAACCCCTATCGCCGGTAATGAAATCGATTTACACAAGCTTATATTCCTGTTGTATTAAAACACTCGTAAGTAATGAATATTGGGCTGATCCTGAGCTTGAGGAGGGTCGCCGAATAACCGTATATGCTAATTTTTATCACTATATAGTGATCCAGGGCAATTATAAATAGTCCATCTGTATATGCAACAACGGAATTATCGGTAAAATCTACGCATGAAAAATCAAACTAATATTGATCGTTTGCTGAAATTTGATGATCAGCATATCTGGCATCCATATAGCGCAATGCATAGCGAGGTGCCGGTTTATCCGGTAATTTCCGCGCAAGGCGTACGCATTCGCCTGGCCGATGGCAGGCAATTGATCGATGGCATGTCTTCCTGGTGGTGTATGCTGCACGGATATAACCACCCGGTGATGAACCAGGCGATAGAACATCAACTGCAAAGCATGTCGCATGTGATGTTTGGTGGTCTGACCCATGCGCCCGCAGTTGAGCTGGCACAGAAACTGATTGAGATCACGCCAGCACCATTGGTCACGGTGTTCTTTGCAGATTCTGGTTCGGTGGCAGTCGAAGTGGCAATGAAGATGGCTATTCAATACTGGCAGGCCCGGGACTTGCCAGAAAAATATCGTTTCCTGACCCTTCGCTCTGGTTATCATGGGGACACCTTCGGTGCGATGTCAGTCTGTGATCCGGCCACCGGCATGCATAGCCTGTTTTCGAGCGTGCTGGCCAAACAGTTTTTCGTCGAATCACCCGCTTGCCGATTTAACCAGCCCTGTAAAGACGAGGACATTCAGCCACTGGAGCTGATGCTTGCCAGCAAGCATCAACAGATAGCCGCGCTGATACTGGAACCCATTGTCCAGGGTGCGGGCGGCATGCGTTTTTATTCAGCCAGTTATCTCGCAACAGCGCGAAAATTGTGTGACCAGTTCGAGGTGTTAATGATTACCGACGAGATCGCCACCGGGTTTGGTCGCACCGGCAAGATGTTTGCCTGCGAACACGCGGCGATTTCGCCCGACATCCTGTGTATAGGGAAGGCGATGACGGGCGGCTATATGAGTATGGCGGCGACACTGGCTAGCCTCGATGTGAGCCAGACCATCGACGCCGGTGACCCCGGCCTGTTCATGCATGGACCTACTTTTATGGCGAACCCACTCGCCTGTGCAGCATCGCTCGCCAGCATTTCCTTACTGGAGGCTTCACAGTGGCAAACCAAAGTCAGTCATATCGAGCGAATTCTGGAAGCCGATCTGTCACCCTGCATCGATTTCGATTCAGTAAAAGATGTGCGGGTGCTGGGCGCGATCGGGGTAATTGAATTACATACAGTGGTCGACATGAAGTCGATTACCGAGCGGTTCGTAGAGGCGGGTGTCTGGGTGCGGCCGTTTGGCAAGCTGGTTTATTTAATGCCGCCTTTTGTCATCGAGGATGACGACCTTCACTTTTTGTGTAAAGCCGTTAAAGCGATTGTGCAGGGGCTTTGAGCAGGTACTGGCCGGCAACCGAACCAGGGCAAATTTCTCAGGCACGAGTTTACGGCCCGCCAGTATCTTTAAATGGTTACCAGTTGCCGTAGTCCCTCGTTGAAGCTCTCCAGCCTGAATTAGTCTTCGTCTTTTTCGTCTTTTTGCGGCGGTTTTTTCGGCACTTGTTTGAGTACCTTTTTTTGCTCCTCTGGAGTCAAAACCTGTGTATCGTCATCTTCCATCTGTTGTACCTCATTACTTTTTAGTAATTGTCTTCAAAAGACCTGCGCTACACCAAGGCTAGCGGGTATCCCCAATTATACTGCAGTTCTGGAAAATTGCAGCGCCACGATCCGTTGCGCGGAATTTAATCGGTAAAACTGTGACTAAAATCCCGTACCAGGGTATCAATGGCTATATATTTATTAAAATCTAAACCTGTTGAATTCAACTCGGTGATACAATACCCATGGAATATCACGTTGGACTCATTCCTGGCAGGGGCTCAGTTTTGACTAAATCCAGATATCGTATCGAAAAAGACAGCATGGGGGAACTTCGGGTTCCAGCGAAGGCTCTTTACCAGGCCCAGACCCAACGCGCGGTAGATAATTTTCGAATCAGTGGACTTAAATTACCTCGTGAGATGATACGCGCGCTGGGATTGATCAAGCAGGCCTGTGCAGAGGTCAACTCGAATCTTGGTTTGCTCGATCCACCCCGATCAAAAGCAATACAGCAGGCCGCTAAAAAAATTGTTTCGGGGGAACTAGACGATCAGTTTCCAATCGATATTTTCCAGACAGGCTCGGGCACCAGTAGCAATATGAATGCTAACGAGGTCATTGCCACGCTGGCGACGAGTAAAGACCTGGCCGTGCATCCCAATGATCACGTCAATATGGGGCAGAGCTCAAACGATGTATTTCCAGGTGCGATCCATATCGCCGCCAGCATCGCAATCCATGAAAAACTATTACCCGCACTGTTAAAGCTGGAAACGGCGATAAGCGACAAGAGTGAATCATTTGCGAATATAGTCAAAACCGGCAGAACCCATTTAATGGATGCGATGCCTTTGACATTGGGACAGGAAATGTCAGCCTGGGCAGCACAGATAAAAAGTAATCGTTATCGTATTCAGTCGACCCTGACTCGATTACAAAAACTCGCCCTGGGAGGCACCGCGGTAGGGACCGGTATTAATACCCCGGCGGATTTCGGTGACCGGGTCGCTGACACCCTCCAGGCCATTACCGGTATCCGGTTTTCGAAGATGGAGAATCTGTTCGAAGGGTTGAGTAGCCAGGACAGTGCGGTTGAGACCAGTGGTCAATTGAAGGTACTGGCGGTCTCGTTGATGAAGATCTCCAACGATTTACGCTGGATGAATTCAGGTCCGCTCGCTGGACTGGGCGAGTTGACACTACCGGCGATTCAGCCCGGAAGTTCGATAATGCCTGGCAAGGTAAATCCGGTTATTCCAGAAGCGGTTGCAATGGTCTGCGCCCAGGTGATGGGCAACGATAGCACGATAGCGATCGCCGGGCAGTCCGGCAATTTCCAGCTCAATGTGATGTTGCCAGTGATCGCCTATAATTTGCTGCAAAGCATAGACATCCTTGCCAATGCGAGCCAGGCACTGGCGCACCAGGTGATCCCTGAAATCATCGCCAACACCGACAGGCTCGAGCAATCCCTGGCGCAGAATCCTGTTCTGGTAACCGCGCTCAATTCTGTCATCGGCTATGAACTGGGCGCCAAAATAGCCAAAGCCGCCTACCAGCAGAAGCGTACGGTACTGGAAGTCGCACTGGAAATGACCGACCTTGATGAGCAGGAACTCATCCGCTTGCTTGACCCTGCCACACTGACGCGCTCTTGATCGACGATCAAAAGATAATTTCCGAGGTTTATCGCTGGATTGAAGCAGCGATAATTGGGCTCGATCTGTGCCCCTTTGCAGAATCGGTATATCGGCGGCGGCAAATACACACGGTGGTTAGTGACAGCGAGCGGGTCGATGATTTAATGTTCGAGCTGCACCGGGAAATCCAGCGGCTTAAGAAACAGCCTGAGATCGAGACCAGTTTACTCATCATCACTCGCCAGCTACAGGATTTTAATGACTTCAATGCGATGCTCGATCATGTCGATGCCCTGATTAAGGCTTACCAGTGGACCGGCGAGTTTCAAATTGCCAGTTTTCACCCCAGCTATCAATTTGCCAACACCCAAATCGATGACCGGGAAAACTGGAGTAATCGCTCACCTTATCCTATATTACATATACTACGTGAAACTAGTGTAGCGCAGGCGATTAGCCATTATCCAGAGGCTTTGACGATACCCGCGAGGAATAGTCGAAGATTACGATCGCTGGATAATGTTTCTTTCGATGCGATATTCAAATTGGATGTTGAGTAGATTTTGTGAAATATCTCGTATTCAACTATTTTAGCTTGATAACATCATATATTACTTTTACACTTTCCCCTAAGTTAATGAAAATAAAGAATATTCGGTGAACATATTACCACCAGAATCGATAAGATTTCAACGCCTTCGGCTATTCACAAGTGCCGTGGTTACGATTTGTGCACTGGTTCTCAGTAGCCAGTCGCTGGCAAGCATTGAACAGCAACGGTTGATTTTTCATGACGCCTCGAGCGCGCTTAAAAACAAGCAGTATTCCAGGTTTAATCGGCTGTTGAATCAACTCGAGGGTTACCCGGCACAGGCCTACCTCAGATACGACGACCTGAAGTCTCGCATTCATACCGCCACCAGAATTGAAGTCACTGATTTTCTCGAAGTTCACGAAAGTTATCCGTTTAATTATCACCTGCGCGCAAAGTGGTTATCGGTACTGGCCCAGCGTCAGGACTGGCGCAACTACCTGGTGTATTTTGATAATCGTGAAAGTACCCGATATCAATGCCTGGCTTTCAAGGCCCGTTTAAACATGGGAATGGATGAAGACATAAACCATGAAATAAAAAAAGTCTGGCTGCGGGGCTATTCACAGCCACGGGAATGTGACCAGGCATTTGAATACTTCCTCGATACCTATCCACAGGCAACCGAGGTTATCTGGCTTCGAATCGACAAGGCATTCAAGGCCCGCCGACCGAACCTGGCGAAATACCTCGGCAGGAAACTCGACCCGCAGGATCAATTGGTGGTCGATACATGGTACCGGGCACATTTGCGCCCTCAACAGTCTCTGCGGACTCTGGCTAACTCCGCGGATGATGTACGCACTCGAAAAATAATTGTGCATGCCCTGGACCGCCTGGCACGTAAAGACAGTTTGAGCGCGCGCGATCTATGGTTTGAACTAGAGCACAGGTTTGAATTTGACCAGGACCAGATAAACCAGATAAACCAGCGTATTGCACTATCGGCGGCGTACCAGCATCTAGCGGTTGCTGGTGAGTTACTGTCGGCACTACCCGGCGAGCTGAAAAATGATCAGGCCTATCTGTGGCTGGCAAGAATTTATCTGAGGAATCAAAACTGGCAGGGACTGATCGATACCATAGAGACGATGCCCCCGCACCTGAGCCAGGAAAATGAGTGGCAATATTGGTTGGCGAGGGCATTTGAGTCACTCGATTTCGAACTAAAGTCGAGTGAAAAGTATGAATCCCTGGCTACCGTGAGTAGTTATTACGGATTTCTCGCCGCCGATAAAATGAAACTTCCCTATCGCATCGAACAGGAAAATGCGGCGACAATCGAAGACTTTAGCGAGGCCGTATTTCTCGCCGAAAACCCGCATTTATTGCGCGCCAGGGAGCTGTATTTCCTGGACCGGCAGGTCGATGCCAGGCGCGAGTGGTTCCAGGCGCTCAGGCACCTCGATGCCGAGGAGATCAAAAAGGCCGCGGTGCTTGCCTCGAGTTGGAAATGGTATGACGGTGCCATCAAAACAGTCGCAATAACCTCCCATCGGAGTGATTACAGCCTGCGTTTCCCGACACCGTTCAAACAACAAGTGTTTAATCATGCCGATGCCAGGCAACTCGATCCATCGGTAATATACGGGGTCATTCGCAGGGAAAGCCTGTTCGATCCGATGGCAAGGTCCAGCGTTGGATCACGGCGGCTCATGCAATGGAAGCCATCAACGGCAAGCCGGGTAGCTAAATCACTGGGAATGAAGCGCCCGCGACGATCGGATATTCTCGATATTGACAACAATATAAATTTTGGCACCCAGTATTTCAGATCAGTGCTCGATCGATTTGAAAACAATGTTTCGCTCGCTGCCGCGGCTTACAATGCCGGGCCGCTCAATGTGAGAAAATGGCTGCCCCAAATAGATCTGATGCCGGCAGACCTGTGGGTTGAAACCGTGCCGTTCAAGGAAACCAGAAACTACGTACAGGCGGTACTCGCCTATGCCACGGTATTTGATAAATCGCTGGGGCGAGATACGCTGATATCCAGCCGCATGGACGATATAAAGTCAGAATATTAAAACCTGTAATTACAATTACAGGCGGCTAATCTCCATTGTAATTGTATTCGAAAATAACAGTGTTTATACTTGACCCTCACTAGGAGTCCGACAGGCTCCTAATATCGATTTCCTCTAATCTCTCAATCGAGGCAAGTGCTCGTGACTACCAAAGAACAGCAATTTGAAAAAATCAAATCTCAAAGTGGGTTCATTGCCGCACTCGATCAGAGTGGTGGAAGCACTCCAAAAGCACTGGCTAACTACGGCATTGGCGAGGATAGCTATAGTAACGATGAGGAGATGTACGCGGTCGTGCACGAAATGCGTTCGCGTATCGTAACCAGTCCTGGTTTCAATGGAGATCGCATTCTCGGTGCCATATTGTTTGAAAATACAATGGATCGAGACATCGAGGGCCGAGCTACGGCGCACTATCTATGGGAAGTAAAAAACGTCGTCCCTATCCTGAAAGTAGACAAAGGCCTTGCTGACGAAAATAACGGTGTCCAGATGATGAAGCCGATGCCCGAACTGGATGCGCTGTTAGCCAGGGCCGGGCAAAAAGGAATTTTCGGCACCAAGATGCGTTCCGTCATCAAGGCTGCAAATCCTGACGGTATTAATGCGGTGGTAGATCAGCAATTTGAAATTGGTGTGAGGATAATCGAGGCGGGGCTGGTACCTATAATCGAACCCGAGGTTGATATTCATAGTCCTCAAAAAGCGGAAATAGAGCCGCTCCTGAAAACAGCCCTGATAAATCAACTAGATCGATTAAAACCCGACCAGTTCGTGATGCTAAAGCTGACATTGCCTGAGCAAGATGATTTTTATGATTCCTGTATCGCTCATCCGAACGTGCTGAGAGTAGTGGCATTATCCGGAGGTTATAGCCGCCAGGAAGCGAACAGACGCCTGGCCAGTAACCATGGCATGGTTGCCAGTTTCTCGCGCGCGCTAACCGAGGGACTCTCGGCACAGCAGAGTCAGGATGAATTCAATGCCATGCTCGATGAATCGATTGAGAGCATTGTGCAGGCATCGAGAACCTGAAATAATCAGATACTTCGTATGCCCCGTATTCGGGCAAATAGATAACCAACAGAGAGAAGGTAAATGAAATCGGTAGACAAAATTATTCTGGTGATTGCCATCAGTGCTGTGTTCGTAGGTTGTGCGACCCCCAAATTGGATGAAGGGGGTGAAAAAGTACGTGTTCTGGCGCCAAATGAAGTATCTAGTTGCCGGAAACTGGGCAAAACAAATGCGAAAGTACTCGACAAGGTTGTTGGCATAGACCGCCCCCCTGAGTCGATGGCAGAAGAACTTGAAACTATGGCTCGTAACAGCGCCTCCAGTATGGGCGGTGATACGATCGTACCCCTGACTGTTGTTGAAAACGGTGGCCAGTCATTTATCGTCTACAAGTGTATCGATCCGCAAAATTAATTTGTGGTCCGGGCAGCGCCGACGCCGGTGTCGACGCCGGCAGGTCGAGAAGCTACTGGTTCTGGACCATTACGCGCGTAGCCAGAGCGTGTGAGATTTCGCTATGCGAGAAATTCAAATCGTCGCCCGCGGTATAGTAAATCAATTCATCGCACATCGAGGCGAATCGTTTCTGGCTAGAACTGGCTTCGCTTATTTCCCCTGACGCGGTGACACCGTAGATGTATTTACCCTTGGCCCGGGCGTAACCACACTCGAAACCGGTCCAGGCCTTGTTCTCGATGCCATCGAGGATAACGATGACTATATCCGCCTTATCGAGTTCCGCCTCGTAGTAAGTCTGTACCTCGCGGGGTGAAAGTGAATCAACATCAAGATCCAGGTCTACCTGTGGAATGGTAATCTCCATATACGGATTGTCGGTGGTGATCGTGTCGCGTAAGGCCAGGTTCCAGAGCAGCGAGGCCTGCGAGCTATTGTAGGCAGCCAGATATGCCCGCACACCGCTATGTATACCCATCTTTACGTTTGCCGTGATAGATTCCGGTTCGGTAATGGTTTCCCTCTGATCGGCAACCTCGAGGGCATCGGCTATCGAAATGTCACCGGTGATCAGCGCATGGCTGATGATTGCGCCATTAATATTTGGCAGGTAACGCAACCTCGCGATATCGTCCAGGGTGCGCACGGTACCACTGGAATATACTGGTATCGATACGTCGTGACTGAGTTGTTCGGTCAGGGCCAGGGATTCATCAAAATCATCAGCCATGATATCCGTGTTTTTGTGTATGATTCCGGCGATACCGGTCATTTGCAAATCCATGATCAAATCCTGTGGCCGAAAGGCGGTCTGGGTTTTCCAGCCATCGATAATGACGAAGCCTTCACGCGTGGCAAGATGAACAATGATACCGCCAGGATGCCGATTCGCCGCTTCCACCACCAGCGGCGCATCGGTGATCGCTACGGTACCGAGTACCACGCGCGCGGCGCCGGCCTCAAACCAGTCGTTAATTTGATTCAGGGTGCGAATGCCGCCAGTTACCTGCACCGGTATATCGATTTCATCGATCAGCTGC
>PVMS01079547.1_pt1 | contig 11590 bp, 13 predicted proteins | sample 1853461 | NCBI WGS metagenome assembly PVMS01 (sample SAMN08582032, study PRJNA380276) | Marine sediment metagenome, whole genome shotgun sequencing project. | isolation source: ocean sediment barecode stripped | collected 2017
GCCTATACGATTGCTCGGTACACGACTCCGAATTTGTACCGAAACAAGCAAACAATGGAAAAATGGGCCGAATCCCTTCGCAAGGCGGGAATTCCCGACTAATAGGCACACATGGCTTTGATACCATGCGCGCCCATGCGTATTTCCGAATTCAACTATTCATTACCGGATGAGTTGATCGCCCGGCACCCAACGGTTGAACGGCGTGGCAGCCGTTTGCTCGAGCTGGGCACAGGGCTCGTCGACCGGAAATTTGCTGAACTCGCGTCGCTGCTTCGCCAGGGCGATCTACTCGTCTTCAACAACACCCGTGTCATTCCGGCGAGACTGTTGGGGCAGAAGAAATCGGGCGGTCGCGTCGAGGTATTGATCGAGCGAATTGAAACAGAATCAACGGCGCTGGCACAGGTTCGTGCCAGCAAGACACCAAAGCAGGGTGGCAAACTTCTGTTCGGTGACGCCGAAGCAATAGTGGTTAGCCGCGTAAAGGAGTTTTTCCTGCTGGATTTCTCCGTACCGGTCATGCCGTTGCTCGAACGCTCAGGGGAAATGCCGCTACCGCCGTACCTGGGTCGGCCGGCTGAGCCCTCGGACGACGAGCGCTATCAAACAATTTACGCCAAAGATCCAGGTGCGGTTGCGGCCCCGACAGCGGGTTTGCATTTTGATGCGGCAATGCTTGATGAGACGCGGCGGCTCGGCGTACGTCATGCGTGGTTGACCCTGCATGTCGGTGCCGGCACCTTTCAAGCATTACGCAAAGAGAACATCAAAGAAAATCGATTGCATAGCGAACGCGTTGAGGTTGATCAAAGCGTCTGCGATGCCGTTGTCGAGACCCGAGAATCGGGTGGGCGTGTCATTGCAGTTGGTACGACATCGGTTCGTGCCCTGGAGTGTGCGTCAGTCGAAGGCGAGCTGCGGCCCTTTCGTGGGGAGACCGATCTCTTTATTCTGCCGGGCTATACGTTCCAATCGATTGACGCCATGATCAGCAACTTTCACCTGCCACAATCATCGCTGTTAATGCTGGTTGCAGCCTTTGCCGGTACCGAGCGAATTCTGAATGCGTATCGGCATGCGATACAGGAAAAGTATCGATTCTTCAGCTACGGTGATTCGATGTTTTTGACGCCGGATTCATCGGCATGAAATTTGACGTCCACGCAAATGATGGCGCAGCCCGGCGCGGTGCCTTGACGTTTCGACGCGGCACCGTGCAAACGCCTGCATTTATGCCGGTCGGCACGTACGGGACAGTCAAGAGTGTTACGCCTGAAGAGGTTGCCAGTAACGGCGCCGAGATCATCCTCGGCAATACGTTTCACTTGATGTTGCGGCCAGGCACCGACGTCATCAGAAAACACGGCGGTCTGCACGAATTTATGAACTGGCACAGGCCAATCCTGACCGACTCGGGTGGCTTCCAGGTGTTTTCGCTGGCCAACAAACGCAAGATTTCGGAGGAGGGCGTTCGCTTCCAATCTCCAATCAACGGCGACGAAGTATTTCTGTCACCCGAGAAATCGATGGAGGTGCAACACGAGCTCAACGCCGACGTCTCGATGGTCTTCGATGAATGCACGCCGTACCCGGCGAGCGAATCCGAAGCACGCGAGTCCATGGCTTTGTCGTTGCGATGGGCGGCACGCAGTCGCAGGCGCTTCGACGAATTACGCGCAGCATCTCCCGATCGCGGTGAAGCACTTTTTGGCATCGTACAGGGCGGCATCTATGCCGATCTTCGCGAGGAGTCGCTTGCAGGCCTCACGGAGATCGGATTTGACGGTTATGCGATCGGTGGATTGGCCGTCGGCGAGCCTGAAAAAGAACGCATCGCAGTGCTCGATAATCTGATGCCGACCATGCCGGTCGATCATCCTCGCTACTTAATGGGCGTAGGTACGCCCGTTGACATCGTAGATGCGGTGTCGCGCGGCATCGACATGTTCGATTGCGTTATCCCGACACGCCATGCCCGCAACGGCCAGTTGTTTACCTCGCAAGGTACGATCAAATATCGTCATGCACGATACGCTGATGACACGTCGCCTCCAGACCCGAATTGCGATTGTTATACGTGCGAAAACTATAGCCTCGCTTACCTCAGGCACCTTCAAAAGTGCGGCGAGATCCTCGGCCCACGTCTGGCGACACTGCATAATCTTTACTATTATCAAGAACTTATGAGAAAGCTTCGAAGTGCTATTGACGCTGGTTTATTGGAGCAAATGGCCGCAGAAATCAGGGCCTCGTATTCGACCGAGTCTGTGCCATAATACCGCGCTGATTTTCGTGGGGTTTCCCCCGCGAGCCCTTAACAAAAAGTTTGAGACCGATGGATTTCCTAATTCAAAACGCCCATGCACAAGGTGCCCAACAGAGTGACCCGTTCGGCTTTCTGCTGCCGATGATTGTTATTTTTGTTGCGTTTTATTTCCTGCTGATACGCCCACAGCAAAAGAAACAGAAAGCACATAGCGCACTGGTCGCGGCGCTGAAGGTTGACGACGAAATCCTGACGGCTGGTGGCATGCTCGGCAAGATCACAGGTGTCAGCGAACATTACGTTGTCGTAAAGATCAGTGAGAACACCGAGATCAAGATGCAAAAGTCCAGCGTCTCTCAGATCGTACCCAAAGACACGTTTGACGCTGTCTGATTGCCGCTTAAGCCCCAGGCGATGAATAAATACCCCGGTTGGCTCAATGCCCTCGTCGTCATCATATTTCTGACGGGCCTGTTGCTGGCACTGCCGAATATCTATGGAAGTGTTCCAGCCATACAGATGTCGGGCGCGGACGGCGTACAGCTGTCCCAAGCTCGGCTCACGCAAATCGTACAAACGATTGAGAACGCGGGAATCACGCCCGAGGCGGCTTATCTCAAAGATGGCCGGGTCGTTTTGCGATTTGAGACAGTCGAAGAACAGCGCGATGCGGAAGAGCGATTGCGTGAGCGGTACAAGCGTGAGGGAAGCATTGCGCTGACATTGGCGCCGAAGCTGCCTGAGTGGGTTCGTGATCTCGGACTCGAACCGATGAGTTTGGGCCTCGACCTGCGCGGCGGCGTATACGTGTTGCTCGAGGTCGACATGAATACCGCGGTCGAGAGCCGCATGACCAGCTATCAGCAGGACTTCGACGATCGGCTGCGCGATGCTCGCATTCGCCACAGGGTCGACCTGAATGGATCGGTTATCACGGTTCGACTGCAAACGCCGGAAGACAGGGACGCTGCCAGGGAGCTCGTTCGACAGGCAGATGCGGATGTGCTGATTGCCGACGGAACGGATGGCAAGTCGTTGCTTGTGCGCATGACCGAGGCACAAATCGAGGAGCGCAGGGATCTTGCGATCGAGCAGAACGTAACGACGCTCCGAAATCGTGTGGATGAACTTGGTGTAGCCGAGCCCCTGGTGCAGCGCCAGGGTGCCGATCGCATCGTGGTTCAGTTGCCCGGTGTACAGGATCCCAATTTAATCAAGCGAATCCTGACGGCGACCGCGACAATTGAATTTCGGCTCGTCGATCAATCCGGCGATGAACCCGGGTCACGTCGCTACCCGGGCCGGGACGGACAGCGATCGCAAGTCCTGAAACGCAAGGTCATCGCATCGGGCGATCAGATCGTGAACGCCGAGTCAGGCTTCAGCAGTGATGGGCAGCCTGCCGTATTTATTAATCTCGATTCGGTGGGCGGCGACAGCATGCTGGAAACCACTCAGTTGAATGTCGGCAAACCCATGTCCACGGTGTTCATTGAAAGCAAACGCGAAGCTGTCACCCGCAACGGCGTTACCGAGTACCGGGTGACGAAGACCGAAGAGATCATCAATACGGCGACGATTCGCGGCGTATTCAAGAACAATTTTCAAACGACGGGGCTGAATCCGATCGAGGCTCGCGACCTCGCATTGTTGTTGCGCGCTGGTGCCTTGGCGGCACCCGTATACATGATCGACGAGCGGACCATCGGACCCAACCTCGGCCAGGACAACATCGATCGCGGCTTCCGCGCTGTACAAATCGGCTTTCTCGCGGTCATTGTTTTCATGGCGCTGTACTACCGTTGGTTCGGCATGATTGCCAACGTCGCACTGTTATCCAACCTGGTGTTCATCGTCGCGCTATTGTCGTTGTTGCAGGCCTCGTTGACATTGCCGGGTATCGCAGGAATCGTGTTGACGGTGGGTATGGCGGTTGACGCCAACGTGCTTATCTTTGAACGAATACGAGAGGAACTGGCCGCGGGGACGCCACCACAGGCGGCGATCAACGCTGGTTATGAGAAAGCCCTCTCGTCGATTTCCGACGCGAATATCACGACATTGATTGCCGCCGTTGTGCTGTTCGCATTTGGCACCGGGGCCATCAAAGGATTTGCTATCACGTTGTCGCTTGGCATCATTACCTCGATGTTCACGGCAATCATCGGCACTCGGTCGATCGCCAATCTTGTGTTCGGCGGGCGTACGCTCAAGTCCGTACCGGTCTAGGAAATCGATTCATGCGTCTGATCAAACAGAAAACCAATATCAATTTCCTCGGGCTGGAACGTCGAAAGGTGGCGCAATTGATATCGGTCGTCGTCATCATCGGCAGCATCGCATCGCTGGCGAAAAACGGTCTCGAATTTGGAATCGACTTTACGGGCGGCATTCTGCTCGAAGTCGGCTATGAACAAGCTGCAGATCTTGCAACGATACGCGGCAATCTTGCCGAAGCCGGATTTAGCGATGCACAGGTGCAACTGTTTGGTGCCGACACGGATGTGCTGGTTCGACTGCCGCCGCACGATGGCGATGCCGCCAGCATTCGCGAGGAGCTGCAGGGTACCTTGGCTGCAGGGTACGCGTCCGTTGACTTGAGGCGAGTTGAATTTGTCAGCCCGCAGGTTGGTAAAGAGCTGACCGAGCAGGGCGGGTTGGCGATGATCTTTACGCTGTTGATGATTTTCGCTTACGTGATGTTTCGATTTCAGTGGAAGTTTGCTGCCGGCGCTGTTGCGGCGCTGGTGCACGACGTGATTATCACGCTCGGCTTTTTCTCCATCTTTGGTCTGCCGTTTGACCTGACGGTCGTTGCGGCGGTACTTGCCGTGATCGGATATTCTTTGAACGACACCGTGGTCGCCTTCGATCGCATACGCGAGAATTTTTTCAAGTTGCGTGGCGTCGAAGCTGACGATTCTATGAATATCTCTATCAACGAGATGCTGGCGCGTACATTGATTACGGGTGTCACGACTTTGCTCGTTCTGGTCGCGTTGCTGGTTTTTGGTGGCGAATCGATCGCGCCATTTTCGATCGCGTTGATCGTCGGCGTCATCGTCGGAACCTACTCGTCAATCTACACCGCGAGCGCGGTCGCGTTGCTGCTCGATGTCAACGCACAAGACCTGATCGAGCCCATCAAAGACCCCGACCTCCTAGACGATTTACCTTAAACGGCGTAGGGCCGGCAGTCCGGACATTTCTCGCCGGAATGGCTCGCTTCGCTGCGCTTTATTTCTCGGCGAGAAACATCCTTCCCACCGGCCATTCGGACTTTGCGGAGGGCCGTGGCCGGGAGGTTGCTTATCCGAAGTAAAGCGCAGCGAAGCGAGCCATGAGGATAAGCAACCTCCCGGCTGCAGTCCCTATGCATCGATGCAGAATGCCAGTCAGGGGACGAGGACTTTGATCTCTGAGGCGCAGAGTTTTGCCATCGCGCGATAGATTCGCGGGGTGCCCGTCAAAACATGCCCTGTGTCGAGGAAATTCTCACTGCCATCGAGGCCGCTAATAATGCCACCAGCTTCGCGAATGATTAGCCCGCCTGCCGCCAGGTCCCAGGGAGCGAGTCCGGTCTCGAAGAATCCGTCCAGGCGTCCTGCGGCAACGTAGCAGAGGTCCAGAGCAGCAGCACCGGCACGCCGAACGCCGGAGGTATTGCGAATCGTTTTGGATAGCATCTGTAAGTACGGCGAGATTTCCAGATCCGTTTGCCGGAATGGAAAACCGGTACCGATTAATGCGCGTTCAAGGATTTTCAGGCCACTGACGCGAATCTTGCGACCGTCGAGCTGTGCACCGGTGCCGCGCGAGGCGGTGAAGAGTTCCTGTCGAAGCGGGTCGTAGACAACAGCGTGCTCCATGCGGCCCTTTTCCTGCACACCGATCGACACGGCGAATACGGGAAAGCCATGCAAATAGTTGGTCGTTCCATCCAGCGGGTCGATGATCCAGACGGTATCGGACTCGCCACTGGCACCGCTTTCTTCCGCGAGTATCGCGTGTTCGGGATAGTGTTTGTGAATGCAGTCGATAACGGCTTTCTCGGCCGCGAGGTCCGCGTCACTGACGTAATCGTTCTGACCTTTTTGTTCAACCTTGAGCTTCTCGAGGTTAACCATTTTTTTGATGAGCGTGTGGCCGGCACGGCGTGCCGCCATCACCGCCACATTAAGTAGTGCGTGCATCAGTCGATTCCGTCAGTGTGAAAGAACTCGGCCATCATCCGGCCGCGGCGCTAGAATAGCGGACTTTGGGCCACCTTAGCCAGCCATGTCGATACGCATCGTTCTCGTCGATACCACGCACCCCGGTAACATCGGGGCGGTAGCGCGTGCCATGAAGAACATGGGCGTTTCCGATCTGGCACTGGTTAATCCCAGGAGTTTCCCGGATGCGGAGGCGACCGCACGGGCATCCGGTGCCGTCGATGTATTGAAAAATGCGACGGTCGTCAAAACGCTTGTGGATGCGATCAAAGACTGCGTGTTCGTCGCGGGCGCGAGTGTTCGCTCACGCACGATCAACTGGCCGACGATGGAACCGCGCGATTGCGCGGCCAAGTTCGTCGAACAAAGCCAAAACGGGGTTGTGGCTGCGGTATTTGGCCCTGAGAAGGCGGGTCTGTCCAATTCTGATCTTGATCACTGCGACACGCTTTTGACGATTCCCACCGACCCCGATTTCAATTCACTAAATCTGGCCATGGCCGTGCAAGTGTTTACTTACGAATTACGCGTGGCGGGATTTGATGGTACTACGCCTCATTACGAGCATGATGCTCCGCTCGCGACGAAAGAGGATCTCGAACATTTCTATACGCACCTCGAACAGGTTTTGACTGATTTGCACTTCCTCGATCCGGGGAATCCCCGCCACTTGATGCGGCGGCTCCGGCGAATATACATTCGGGCGCAAGTCGACAAAAATGAAATTAATATCTTGCGGGGAATGCTGACCGCTATCGACAAAACACGGCGGAGCGAATCATGAGTTTGGACGAGCGCCTCGTTTATCTCGATTACGCAGCGACGACGCCCGTCGATCCGCGCGTCGTTGATACGATGTTAGCGCTGCTCGGTGAAGACGCTGATTTCGCAAATCCGTCGGCGATTCATGCCGCCGGGAGGCGCAGTGGCGAGCACGTCGACAAGGCAGCGTCGCAGCTGGCATCGCTGCTGAACACGCAGCCTGACCGGTTGGTCTGGACCTCGGGCGCGACAGAATCCAATAACCTGGCGATCCTGGGCGCCGCGCGTCAACGCCAACACCGCGGCAGGCACATGATTACGATGCCGACCGAACACAAGGCCGTGGTCGACGTTTTCCGTGCGCTCGAACGACAGGAATTCGACGTGACCTGGCTCGATCCAGACCCGAATGGTGTACTTGATGTTGCCGTACTAGAGGCCGCAATTCGCGACGACACGCAGCTCGTTTCAATTATGCACGTTAACAATGAAACCGGTGCGCAACAGGATATCGAGCGCATTGGCGAGTGTTGTCGCGAACGTGATGTGCTGTTGCACGTCGATGCGGCGCAGTCCGTTGGCAAATTGCCAGTCGATTTTTCAAACCTGGCCGTGGATCTCGCGTCGATGACGGCACACAAACTATATGGGCCCAAAGGCGTTGGCGCCTTGTACATAGCCGATCGACCGGGCGTTCACATTGAGCCGATAATGTTCGGCGGCGGACAGCAACAGCGACTGCGGCCAGGGACGCTCGCCGTACCCTTGATAGCAGGCTTTGGCCAGGCAGCTGAAATCGCAAATGAACGGCTTTTGGATGACCTAGAGCACCTGGCCACATTACGTAGCAGGCTGTGGGACGGCGTTCGCGACGTGCCCGGTGTGCAGTTAAATGGTGACCTCGCAACGAGCTATCCTGGGCTGCTCAATGTCAGCGTGGAGGATGTTGAGGGTGAAAGCCTGTTGCTTGCACTGGAGCCACTGTGCGTTGCAACGGGCTCGGCGTGTAATTCACAAAATCAGGATCCGTCTTACGTTTTGCGCGCACTCGGACGTTCCGATAGCGAGGCACAAAGCGCTATTCGTTTCAGCCTGGGTCGACCGACCAGCACAGCGGACGTCGATTACGCGATCAGGCAGTATCAAAACGCTGTGGCAAAACTTCGTGCGATAGCGCCGGACAGGGCAGCATGACCGGCGATCCGTACAATGAACGGGTTAGAGCCTTGTTTGACGCGCCTGCACATGCTGGCGTCATCGACGATGTGCCCCTGGTGAACGTCGATGATCAGGGTGTGCGAGTGCAGTTTTCTGCGGACATCGGGGATGGATCGATAACGATGATGCGATTCCTGGCTTGGGGTTGCCCACATGTCATCGCCGCGGCAGAATCAGCTTGTGCCGGCTTTGAGGGGCGAGTCGTATCCGATCTCGAGGAATTCGTCGCTGCGGACCTTATGCAAAGTCTCGCTGTACCCAAGGAGAAAAGCGGACGTATAATTGTCATAGAGGACGCGGTGCGATCGCTCGGGGTCAAGCTCCGCGGAATCCCTGAATCAAGTGACTAACTAAGGCTAATCATGGCAATTTCATTGACGGAATCGGCTGCAACACGCGTGCAGGCATATCTCGATGCGCGAGGCGAGGGCGTCGGGTTGCGGCTTGGCATCACCAAGACGGGTTGCTCAGGGTATTCCTACGTCATCAACTATGCGGACGAGGTCGAGTCCGACGACGTCGTTTTCGAGGATCGGGGCGTGACAATTGTTGTCGATCCTGCGGCGCTTCCGCTTATCGATGGAACCGAGGTTGATTTCGTCAAGAATGGCCTCAACGAGGCGTTCAGTTTCAGAAACCCGAATGTCACCGGCGAATGTGGGTGTGGCGAAAGCTTCAACGTCTGACGTAAAATTACTGGTTTTTGAAGGAATGAAACATGGCCGTTGAGCAAACGCTCTCAATTATTAAGCCAGATGGCGTACAAAAGAATCTGATTGGTGACATAGTCAGTCGTTTCGAGAAAGCCGGGTTGCAAATCATTGCGGCCAGGATGATGCATTTGACCAGCGAACAGGCCGAGGGTTTCTATGCCGTCCACAAGGAGAGGCCATTTTACGCTGACCTGGTCAGTTACATGATGTCCGGACCCGTTGTAGTTCAAGTGCTCGAGGGTGCAGATGCCATCAGCAAGAACCGCAATATTATGGGCGCAACGAACCCGGCCGACGCGGACCCAGGTACTATTCGAGCGGATTTTGCCGACAGTATTGAAGAGAACATCGTGCACGGGTCGGATGGCCCGGATACGGCCGCGAATGAAATCGCATTTTTCTTTGGCGATGACGGCATTTGCCCCCGGACCCGATAGGTTGATTCTTGCAGGTACAGACTGACAAGAAGAATTTGCTGGGACTGCCACAAAGCGATCTCGAGGCGCATTTTATCGAATTGGGCCAAAAGCCGTTTCATGCGCGCCAGTTTATGCGTTGGGTTTACCAACGCGGTGTCACAGACTTTGAATTGATGACCGACTTGTCGAAGGGTCTTCGACAGAGTCTCACTGCGTCAGCCGTCGTGGACTTGCCCACGGCTTTGTCGCAACACGATTCCAGGGACGGCACGATCAAGTGGTTGTTTGAAAGTGGATCCGGACAGGCAGTGGAAGCGGTGTTTATTCCTGAGCCGGCACGCGGAACGCTTTGTATTTCGTCGCAGGTTGGTTGTGCCCTCGACTGTGCGTTTTGTGCGACGGGTGCGCAGGGATTCAACCGCAACCTGAGCGCGGCTGAAATCGTTGCCCAGGTGTGGTATGCAAACCAGACTTTGCCTCGACGTAGCAACGGTGAATTCGCCGTGACCAATGTCGTATTCATGGGCATGGGTGAGCCTTTGGCGAATTATCGAAATGTCGTTACCGCTATCGAATTACTATTGTCTGACATCGCCTATGGCCTATCGCGACGAAAAGTTACGGTCAGTACTTCGGGAATCGTGCCGCACGTGGAGCGACTCGGCAACGAATGCAATGTTGCGCTGGCTGTGTCACTGCATGCACCGGACAATGCTTTGCGCGACCAGCTCGTGCCGATCAACAAAATCCATCCAATTGAAGAATTGCTGGACGCTTGTTGGCAATATGCGGCGAAGCACGCGAATCGGTTCATAACATTCGAATATGTCATGCTTCGTGATGTCAACGACTCGCTGCAACATGCCGAGGCGCTCGCGCGATTGCTGCAAGGCAAGCCTGGCAAAGTCAATTTGATCCCGTTCAACCCCTTTGAGGGGAACGAATTTACGCGTTCTGGCGCCGATACTATTCGGCAATTTCAGGCAAAACTGCGCGATCGTGGCCTGGTGGCGACAACGCGCAAAACCCGTGGGGGCGATATCGATGCGGCATGTGGGCAATTGGCTGGTAAAGTGAGTGATCGGGTGCGGGTTCGATTGGGCGAAAAGAACATAAGGAAGGCAATTGCGTGAAAACGAGTAATCTGAAATGGCCGGGAATTGTGATTTTACTGGCACTGGCAGGCTGCGTTTCCACAACAACCGGCCCGAAGCGTGCTGAGCCGAACGACAAAGAAGCGGCGGAGCTCAATTACCAGCTTGGGGCCCGTTATTATCGCAGCGGTAACTATGAGATCGCCCGGGATAGGCTGGTTTACTCCATCAATCTCAATCCAAAAAATGCCGTCGCGTACTCAGTACTGGGGCTGACTTATGAACAGCTCGACAATGCTCGGCTTGCGTCCGAGGCTTATGGCGAAGCCGCCAAATTGGCGCCGCGCGACTACAACATACTAAATACCTACGCCGTATTTCTGTGCGGGCAAGAAGACTACGAGGGGGCGCTGAAATACTTTGATCGTGCCGTAAAGGTTACGGAAAACGACTATCGTGAGATCACGCTGACGAATGCCGGTGTGTGCCTTACGCAAAAACCCGATCTGATACGAGCGGAAACCTATTTACGTTCCGCGCTGGAGCACAAATCGAATTACGGCGAAGCGCTGATTCAATTATGTCTGCTCAAGTTTGCACAGCAGGACTTCCTCGGTGCACGCGCTTTTCGGCGGCGCTATTTGGGCGCAAACCTTCCAGCACCTGATGTTCTCGGTCTGGGCGTGCAAATCGAGGAGGAATTGGGGGACGAGCGTGCCCGGATGGAATATGCGAATCGCGTCCTCCGGGAATTCCCGCAGTCGCATGAGGCGGAACTCATTCTGGAGTCTTCGGACGGATGACCGAGGAGCAAGACAAACCGATCGAAACACAGATCGCCTCGGATCATGACGGGCCGATGGCTTGCTCACGCCTGGCCTGGCGCAGGCGCTCGCCAGCC
>PVMS01091023.1_pt1 | contig 11588 bp, 11 predicted proteins | sample 1853461 | NCBI WGS metagenome assembly PVMS01 (sample SAMN08582032, study PRJNA380276) | Marine sediment metagenome, whole genome shotgun sequencing project. | isolation source: ocean sediment barecode stripped | collected 2017
AAAGGCGAGCCGAATATCGTCTCGACCATCCCCGGAGGCGTAAACGGAGATGTGGCCACTTGCGCCATTACCATCAACGCTGTCAGGCAAGCCTTGAGAGCAACACCCGGACTGAAGACAATGGTGGATGTCCCAGTGGTGTCTTATTTTGGAGAGTGACGGTATGTCACCGTATTTATGAGCGGGGTGGCTCTATCTGAGCCACGTTCACCCTGCGCTCCAAGGCAGCTCGACACAGCAGGTGGCGCAGGAGGGCTGGCTCCGCTCGGGGTTCGCCCAGAATCCGGTGGACCTGCTGCTCAACGGCTACCGGGCCGTCGGGTACCTGTTCGGAGACTCCTTTGCCTGGCTCGCCGTGCTTCTGGTACCCGCTGCCGTCTGGCTGGCTCCGGACCCCGGACGGCGCCGTCCTGCGCTGCTCACGGTGTCGATCCTCGCAGCCGCGGGCGCGTTGTCGATCCTCGATCAGTACCCCCTCGGAGGTACGCGCCACTCCTTCTACCTGCTCGTGTTCGCAGCACCCGCCGCAGGAGCTGCGATCGCGGGTCTGCTGGGCGCGCGGAGACTCGCGCCGCTCGGTCTCGTGAGTCTGGTCGCCGCCGCCTCGGGCATCCTCTTCCACCCGGGTATGAGCTCCGAGCTGCGCGTCCGGCGGGCAGAAGCGCTGGAATTCGGGCTGGAGCTGCGCGCCGAGACGGCGCCTGGAGACCTGATCCTGATCGACTCCAAGACCTACTACCTGATCGTGCCGCTCCTCTCCGGGGTCGAGTCCCTGGAGGGTTTCCCGGATACGAGCGGGTTGAAGCGCTTCCGGGCCGAAGGCCGTCGCTACGTGGTGTTCGATGAATGGCAATTGGACGTCCGCGGAGATCGCGACGAGCTGCGTGACATGCTCGGCCTGCTCGACGACGTGACGGAAATCGAGTGGGATCCGCGTCGGCACCCGGTGTGGCTCGTCAGCAGGTTCTCTGGGCCGCCCATCTGTGAACACTTGCGGGAGGACTGGCCCGATCGGGTCGACTCCCGAGCGTGGAGCTTCGATCGCCGGCACCTGACGGCCTGCAGGCTGGTGCCGGAGGCGTTCCTCGGTCGGTAGACGCCGAGGGCCCCCGTTGTCGCCGATCACGCGTTCATCAGCTCGGCGAACAGACGCATCTGCTCCTTGTCCTGGGTGCCGACGAGCAGCTCGGTCACCGGCGTCTCGCGCCAGGCCTGGAGGCGGTCCTTGATGCGGTCGACCGGGCCGCACAGGGAGATCTCGTCGGCGAAGGCGGACGGCACGGCCGCGATGGCCTCGCCGCGCTTGCCCTCCATGAAGAGCTCCTGGATCTTCTCGGCCTCGGCCTCGAAGCCCATGCGCCCCATCAGCTCCTTGTGGAAGTTGCGCTTCTTGGCGCCCATGCCGCCGATGTAGAAGCCGAGCATGGCCTTCACCGGCGTCAGCGCGGCTTCGAGGTCGTCGTTCACATTGAAGGGGATCAGCTGGAAGATCTCGAAGTCGTCCCGCTTGTGCTTCAGCGAGTCGGCGTAGACCTCGGGACGGTAGGGCGAGTAGTAGAGCGGGAGCCAGCCGTCGGCGATCTCACAGGCCAGGGCCACGTTCTTCGGCCCTTCGGCGCCCATGAAGATCGGCACGTCCGCGCGCAGCGGGTGGGTGATGGAGCGCAGCGGCTTGCCCAGCCCCCAGGCGTTCTCGCCGTGGTAGGGCAGGGGGTAGTGGGGCCCGTCGCTCTTGACGGGCTGCTCTCGCGCCAGCACCTGCCGGACGATGTCGATGTACTCGCGGGTGCGGGCGAGCGGCTTGCTGAAGGGCTGGCCGTACCAGCCCTCGACGACCTGTGGCCCCGAGACGCCGAGGCCCAGGATGACCCGGCCCTTCGAGAGGTGGTCGAGGGTGAGGGTCGCCATGGCGGTTGCGGTGGGGGTGCGGGCCGAGAGCTGGACCACGCCGGTCCCGAGGCGGATCCGCTCGGTGTGGGCGCCGATCCAGGCCAGCGGCGTGAAGGCGTCGGAGCCCCAGGCCTCGGCGCTGAAGATCGCGTCGTAGCCCAGGCGCTCGGCCTCCTGGGCCGTCCCGATCAGGTCCGTCGGCGGCTGGGCTTGCCAGTAGCCCATCATCACACCGATCTTCAGGTCCGACATCGCGTGAACTCCTCGCTTTGGCTGCAGCGGCGCTGGATCCCGGCACCCGGGGCCCCGTATGATAGTCGCAACCCGACGAGGAGACACTCCGGATGTTGCCCCTGGAAGGACGCGCGTCGTCGACCTGGCCGATGAGAAGGGAGAGCTCTGTGGTCGCCTGCTGGCCGACTTCGGCGCCGAGGTGATCCGGGTCGAGCCGCCGGGCGGCGGTTTGTCGCGACGGTTGGCGCCCTTTGCACCCGACGGTCGGACGAGCTTGTACTTCGCCCTGCGCAACGCCGGCAAGCGCGGCGCGACGCTCGACCTCGCCGAGGCTTCGGGGCGGGAGGCGCTGCTCGACCTGGCCGCCCAGGCGGACATCCTGATCGAAACGGAGCAGCCCGGTCGCATGGCGTCGCTGGGCGTCGGAGCGGAGCAACTCCTCGCGCGAAACGCCGCGCTCGTCGTCGTCTCGATCAGCGACTTCGGTCAGGTGGGTCCGTATCGAGATTTCAAGGGCACGGACATGATCGGCTTCGCCACCGGCGGCATGATGCACCGCTGCGGCGCGGCGGAGAAGCCGCCGCTCGTCGCGCCCGGAGCACTGGCCTACGACGCCGCGGGCACCACCGCCGCCTGGGCCGCGCTGGCCGCCTTCTGGAAGCGGCTCCGCACGGGCCGTGGTCAACACGTGGACGTGTCGGTCCTCGAGTCCGTCGCGAACCTCTCCGACTGGAGCCTGCCGAGCTACTCGAGCAACCCGGTCAAGGGCGGGCGCGCGGGCACTGGCATCTACTCGCTCTATCCCTGCGCCGACGGCTTCGTGCGCATGATCATCCTGGTGAAACACCACTGGCGGGCGCTCCTCGAGTGGATGGGCAATCCCGAGGAGCTGATGGACCCGCAGTTCGACATCTTCATCCAGCGCCTGATCAACCGCGCAGCGATCGACTCGGTGATCGGACGGTTCTTCGCGGACAAGAAGAAGGTCGACGTGGCCGAGGAGGCGCAGCGCCGCGGGCTCCCCGCGACGCCGTTGCTGGAGCCCTCGGAGGTGCTCGACAATGTCCACACCGTCGCGCGCGGTACGTTTGCGAAGCTGGAGGTCGCCCCCGGGCTGGCGGCTCAGATGCCCTCGGGCTTCTTCACGCTGGATGGCGACCGCCTCGGCCCCCGCCGCGGCCCCCCGGCGCCGGGTGGCGCGACCTCGGGATTCTCCGACGGCGGAGCGGTGCGCAGCGCGATCTTCGACAAGAGCCGCACGGCGCCCGAGGACGGCCACCCCTTCCGCGGGCTGCGTGTGCTCGACTTCGGCGTCGGTGCCGTCGGGGTCGAGATCGGTCGCCACTTCGCGGAGCTGGGAGCAGACGTCCTCAAGGTCGAGACGGCCAAGGCGCCGGATTTCATCCGCACGATCATGAGCAGCTACATGAATCCGAGCTTCGCCTCGTCGAGCCGCTCGAAGCAGAGCATCGGCATCGACGTGAAGTCGCCGCGCGGCCTCGAGCTGGCCGAGGAGCTGGTGCGTCAGTCGGACGTGCTGATCGAGAACAACGGAGGCGGCGTGATGGAGCGCCTCGGCCTGGGGCCGGCGCGGTTGCGCGAGCTCAACCCGCGCATCGTGAGCTTCTCGAGCCAGATGGTGGGCTCTTCGGGGCCGTGGGGCGGCTGGATCGGCTACGGGCCGAGCACCCACCCGGTGGCGGGGCTCCAGTACCTCTGGAACTACCCCGAGGACGAGGCCCGCCCCGCCGGATCGACCAACGTCTACCCGGACCACTTCGTGGGTCGGCTCGGCGCCTTCGGCGTGCTGGCCGGGCTCGTCGGCCGGGAGCGCAGCGGTGCGGGCGTGCACGTGGACGCGGCGCAGTTCGAGTCCGCGATCGGGCTGCTGGGTGACCTGATGGCCCAGGAGAGCCTGGCGCCGGGCAGCGTGAAGCCGCAGGGCAACGCGAGTCGCCGCGGCGCGCCGTGGGGTGCCTTTCCGTGCGCAGGGGAGGACGAGTGGTGCGCGGTCTGTGTCCGCGACGACGAGGAGTGGGCGGGGCTGCGGCGCGCGATCGGAGATCCCGCCTGGGCGGGCGACGAGCGCTACGCCAGCGGCGAGCAGCGCATCGCCCACCGGGAGGAAATCGACGCGAAGCTCGGCGAGTGGACCGCAACGCATCCGCCACGCCAGGTCATGGAGACCCTCCAGGCGCACGGCGTGCCGGCCGGAATCCTGTCCACCGGCGAGCACCTGATCTCCGACCCGCAGCTCGCCGCCCTGGGCTTCCACCGCCCTGTCGACCAGCCGGGTGTCGGCCCCCTCGTTCTCGAGGGCACCCCCTTCCGCGGCAGCGACCTCCCCCGCACCATCATCGAGCCGGCTCCCGCCCTGGGCGAGCACACCCGCCAGACCGCCGCCAACCGCCTCCGCCTCACCCCCAGCGAAATCGACCACCTCCTCGCCCAGGGCATCCTCGAGACTCCCCCCACCACCGGCCCCTGACCTTGCTTTAGGGGACGTTCCTTTTCCTTGCTTTTTGTCAGGAAAGGGGACGTTCCTGCATCGTCAACTTTTGAGGGCTCGCCGGCCCGAAAAGCAAGAACAAGGAACGTCCCCTAAAGCAAGGTCTTGTGGTGGGGCGATGGGCGGGCGACATTCGGCGGCCGGAAATCGATCGAGATGGAGAGGAATGACCATGGAACGGGTGCTGCGCGACGGAGCCTTCGAAGGGGAGACCCATATCGTGACCGGGGCCGGTCAGGGGATCGGCCAGTGTGTGGCGACGGCTCTTGCGACCCACGGGGCCTGCGTTGCCCTGGTGGACCTCGACGCCGGCCGACTCGCTGAGGTGCGGGACGAGATCAAGGCGAGCGGTGCGCCGGAGCCCCTGGTGGCGGCGGCGAACGTCGCGGAGGAGGAGGCCGTCCAGAAGGCGGTTGCGTCGGTGCTCGAGGCGACGAGCTGCATCAACGGCGTGGTGAACGTCGCCGGCATCACCCGCGACGCGCGCATTCCGAAGAAGAGCCTGGCGGACTTCCAGGCGGTGATGTCGGTGCACGTGGCGGGCACCTTCCTGCTCACCCGCGAGGTTGCGGCGCAGCACTGGCATCCGCTCTTCAAGGCGAACGAGAATGCGCCGCTGCGCGACGGCGTAAACCGTTTCATCGTGAACTTCTCCTCGGTGAGCGCGCGCAACGGCAACGTCGGGCAGATCGACTACACGGCTGCGAAGGGCGCCATCGAGGCGATGACGCGCACGACGGCGCGCGAGTTCGCGGGCTACGGCGCCCGGGTGAACGCGATCGCACCCGGCCCGGTGAGGACACCGATGCTGGCGAAGGTGCCGGAGCAGGGCATCGCGGCCATGGAGCGGGCGACCCTCGTCGGTCGCCTCGCCGAGCCCGAGGACATGGCGTACACGATCTGCGCGATCGCCCACCCGAAGCTCTTCGGCTACACGACCGGTCAGATCTTCGCCGCCAACGGCGGCATGTATCTGGCGTAGGTTAGGCGCCGGGCGGCGGGCCGGGCTCCTTCTTCGCCGTCGCGAAGGTCCAGTGGTGGTCTTCGAGATCGCGGACGGCGTAGATGCGATCGCCCCAGAACATGTCCTGGAGCTCGCCTGGCGAAGCTCCGGCGGCGGCGACCCGGGCGTGGTGCGCATCGACGTCGCCAACGTAGACGTAGTGGCTCGCGTTCACCTTGGGCAGGTCGTTGGCGCTGGCCGTCCCGAACTCGTCCGAGGGCGCGCCCATCATCACCACGCAGTCTTCGAACTTGACCTCGGCGTGCATGATCCCGCCGTCTTCACCCGGGATGCGCATGCGTTCTTCGAAGCCGAACGTCTTGCCGAGCCACTCGAGGGCGGCGGCGACGTCGTTGTAATAGAGATAGGGCGTGAGACGGGGCATGCCTTCCGGGGGATTCTTCACCATGGGGGGCCTCCTTGCTCGTCCAGCATACGCGCGCTCGTCGCGGCAGGGGGCTGAAGTTGCGGCGAAGTACCACTCGGGGCTAAACCCCGCAGCCATGGATCTGTTGCTGATTCGTCATGGCCTGCCGGTGCGGGTCGAGAATTCCGACGGAGCGCCGGCGGATCCGGCGCTCTCGGACGAGGGGCGGGACCAGGCCGAGCGGGTCGCCCGCTGGCTGGCCGAAGAACCGATCGACGCCCTCTATACGAGCCCGCTGCGCCGCGCGGCGGAGACCGCAGCTCCCCTCGCGAAGCTGCGGAGCCTGACCCCCCGTGTCGAGCCGGGTGTGATCGAGCTCGACCACCAGGAGTCGAGCTACGTCCCGCTCGAGGAGCTCAAGGCCACGGACTACCCGGCCTGGCAGGCCCAGATGCGCGGCTTCCTCGAGAACGACGCCGCCCGCTTCCGGGCGGTCGTCGTCGACGCCCTCTAACGCATCATCGCGGCCCACCCCGGCGAGCGCGTCGTCGTCACCTGTCATGGCGGTGTCATCAACGCCTGGGCCTCCCACGTCCTGGACCTCGACCGCGTCTTCTTCTTCGAGCCCCTCTACACCAGCCTCAACCGCTTCCGCGCCTCCCGCTCCGGCCACCGCGCCCTCGTCTCCCTCAACGAATCTCCCCACCTGCTCTAAGTAAGAAAGGGGACGTTCCTGCATCGTCAACTTTTCGGGCGAACGGCGAGCCTGAAAAGTTTCCCATGCAGGAACGTCCCCAAAACTGTCAGCGGGGGCCTTGGTGGGTGTAGTAGGGGAGGGCGACGAAGAAGAGGAAGAGGAGGAAGCTGGTGGCGGCGAGGGCTCGGGTGCGGGTGAGATGGCGGGGGAGGCTGGGGCCGAGCAGCAGGGCGTGGGCGGCGAGGATGGCGAGGAGCGGGAGCCAGGGCACGCGGAAGCGCGGCGTGGCGTTGGCGAGGACGTGGAGCAGGGCGACGCTGGTGAGGAGCAGCCCGGAGAGCGTGGCGGGAGCGCCGCGGGCGGAGGCGAGGCCCAGGGTCGCGGCAGCCGCCAGGGCGAGCCAGGCGGGGATGCTGGCGGCCAGCAGCCAGCGGGCCGCCGCGGGCGGGATGTCTCCGTAGGCGCCGTCACGGATCTTGGTGCGCAGCACCGAGTCCGGGTTGAGCAGCAGCGCCAGGTTGCGCACCAGCTTCTTGCCGAGCCAGGCCGGCTGCTCGGCGGCGATGCGATCGCGTGCGTGCCGCCGGGCGAAGTCGAGTCGCTCGACCTCGTCGCGCCGTGAGAAGTAGCCGCGATGAAAGGCCGCCTGCTCCGGCCCGCGCCGCGCCAGCCAGTCGGGACGCTCCAGTGTGTTGCCCTCGGCCAGGGCGAACCAGCCGACGGTCGACACCGGCACGAAACGGCCCAGCACCTGCTGGTTGCGCAGCGTCCACGGCAGCACGCACAGGAGGGCGATGCCCACCAGCAGCGCACCGCGCAAGGCGGTCGCGCGCCGCGCAGCGCGAGGCGCGCGCAGCACCCACCAGAGCGCGCCCACGCTGGCGACCACGAGTCCGGCCTCGCGCACCAGCGTCGCCGCTCCCAGCAGGAGGCCGGTTGCCACCACACCTCCCGAGTGTGGGCGCCGCTCGAGCCGCACGATCCCGAGCAGCGCGCCCATCACGAGTGTGGCGAAGAGCGTCTCGGTCCAGAGGTAGTGGCTGTGCGCCACCAGCGCGGGGTAGCCGGCGGCGATGCCGCCGGCGAGCCAGCCGGTGCGAGCGTCGAAGAGGGCGCGGCCGAGCAGGGCCGTCAGCACCACCAGGACAGCGCCCAGCGCAATCTGCAGCCGCTGGAGGCGCGTCACCAACGCGACGTCGGCGGAGGGCTCTGCCGGACGCGGTGCCTCCGCATCGACCGCGCGGGAGAGCAGCCACGGGTGCAGCGGCGGGCGCCACGCCCGGGTCGGCCCTTCGGCGGCGCCGACGTAGAGGTGGCCCTCGCCTCGCGCCAGGTGGTCGGCGACTTCGACGTAGTAGTTCTCGTCGCCGAGCAAGCCCACCGGAGCCGACGTCTCGAACGCGACGAGGCGTAGCGCGAGCGCGGCCACGGCCAGGCCGGCCAGCGCGGCGAGGGCTCTGCGATCCACCGAGGCGGGCGTTCCGCGATCCAACGGCGGCCCTGGGCCTCGTCCCCGCATGCGCGCAGAGCTTAACAGAGCGCTCGCGCCGGCGGCGCGGCCCGCACGCCTTCGTCCCTCAGTCGAGCGCGGCCCGCACGCCTTCGTCCCTCAGTGGAACGGGTCGTACATGTTCCAGGTCGCGCCGCCGTAGCGCGCGCGGATGCGCCGCTCCGGCGTCACGTAGCGCATGTCGAGTTCCCGATCGATCGAGTTGTACATCTCGCGCTGCTTGCGCACTTCGATTTGGTGCATGTCCTCGGAGATGTCCACCGGCTCGAAGCCGGGAGGGATGCCGGAGGGCGTACCGTCCTCGTAGCGCTGCGTGCCCTGGGAGGTGCCGGAGCCGGCCGCAAGTCCGAAGGCCAGGGTCAGCGTCGCCATGACTCGAATTCCGAAGGCTCCCAACCGCATGAGGCCATCATCGCAGAAACGCGCTGGTGACGCCCCGATTTCCGCCCGAGCTTCGCACCGTCCGGCGTGTCCGTGCGGTGGACACCCGACTCGAAGTCTTCAGGATCCCCGTCGCGCGCGGTCGGCCAGCTGCTCTGCCACGGCCGGAGCGACCGTGCGCGCGATCAGTGCGTAGCCAGCGGGCACGGGGTGTCCGTCGCCGTCGCTGCGGTGGGTCTCGCGCCCGGCGGGCAGCGCGCGCTCGAGCGGGACCGCGAGTTCGACCCAGACGCTCGAAGGCAGCGCCTCGAGCCGCGCGGCGAAGGCGGCGCTGCGTCTCCGCTCGGCTTCGACGAGCTGCGCAAAGGGCTCCGGAACCGCGACGTTCTCGCGCGCCAGCAGCGGCGCGAACACCCGCTCCTTGGTCGGGATCAGCGTGAAGACCAGGGCGACGCCGCGAGGGTCTGCGACCTCGGCCATCCGCGCAGCCACGTCCGCCATGATCTCCCAGCCGGCGTCGGCGGTCGGGTGATCCTGCACCGAGTAGAGCCGGCGGCCCGGCGTGAAGCGCAGGGCCTGCCCTCCGGGCAGCGTCGTGTTCCAGCCCTGCCAGCCGTCTCCCGGTGGCTCCCGCGGCGCGTCGTCGACGTCGAGATCCGGGTCGGGGCGGAGCTCTTCCCAGTGGTCGAGGGCGTACGCCAGCCGGAACGACTCCATCGGGTCGTTGCCGGCGTAGAACGCGACCACCACCACCTTCGGCTCGAAGGCGAGCGCGTTGCGAAAGGCGTCCCAGTACTGGACCGCGCCCCAGCCGCTCGTCGCCATCGCGTAGAGGCGACCTTCGTCGCCGAGCGTCCGCGCGATCCGCTGCGGCCAGCTCTGGGCCAGGGAAGCGTTGTTGCCGTAGGTCTGGCTGTCCCCGATCACGATCACATCGGCGCGGTTTGGCACCGCAGTGTTGCGGAAGCCGAGCAGGTCGGTCGGTCCGGCCAGACCGTCGGGAGTCGGTGCGAGCAGTGGCCGAGCCCGCACGCCGACGATCGGGTCGGTCAGCAGCAGACCGTCCGTGCCCTCGTGCTCGGATCGGAAGATGTTCTCGTAGAAGGCCGGCTTTTCCTCGGCGAGCCGCACGATCTGCAGGTCGGGCGGGATCCCGAGCAGGCCGGGTGCCAGCCAGCGCAGGATCGATAGTCCGAAATACAGGGTGGCCAGCACCAGGAGCGACGCCAGCAGCCATTGCCCACGCACGCGCAGCCCTCAGACGTTGAAGCGGAAGTTGACCACGTCGCCGTCCTGGATCACGTAGTCCTTGCCCTCGACGCGGAGCTTGCCCGCGTCCCGGCACTTCGCCTCACTTCCGAGCTCGACGAGGTCCTCCCAGCGAACGACCTCTGCGCGGCTGAAGCCCCGCTCGATGTCCGAGTGGATCTTCCCCGCCGCGCGGGGAGCGGCGGTCCCGCTCGGCACCGGCCATGCGCGGCACTCGTCGGGCCCGGCCGTCAGCATCGAGATCAGGTCGATCAGCTCGTAGGCGCCGCGGATGAAGCGGTACGAGGCCGGCTCCTCGAGATCGAGCGAAGCGACGAACTCCTGCTGCTCGGCGGCGTCGAGCTGGGCGATGTCCATCTCGACCTGAGCCGAAAGGACCACCAGCCCGAGGCCGCGCTCTTCCGCGGCCTTGCGCACCTCGTCGGGCGCGGGCTCGGCGGCCGCGTCCTCGCCGACGTTCAGCACCAGCAGCCGCGGCTTGAGCGTCAGGAAGGCGTAGCCGGCAATCGTGCGAAGGTCCTCCTCCGCGATGGTGACGGCGCGCAGCGGTCGCTCCGCCTCGAGCTCCTCCTGGAGGCGCTCGAGGAGCGCGAGCTCTCGCGGGTTGCTGCGGTCCTTGGCGAGGCGCGCGACCCGCTGCTCGAGGATCTCCAGATCGGCGAGGATCGCCTCGGTCTCGAGATCCGCAATCTCTCGCAGCGGCTGGCCGGGCTCGCCGGTGGCGTCGGGAAAGGCGCGCACCACCTGGCACAGGGCGTCGAGGTTGCGCATCTGGTTCAGAACGCTGCGGTCGAGGCCCTCGCCGGTTCCGCCCGCCAGGTCGGTGAAGGCGATCTCCGCGTAGGTCACCTTCTTGGGGTCGTAGAGCGCAGCCAACGCATCCACGCGCGGGTCCGGGACCTTCACCGTGCCGATGTTGGCCTTGTCCTTGCGGGCGGCGTAGCCCGTTTCCACCTCGAGCCCGGTGAGTGCGCCGAAGACGGTGCTCTTGCCGCTGCCCGGAAAGCCTACGAGTCCAATCTTCATGACGGGAGACTAGCGCCAAGGCCGGGCGGCGTAGAGAGGAGCGAGCGGTTCGCGCTTCACCAGCGCCGCGCTACGGCCGGACGGCATAGAAGGCGTTCACCGGGTGGTCCACCTCGAGGCTCTCGAAGCGGGTGAAGCCGGCCTGCTGGGTCAGCTCCTCTGCCAGGCCCGCATGCAGGCCCAGCGTGCCCAGGCCGAGGCCCCCGGGCTCGGAGAGGGCCGAGGACATGCACGTCAGGATGGAGGTTCCGTACATCATGGCGGCCATCGGGTTGCGCTCGACGTTCTCCGCGTAGCTCTCGTGCGCTTTGATGTCCGCGATCAGCCAGACCCCGTCGTCGGACAGGGCGGCGCGAATGCCCCGCATGATCCCGGCCGGGTCGGTCATGTCGTGAAGGCAATCGAAGGTGGTGACGAGGTCGAAGCGGCCGTCGCCGGGCAAGGGGTCCTGCCCGGCGTCGTGGAAGGTGGCGTTGCGGACGCCGGCGGAGGCCAGGTTGCGCTCGGCGCGGTCGAGCGCGTGTCGCGAGATGTCGTAGCCGTGGAACTCCGAGGCAGGAAACGCCCGGGCCAGGGTGAGGAGAGCCACACCCGCGCCGCAGCCCCACCTGCCCCAGTCCCTGGCCCTCGCCGAAGAGCTGCCCGAGTCGTTCGGCTCCGGCCGGGGCTTACCCTACGACGCCATGGGGCCCGAGGGCGCCG
>PVMS01097729.1_pt1 | contig 11588 bp, 13 predicted proteins | sample 1853461 | NCBI WGS metagenome assembly PVMS01 (sample SAMN08582032, study PRJNA380276) | Marine sediment metagenome, whole genome shotgun sequencing project. | isolation source: ocean sediment barecode stripped | collected 2017
CCAATCAGGAGCCCTTGGACCCAAACCGATCGGCGTAGCCACCACCCTTTGACGCCATCACTCATGTCTGATTGCACCACCGTCCATCTTGTTCGGCCGATCTGCCCAACGCACGATCGAGGCCCTGCCCAGTGCGGACTCTATCTGTGCGAGCGGCATGGGTTCATTGGGAGGTCCGAGATGGGTGCGGGAGTCGAACCGTCATTCAGCGACGACGACCGCACCTTCCATGAGCTGACAGAGAGCGACTGATCCGCCTCGGTGCGCGGAGAGTGCGCGGGAGCCTCGAAACAGCCGGTAAACGCCGGTAAGGGCCGGTAACGTCGTTTTGCCTGGTATCACTGCGTTTCAGCCGGAAATCGTTGCATAGTACGGAGTCTCAAAATGGCCGGATGTGCCTCGACACGGCAGGGGTCACTGGTTCAAATCCGTATCGCCCACAATCTGGATTGCAAAGAGGTGGCACCGAGTGCCAGCGAGGTCGCGTTCCTTCTGCGTTTCTCACCGAGAGCGACTCATTGCGAACGCCGTAAGCCATGTATCGTGGTGCTGGGTCGAGACTCTAGGTTCAAATCCAGTATCGCCCACTTAAACGAAGTATGACGCAGGGCGGTTCACCTTCTGCACCGCGCAAACTGATGTGTGTGAAGGGTGAGGCGCTTGTGAACGAACGCAACGTTGTCACGCCGGTTCTTCCGCTTTTTGCGGGCCTTGCGCTTCTCATGGTGGGGAACGGCCTTCTTGGATCCCTTCTTGGTATCCGAGCTGATCTCGAGGGCTTCCCCACGGTTGTGATCGGCGTCGTTATGGCGATGTATTTCGTCGGCTTCTTGGTTGGATCGCTGACGATCCCGAGGTGGCTCGCCTCCGTTGGGCACATACGAGTATTCGCTGGACTCGCCTCGCTCGCGGCGGCCACCGCGCTCACGTACTCGCTTCTAGCGGTTCCCGTGACATGGGGTGGCCTGCGGTTCGTGTCCGGGTTGTGCATGTCCGGGCTGTATGTCACGATCGAGAGTTGGCTCAATCAGCGTGCGACGAACAAGACGAGAGGCCGTCTCCTCTCTGTCTACATGCTCGTGGTCAGCTTCGGACTCGGACTCGGCCAGATGTTCCTCATTCTTGGGGATCCGATCGACTTCACGTTGTTCGTGCTCGTAGGGATCGTCATCTCGCTCGCCGTCGTGCCGGTCGCTCTGATCCGCCTACCGGTGCCGAGCGAGATCATCCCTACCAAACTCTCACTCCGTTCCATCTCGCACACTGCTCCGCTCGGCGTGGTGGCCGTGGTGGTAGCCGGGGCTGCGGGGAGTTCGGTAATCGCTCTCGGTGCCGTATATGCCACCAAGATCGGCATGGAACCCGGCCGCGTAGGGCTCTTCATGGCGGCGGCTCTCATTGGCGGCGCCGCTGCACAGTATCCACTGGGAATGTTGTCGGATCGCGTGCCGCGCCGCCGGGTGATCTTCGGAATCGCCGTTGCGGCATCGGTTGTAGCTCTTGCGGGCACTGCCGTTGATGTCGATGGCCTGGGGGTCTTCGTCGTAGCCGCAGCCTACGGAGCGCTTGCGTTCCCCATGTACTCTCTTGCCGTCTCGCACGTGAACGACGTGATGCCGGAAAATCACCTCGTTGCCGCAGCCGCTGGCCTCGTCTTCCTCTACGGCGTCGGGTCGATCGTCGGCCCGATCGCGGTGTCGGTGCTCATGGCCGCCGGCGGGCCAGTGGGGTACTTCTGGGGTCTGGCAGCCTTCTTCCTGCCTCTTTCCATCTATGCGCCTATCCGAGTCATCTTCAACGCTCGTCCGATCCAGCGGCGATTCGTCAGCTTGCCGATGCGGTCATCGACTGCGGCCGCATTGATCGCAGAACCCGCCGAAGATGAGCGGGAATCTGGCTGAAGATCGGCGACGGACAGCGCGTCCGTCGAAGTTCCGTAGTGTTGGAGTCAAGATAGATTTCAGTGTGTGCGGGTACGTCCAAGCACCCGCGAACCATGCGATCTAGGAGGTCGGAAATGGCATCGGGTTCAGACGCTACGGGCGTCGGAGACGTTGGAGCAGTCCGTTCATTCGGCGGCGTGAGCATGCCGCTGAAAGTCTCAGGCGGACTCGCCGTCATCATTGGCATCGTGTTCCTCGCAATGACGATGATCAACAACCTGTTCGAGGTTGGTCCCGCGTTCGAGGAGTTGATCGATGACTTCCGTCCGGTTCTGACCGACGAATCACTGGATACGGCACGTGCGGACATCGCCGTCCTCGAGGCTGCTGGCATCGAGTTCCAGACGGTTGTTGGCCCTGCCATGGCACAAGCTTTCGGAATGACACCTGAGCAGTTCGGTGGCATGGTCGAGAGCCAGTACCCGGCAGTCGCTCAAGGCATGGAAGCGCTCCCTGCGATCACGGAGACGTTCACCGGCTTGATCGACACGCTCGACAGCCAAGGTGACTTATTCGCTTCTGCCGACGCCATTCCATCCGATGACCTACCAGCCAACACGGTTCCTTGGATCATCGCGATCTCAGGTGTTCTCGCACTGGGACTCGGCGTCATGATGTTCAAGCCGGGACCGATCTGGGCGATTCTCGTTCTCGCGCTCGGCGTGATCCTTGTTATCTCGACCGTCGTGCTGAGCCTGCCCCAGAAGGCAGCGGATGCAGATCAACTGAACGAGAACCTGACGCCGATCTACACGCAGGATCTCATCGACCGTGCGAACGCATCGCTCGTCGTCATCGGTGCGATGGGCGAGCAGATGCAGACCGCGATGCTGCCCGATCTGGCAGCGCAGCTCGGTATGACGCTGGACGAGTTGAACGTGTTCATGGGCGAGCAGTTCCCTGCAACGGCGGCGGCGATGCAGTCGATGCCAGAATCGCTTCCGCGGTTCAATGCGTTCGTCGGGATCTTCGACGCGAACCTCGACAACTTCGAGACGATCCAACCCGTAGCGTTCTCGCCGATTATCTGGGCGTTCCTTCTCGGCGGTGTGCTGATCGCCATCTCGAGCGGTTACTGCGTCCTGACGAAGCAGTACGAGAAGTAGTCCGGTTCGCCCGGAGATAGCAGCTCCTGATTGAAACAAGGAGACCGGCGAGAGAGGCGATCGCTTCCTCTCCGCCGGTCTCTGCGCTGAGGCGGCGCTACCGTGGCGCCGTGGCGAAACGGGTATACGAAGACGAGTCGGTTCGGGTGTCGTGGGACTCCTCGCTGTGCATCCACACAGCGCATTGCATCCAGGAGGGCGAGGGCACGTTCGATCCATCGCGTCGCCCATGGGTGGATCTGACGATGGCATCGGTCGAAACCGTTGCTGCTGCCGTTGAGGCTTGCCCGACGGGTGCACTGCGATATGAACGGCTCGACGGCGGTCCGCAGGAGCAGGTTCCGGTCCGCACGACCGTCGTGCCGTTTCCGAACGGACCGTTGATGGTTCGTGGCGAACTCGAAGTGCGGGACAGGCATGGAGATCTGTTCGTGGCAGCACCACGTGTGGCGCTGTGTCGATGCGGCGAATCGAAGAACCAGCCATTCTGTGACCTTTCGCACCGAGGCTCCTCGTTCAGGGACCATGCGAAAGCCCCTGCGCCAGGCAGGGATGCTGCGTTGAACCCGCTCGATATTTCAAATGAATCACTCTGATGTGAGCGAGATCGAGCAGGTCTTCAGAGACGAGATCGCCGATCTTCATCGGTTCTTCCAGGACTGGTTCACCGGACGGGGAGACCGGACCATCAACGAGTTCTCTTCCAGACTCGATGCCGGGTTCACGATCGTGGACCCTGGTGGAAACAAGCACGGCAAGGATCAGATCGTTCGTGCGGTGGAGGCCAGGGCGGGCCGTTACGACGTGGCCATAACGACGGACCAAGAGTCACTGGATCAAGCGGAACCCGTCCTGATCGGGACATACCGTGAGCGTCACGACTTCACGGGCAACATGACCCTCCGCGCCACGACGGTGGCGATGATCGCCGATGAATCAGTGCCGAGCGGATATCGGTGGTTGAGCGTCCACGAGACGTGGATCGAAGACGAGGGTTAGGCGCCCAGATCCTGCATGAGGTAGTCGATCACATCGACGGCTGAGTAATGGGTGGTTCCCTCCGGCGCGAACCTCGCTACGTGTTCGGCGTCGTCGCCTGAGGTGATCAGCATCCCCTCGACATCACCCGAACGCTGGATCTGAGGCATGCCGACGTTGGACACCAACGAGTTGCAGAGGCACTTGCGTCCGACGGTGTCGGCGAGATCCCCACCCTTCTTGAGGTAGTCGTCTACCGGTTCAGACGGGCAGCGCCATCCGATCGAGCCGTTGCCCTTGTCGTACGCATGGCGGAGATAGCCGAGGTCGCAGATTCTCGTCCGCTTCTCGTACTCGTCCGCATTGGACAGAGTATCTTCGAGTTGCACGACTTTGAATGGGAATCCTGTCGGGGATGCGACAGCGTCCGTGTAAACGTTGAGATCGCCGGCCCGTGAGCGCTCGATGACCTCGTCCTTGATCTCACGCGTGAAGCCTGACTCCTCGCAGTACGCGAATGCGGTTCCCACCTGCACGCCTGTGGCCCCGGACTCGAGAGCACTCTTGACCTGGTGTGGTTCGGCATAGCCGCCAGCGAGCCAGAACGGCTTACCGATGTCAGCGATCACATCGAGGTCCGGAACGTCCCGGTCACCGTAGAGGGGCTCTCCTGAGTCGTTGAACTGACCCTTCGCCCTTGGTGGCGCGTTATGGCCACCGGCGACCGGGTATTCCACAACGAACCCATCGACTTCGCCGGAAGACTTGGTTGCGAGCATGCGTGCGAGCACATGAGACGACACGATGGCGAGAAACTTGGGGCGCGGCAGCCTACCGACGAGATCTTTGGCGAATTCGGATGGGGAGAACCGGACGAAGGGATCGGTCTTGTCAGTCATGCTCTTGACATCAATGCGCATCTCAACATCAAAACCCTCGGCGAGCTGGTCGAGAATCCCCGGTATCGCCCTTGGGATACCCGCTCCCATGAGCACATAGTCGACGCCGGCGAGCATGGCCCCGTAGAGGGAGGGAAGGGTCGGCACCTGCAGTTTCTCGAGGTAGTTGACGCCCACCGGGTTCGAGTGTCCATCCTTGGCGAGGAACACCTCGACGAAGTTCGAGGCGACGATGAGTTCATCTGTCTTTTTCGAAGTCTTGTGGCTGATCATCGCCGTGGACCGGAACCGAGCGTCCTTGTCCTTGCCGCCTTCGATGTAGTACCGGTCGAGGATTCGCTTGGCCATCTCCTGGAAGGGGAATGCTGCGAGCGCTCTTCGCATGTGGCCGCCCGGGTCTCCGATCTGAAGACGTCTTGCGACGATCGCGTCGATGGCTGTTCCAGAGATGACGCCGAGCTGACCTGTTCGGGACACAGCGTTCGCAAGACGCCAGTCCGATACCGCCGCGCCCATGCCGCCTTGGATGATGATCGGTAGGTTCGGTGTCATACGGATTTCAGCTCTCGAGTTTCGAACAGGGTACGTCGGCGCAGTCGGTCATGCGACCTGTGCGTTCGACCTGCGGATGGTACGGCAGGTTTCGGTGTTTCTGGCGCGGAATCGATCTGGCGATGCGATGCACCATTAGTGATCGTTCGGCGTGGCAACGGTCTTGATCGTCGTCAACCAGCGATACTGCTCGGCGTAGTCGATCCCGTACCCGACGACGAATCCGGGAGGAACCTCGATGCCCCAATAGTCCGGCTTTGGCTGGCCAGAGCGGGACAGAAGGGCGCACGTGGTTACCGATGCAGGCTTCCCGACCCGCATCCGGTCGGCGACGAACTGAAGCGTGAGGCCGGTGTCGAGGATGTCCTCGACGAGGATCACGTGGCGGTCCCGGACATCATGTTCGATGTCTTTCGTGATCTCTACGGCACCAGAAGATTCCATCGAGGTTCCGTACGACCGTGCGCGGATGAAATCGACCTGTGACGGTATCGCGGTTGCGCGGATGAGGTCTGCGACGAAGATGAAGGAACCAGTGAGGACTCCCACAAACAGTGGGTTCTTGCCGTCGAAGTCACGTTTGAGCTCCGCTCCGATCTTCGACACAGCAGCTGCTATGTCGTCCGCTGTGTAGAGGTCGATGAGGTCCATGGCCACATCCTACGGCCAAACGTATTCAGCGTGTCAGTGACGACCCGGAACCGTTTGCACCATCTGATAGAATCACGTCACTGCACAAGGAGCGCAGTGGCGTACGAACTTGTTGAGTTTCGGGAACCGACCCTTCAGCCGGGTCAGCAGTTCGACGGCCGTTCTGAGACCGTGCTTGGGCAGTATGGCGAAGAGCAGGCGGCGATCGAGCACGGCCGGATCGCATGGCGTGCCGGACGGTCTTCGGGATCCTCGGACGTCGTGTGGTGGATCGTCAGGGTGCCAGGGGAACAGCTTGCCCGATGGCTTGCGGATGGCGGCAGCGACCAGGAGCAGGTGCTCGACCTCACTACGAACACGCTCGTACCCATCCAACCTTGACGCGCACACGAACGTTGGAGTACATCGAACCGCGGCTGTAACCTGCCGACCGATGAGCGACACCACCACTTCAATCGTTGAGATAACCGATACCGCTCGGGACATGATCCTTTCGTTGCGAGATGGGGAAGATATGCCAGATCTTCACCTCGGGCTACGCATCACAGGCGTCGGCGCACAGGGATTCGTCTACGAGACATCGTTCCTTCGTGCCGAAGATGTGCTCAGCACGGACATCGTCGAGGATCACGGGGGACTGCCGGTCGCGGTCGCCCTCGACTCGGTCGAGAACCTTCGCGGAGCTGTACTTGACCTGTCGGGAGATGGAACCGGTCCGGGACTCGTGATGAGGAACCCGAACGTTCCTTCACCAGCGATGCCTGGCGGCGATCTTGAGGACATCGATCTTCAGGGAACTCCCGAGGAGAAGGTCAGGCAATTGCTGAACGAGCGGATCAACCCATCGATAGCAAGTCATGGCGGCGTCGCGACGCTGATCGCCGTTGATGGTGAAGTGGCTCAACTCGAACTGGGCGGCGGATGCCAGGGATGTGGTCTTGCTGCCGTCACGCTGAGACAAGGTATCGAGACTGCGATCCTCGCAGCGATTCCAGAGATCACCGAAGTGATCGATGTAACTGACCACGCCCTTGGAACGAACCCCTTCTACGCCTAGCTTGCGCCTCAGTCGCGCATCCGCTCGCGCATCGACTTGACGACGTCGAAAGCATCCTTGCCTCCCTCTGTCCCGATGCGAGGCAACTTCGCCGACTTGCGGGTATAGAACGACTCGGCAGGCTCGGTGCTCTTCCTGCGTGAAGCCTTCGGGGCAGGCGCAACCGCCGGTGAGTAGTCGAACACGAACGGAGCGACCTGGCGTCCCACGTCCTCAGCCACTTCGTCGACCGTTCCGTCGAGCGACGGCATCGAATCTGGCATCGTCGCAAGGTCGAGGAGGCGTGTGTCAAGCGTCTCGATCAATTCTTGGGAATCTTCAATCAGGCCAGCCAGTTCGTTGTACTCAGCCCGGAGAGCCGCATTGACCGCCAGGAGGTCCGCGTTCTCGTCAGCCACGGTGCTGTTGGTCAGGCCTGTGCCGGTGAGCTCAGCCGCCTCCGCCCTGGCCTCAGCGAGGATCGCATCCGCGTCGTTGCGCGCCTCAGTGACCATGCGGAACGCTTCGTACCGCGCCTTTGCGATGATCTGCCGGGCCTCATTGGTGCGTGGAGCGCGAGCAGCCGACTCGACGTTCTTGATCTGATCGGTGGTCATCAAATCTCCGTAGGTGCAACCCGCCAAAGAGTCGCTTCAAAGACGTATCGGAATGTGACGCTCGAACATTGAGAGGAATCCCGAGATCACAGCGGGCAGCTGTCAGCTGAGTTCGACGATCTGATCGAGGGCGTTCTGGATCGTCCGAAGCTCGTCCCGGAACGCCGAACGCTCCTTGAGATTCGAGTCGAGGAGGCCTCTGTTGGCCGCGAGCTGGATTCCGGTTGCGTACAGGGCCGACGTCATCGCCTCTTTGCTGAGGATCTCGCCTTTCTGGAACATCTGTTCACCCATCTTGAAACACCGGTCGGCGAGATCGTACTTGGTGATCGGTTCGTCGCCCGCCAGTGCAAGCGTTTCGCCGACGACGATGTATGCCTCAAGGAACGGCCTCAACACGAACGGGCTCTTAGCCGGGAGCATCGCCTGGATGTCGATATCGACGAGGTTCGGTGCGCTGTCCGATTCGACGCTGTACCGATCGATCTCAGCTCTCACTTCCTTTGCGAAGTCCTCGCGAGGAGAGAAGAAGAACTCGAACTTGAGTAGATCTCTCAACGCCTGTGCATGTTCGATAACGGTGGCTTCGTCCGTGCCGATCTCCTCGTCGTGGGCCATAACGAGCGCGAGTTCTGTGATTGCGACGGTGATGAAGAAGTGGATGATCGTGTTTCGGTAGTAAGCCGCCGCGAGGTGCTGATCGTGAGTGATCGAATAAAGCCGTTCGGTCAGACCATCTGTGCGGGTGACGACGCCGTTCACGAGCAGTTGCTCGAGGGCAGCCCCTGCCTGTTCCGGTGTGATCATCGCAACCGGGTTCGTGATCGGGAGATCCCTCTCCTCGACGAAGGAGATGAAAGGTTGGAGGATCTCGACGGTCTCGGTGGCAGTGAAACCACGGTCACCCTGCGACAGCAACGCCATGGTCACGAGGCTTATGGGTGTGATGGGTGTGACGTCGTTGATTCGTGTCGAGACGTCGAACGCGAGTTTCGGCAACGCAAGACGACCTTCGGGTGATGAAAGATCGAGAGATCGGTCGAGGTGTTCGGACATCCTCAGCGGCTCACCGAATCGGATGTGGATGCTCCCATTGCGCTTCCTGAGTCCGGTAATGAACTTGAGTGCCCAGACGAATGACTCGGTCTCCTTTTTCTGCCCACGCTGTTCAGACGTGTAGGCAGCGACATCCGTGATCTGGTCATATGCAATCGAGACAGGGATGAGGACCACATCTTCCGTGATGCCTCTTTGGTATGAATCAGCGACGTACGCCAAAAGGCCGAGCCGTGGTTCTCGAAGTTTCCCCGAGCGCGATCGACCACCCTCGACGTACCACTCGAGGGCGAAGCGCTTCTCGAGGAGATAGTCCAGGTACTGGCGCAGCACGAACTTGTACGGCTCGTTCGTCTTGAAGTCCCGGCGGATGAAGAAGATGCCAGCCCTGCGCAGAAGAGGCCCGATCAGAAAGAAGTTCATGTTGATGCCGCCGGCGGTGTGGTTCAGCGGTAGTTCGTTCTCGTAGAGCACGTGTTGGAAGACGAGATGATCGAAGTTTGACTTGTGGGACGGCAGGAATACGAGCGCGCTCGTGTCGCCCAGTTGATACACCTCCTTCAGTTCATCGGCTGAGTAGTCGATGTCCTGATGCGCGGCGTTGATCATGGTCGACGTCACGAGATTGACGATGTCGATCACATAGGGGGAGTGCTTGGCTGCGATCTCCTTGAGGTAGCGTGACGTACGCGCCGACATACGCTTCTCCGGTTTGCCCCCCTTCTTCGCAAGACGCGCGATACCTGACTGGAAGGGTCTGCTCCAGAACAGTTCCTCCTTGAGGAACTTCGGCACCCTGTAGCGCAGGCCCCGCAAGTTCCGCTCTGATCGCTCCAACGAGAGCCAGGCTTGGAGCGCGACGAACTCACCGAACGTCGTTCCGTCAGCGACGGTCCGCCCGGTCGGCTCTGTCCATCGTTTCTCAAGTTCGCTGCGAAGGGCGGGCTGACCCATGACGATGCGCACGCGGTCTGGATAGCGCACACTCGTGAAGTGCTGTCTCAGCAGGTTCGGGTCCCTCGGGTCGCCGGGGATGAAGATATCGCGGACCCTGATGCGGCGAACGCCGTCGATCTCTTCCGCGAGCCACACGACCCGCAACGGCACGCACAGGGGGTTGTCCTCCTTCGACAGCCGTTCACCGATCTCGAGATCTACGGAGGTGAACCGGCGATGTCGGCGTGATGCCGGAAGCCGCAGGCGCGTAAGCGGGTGGGACTGGTCCGCTGCAGCCGAATCGAGATAGTCGTTGATCAGGTCGGCCTCGAGAGAGCTTGAGGCGTCGATCAGCGCGACAACGGAGCCATCGTGCTCAGGCCATTGCGGTGGTGAAGGGGTCTCGCTCATCAGGAACTCAGACGCTGCTACTCGTCGTCCGCGTCGTCTGATGCCTCAGCGGGCTTGTCTGCATCAGCGTCTGTTGCTGAAGTTGCTGAAACGAGGTCGCTGACCACATCCATGGTCTTCGAGAACACGGTCGATGCGGCTCCGACAGCCATACCGACGGCGCCGGTCGCTCCCGACGCGGCGGCACTGCCCGCGGTGGAGGCTGTGTCCGATGCAGTCGATGCAGCTTTCGTGAGGTACATTGTGATCTGGTTGATGAGATCCTCAGGAAGGTTGTCCTTGAGGAACTCGGTGACCACGGTCACAACCTCGAGAGCCTTGTCGGCTGACAGGCCCGTGCGCTCCTGAATCTGCTTGATGAGGTCTTCCACGGAGAACCTTTCGTTTCGCGTGGCATCATTCTACCGACTCGACATTTCGTCGTATCGGGTCCCGGCTCACGACCACCCGATCTCGTGTAGCCGGTCGTCATCGATGCCGATGTGGTGACCGAGTTCATGGAGAACAGTCGTCCGGATCTCGGAGCGAAGTTGCTCGTCGGAGAGGCCGAGCGCCATGTGAGCCTGATAGAACACGGTGATCTGATCCGGAGCCACCGCGTAGTAGTCGACGCCACGTTCGGCGAGCGAGACTCCTTCGTACAGGCCGAGTAATGTCTCACCGTCCGGGTTCAGCGTCCTGCGAGGGCGCCGCTCCACGACGATGACCACATTGTCGATCCGCGCAACAACCCAAGGGGGCAGGGAAGCCAGGACGCCGTCCACCTCGGCTTCGAATTCGTCAACATTCACACCGCGAGGCTAGGGCCGTCTGTGTGAGCGCACAATGTGGCGCGAGCATCGGCCGTAGACACATGCTGCCGGTAGGGTTTCAGCACTTCGGGCGATTAGCTCAGCGGGAGAGCGCTGCATTCACACTGCAGAGGTCACTGGTTCGATCCCAGTATCGCCCACCACCCGACAGCCCCGTCCTACCAATGCTTCTGGGTGTTCAGCCAGAGAGGTGAGCGATCCCACTACTGGCTGGGTGGCACACATCTGGCACAACTGCCTCCCAAAACACAGAGTCAAGTACGTCCGCAGCTCCTTCGTCGAGGCCATCAAACAGGTGTCCGTAGGTATCCATTGTCACACCAATCTTCGAGTGGCCGAGGCGGCTTGCGATCACCTTCGGATGTGTTCCTTGCGCGATGAGGATGCTCGCGTGGCTGTGGCGAAGATCATGGAAACGAACGTCAGGAAGATTGCCGGTAACGAGGGCAGGCTTCCAATAGCGGCGTCTGAAGTTCGACCACCTGATCGCCCGGTTCTGCGTTGAAGTGAATACCAACTCAGCTGACGGGAACTCGGACAGATGCACAGCGATCACATCACAAATGCTCTTGGGAAGCGACACAGTGCGCC
>PVMS01166317.1_pt1 | contig 11588 bp, 10 predicted proteins | sample 1853461 | NCBI WGS metagenome assembly PVMS01 (sample SAMN08582032, study PRJNA380276) | Marine sediment metagenome, whole genome shotgun sequencing project. | isolation source: ocean sediment barecode stripped | collected 2017
ACCATGGATCCTATGGAAGCGCGCAGGCTTCGGGTGTTATCAAAGAGTTAGAAGGGTCATATCTAATTATCTTGAGGTGTTTAGTGTGATTTTAAAAACGACGGGGATGCCTTTAATTTATTTATAAATTTAGCAGGATGGCTTTTATAAGATAAATGTGTGGAGTTAAAAGAATGCAGTAGATTTATTATATGGTTCCGGGAATTCTAGTGCATGTTGCTTCAATAAATACCATATCTATGAGAAAAGTTTGAGGTGTTATGAGTAATTGAAATTGCTGTTAAAAATAACTGCATTCAATCTTTCAGTCAGTTTCCACTATTTAATTTAAATATTTCTTCTAAGCTTCTATCTGCCAATAAAGGCTTAATAAATTCAACACGTTTTTGATCTCGTTTATATTTAATACTTATTGCATTCGATCTGTATAAGTCTGACCAAATGAGGCCGAGTAAAAACTTGACTTCTTGCTCATCGGATATATGTGCAATTGACGTATAACCCGCAAGAATTGCTTGTGCAAACTGTATGTGTAGTTTTATCTCTAAGCTATGGCTCAGTGCTCTGGCAAGATCACATAAGCGATAGCTTAGAGATGCTGATTCCCAGTCAATTATAATAATACGCTCCCCTTCTAGCATGACTTGATCTAAAGTGAGATCACCATGTGCAAAGTAAGTAGCAGGTAAATCGTTATAAAGGCTGAGATATTGTGGGTATGGATGTTGGCTATCAATATTTTTAATAAAATGCCGAATTTTTTTAGGCACATTTTTCTTGATTACTTTGCAAACAGAATCTGTTAGCGGTACTTTGCAGATATGAGCAATTAATTCCCCAAAATTAAAATAATGTTTTTCTTTATCGCTACCAGCCAATCTTGGCCCGCAATAAGTCATTAGTATATGCCCTGGTGTTGATCGGGTATCGTACGAGATCAATTTTGGCATGGGTATATGCGGTTGTAAGTCTCTCATTACGACTACTTCTCTCCGTGCACGTCTCATGCTTTTGCGAGTTATTTTTAATACATAACTTTCGCTTTCTTTATGAATTAAAAATATTTTATTCCGACCTAGTGAAGTAAATTCTTGCTCTATGCTAAATTCGCTAAAATTCTTATTTATATACCGCTTTATTGATGAGCTGTTATTGGTATTGGTATGAATGTACAACCATAAATATCCAGCCAAAAATATCATTAATAAAGAAAAAAGGCTGACAATAACTAGTATATATGAGGCGCTTTCCCAGTCCGTCTGCAATAGCCAGAATATTGTTAATATTGATACAGAAATAACGCCAAATATTAAATTATATTTAAGCCATTTTTTCTTGGTGAAGTTCTTCCCCGCGTATTTTGCTGATAATGGGAAAGGTATTAAGATGTATAAACACAATAAAACTAAATATGAGAACAAATATGAGCTTGATGGTGATGCCTGAATATTGTTTAGTTTTAATCCTAATTGAGGGCTAAAATTCTGCATGATTAATGCAAAAATAATGACAAATGCTAGAAAAATTATTGCCGTGTAAATCGCAGATTTATAGTAGCTCATGTAAATTTATTATATTCATTAAGCTTTCTGTTGCGATTTTAAATTTTGGCAAAAGATGTTGGTTATCATGAAGAACCTATTATCAATTTAAAAATTACCTCATTAACTCTTTAAAATTTTAATTCTTTGAGTTTTGGGGTTAAATTATATTATATAAATGCGTAAAAAATCAAAGGAGCAATAATTCAAAAGAGAGTTGGCTCGATTAATTGTCACTTAATTTATCTGTAGTGCTGTTTGAAGGTGTTTCAGGGAGATAACCACTCCATGCAAATCAATAGACAATCCAGCTTGGCAGTCTTGTAAGGCTTTCCTTTGTCTGGATCAATTAATGCATTTTCGGTCATTTTCTATTGTTGTTTATTTTATAGAAGCTCGCCTTTTTTATTTTGTGAAAATTGTTTTCCTTCTGAGCGGTAGGCTCATATTGGAAGGGTGCTGACCCCTTTTAGGTTTGCAAGTAAATTCACAGATTCGAGAGCACGAACGCAGAATCAGAGGAGGATAAATAAATTTATTGTTGAGAGCAGAGGTGCCTTATTGCGGTTGTGTTTTTTTACCAGTTGCGTGGGTTGGCGGTATCTAGATGCAAGAAACTGGTTTTTGGATAGTAACCCACACCGCCTGCTTGAAGAGAAATAGCGGTATCTCGCAAGGTCGCTAGTTGGATATCTGGTAGTTGTACATCGATTGCCTTGCCCTGCATATGTAAACTACGTTTAGCGACGCCGCTAGTAGTGTTGCGCAACGTATTATTGGTTTTGGCTGAGCGATAACCGGAAATTATCTGGAAAGGTGAATTGGACTCTGTGAGTTGGTGTAGTGTGTGTAATGTATTTAGTAGCTGTCGATCTATCTCGGTAACTTCGTTAGTACGATGATCTCTCAAAATATAATTAATCTCTGCTAAAGCTTTGAGATCATAGTCGCCATTTTCCCAATAGCTGCATTGCAGTGTTTCATTAGTGTGTAAATTGAGAAAGGCGAGGGACTTTTCTTGGTTGATTGTAGTAGCTGCTTGAATTAGCTGGGGGAATGAGGCTGATAATGCGATTGCTGAAGAATTTATTAGAAATTTGCGACGACCACGGTTGGTGGTGTCTCGCGAAGAAGTACGTCCGCCCACAATTTACCCCTGAGTTAATGCTGGTTATTTTACTTTGAAGCATTATACAAGTTGGCGGCTAATTGGCTATCGCGTTTATAGATATCTGGTCTGAAATTGACGATTCCTTGCTCATCCACCCAGGCTGTCATGTAGGTGATATGGATGGGAATGGGCTTCTCGAGCGGCACTGTCTTTGATTTGCTGTTTTTTGCCAGGTAGTATAGGTCATATTTTGACCATATATCTCCATTAGAGAGCAATACTTCGGCGAGGCCGAAGGGATCTTCAAGACGTATGCAACCGTGGCAGAATGCGCGCCGTGGTAATGAGAATAAATGACGTGATGGTGTGTCATGCAAGTACACATGGTGGTTATTGGGGAATATAAACTTAATATTGCCTAACGAGTTTCTGGCTCCGGGTTCTTGGCGAACTCTGAAATTGAGGTTGAATGGGTCAACGTTGGTCCAATCGATTGCGCTAGGATTAACCAGTAGTGGCTTATGGCTGATGTTGCCAATCAGCTTCATGTTGTTTTTTGCCAAGTAGTTAGGATCTCGCTGTAGCGCTGGAATAATTTCGTTTGCGGTAATTGAGCGCGGTACGTTCCAATAAGGACTCAATATTATTTTGGTTAACTCAGAGGAAATTGTCGGAGTTTTGTGTTTCTTCTTGCCGACAACAACATTGGTTTGATAAGTGAGTTGTTGATTGTCGTAAAGGTATAATTTGTATGCAGGTATATTGACTAGTAAGTGACGGCCCGTAGATATATCTGGTAGTATTTGTGCGCGAGCTAGATTGAGTTCAAGTTGTTGTATTCGTTTCCAAATAGGAATATTTAAGGCGCGTACAGTTTGTTTGCCAAGTACGCCGTCTGCATCTAATCCGTGGCGTGTTTGAAATTTTCTAATAGCAAGCATTAAAGAGTCATCTAATAATTCGCTAGAAAAATCACTGTGTTTATAATCGCCGAATGCATGTAATAACTTTCTTAATTTAAGCATTTCAGCAGAGTGGTCACCAAGTTGATACGATCGTTTCGATAGTTTTAATGGTGCTTGCAGGTAATCTATGCGCTCTTCAACCTGTCTATAATTCGTTAACGCTTGTACAAGATTTCTGTAGTGACCATGTTTGGGTTGTAAATTATTAATAGTGGAGTGAATGGCATTGTTGTCTGCCGCTTCATTTAATGTGATTAATAATGGGTCGTCGCTGCTAAAAGTGGATTGAGAATCTGTTAATTTACCTTTACTTATATGGCTGGCGAGCTTCACATAGGCATGTGAAAATACGATATCAGATTTGCTTAACAGTACTGGATCTATAGTGGTTGCTTCAAGGAAATCCTGAAGTAACTCGACATCGTAATCAAAGGCATTTAAACCAAATTCATCTGCTTGTTTAATAGCGTTAAAAAGCTGTCTAGCGTTGTCGTTGTATTGTTTGCCGTCACTCCAGATTAATTTGTAATTTCTTAGCTTGTATAGGCTGGCGAGCGGTTTCTTTAGTGGTAATGATGACGTTTTTAATACGTTAATAAGGGTGATTTCTGGTGGCTGCGGCACTGAGCCAGAGGCCATTAATGTGAAATGAATGCCGGCATGCACGATTGAGCTAAATCCTAGGCAAGCTGCCAATAGAATAAAACCGATGATTGCATACGATCGAATTTCTTTACGCATGCGATGCTTATCTGCCAGTTGTACCAAGTGTAGTTCCTTCGTTCGTGGAAGCTTTTAGTTTTTGTACTGCAGCTACTTTATGTCGATACTAGGGAAACTTCCTTGTCGAAATTCTCAATTCGATTGTAAAAAAATGTAACGAATGTAAAATTTTAATGACGAGCTGTTAATGAATTAGACCGGACGGTACGACTTGTTACTACATTTTTAAATGGGTCACAGTTTTTGTAACTGTTTTATGAGCTAGAAAATGTGAGCCAAAAGATGTCGGCTAGATCAGAGGTGATTCTAGTGCGCTCGCAAAAGATATGCGCGAGCGTAGGGAATGTTTGTGGAAGCTTGTGCTAAGTAAAGAGGTTTAATTGTTTTCGGCTTGCTCTGGTAAAGGCACGTCACTTTTCTCGATATTAGCAACGATGTCGCCTTCAAAAAACACAGCCACATGGCGACGTTCTTTGTCGCCGTAATCGGGAATTAAGTGGTACACATAGTCCCAACGATCTGGGTGAAAAGCATCTGTGATTAGCGCAGTGCCCATTAAAAATCTTACTTGTTCTTTATTCATACCTACTTGTAGCTGAGCGACTTTTTCGGGGTCGACGGCGTTGCCTTGTTGAACATCAACTTTGTATATAGTGAATAAACGCCCACTACATCCAGCAAGCGTAATGAATAGAGTGATTGCAATGAGCTTGGTGATTGTTTTAATCATGAGTTAATTGTCTTTATGTAAAATTTTATTAGCGCTATTGAATGCTTGCTTCCAACATTTCTTGTGCATGTAAGAAGGTGTTTTCAGTTAAGGTCACACCACCAATCATGCGTGCGATCTCAGTGATTCTGTCGGCTTGGGTTAAATATTCAATTGCCGATGCCGTATCTGATTGTTCAGATTGTTTATTGACGCGATAGTGATGATGGGCGTTGGCTGCTACTTGAGCTAAATGTGTAATACACATTACTTGTCGCTGTTCACCGATGGTGCGAAGTTCTCTGCCAACTACTTCAGCAACTGCACCGCCGACGCCAGAATCTACTTCGTCAAAAATTAACACAGGGACATCAAGTTTATCTACGGCAATCATCTGGATTGCTAAGCTGATGCGTGACAACTCGCCGCCAGAAGCAACTTGCGAAAGAGGCAGCATTTTTTGACCTGGATTGGTTTGCACGTTAAACACAATAGAGTCAAACCCGTAGCTGGTGGGTGTGTTTGTATCGTCGTAATTCACGGCAATTTCTACGCGTGCTTTTTCCATTCCTAATTTAGCTAATGCTTGAGTGATGCCAGTACTGAGGTTGTTGGCAGTAGTGTTTCTTTTTTTACTGATTTTGTTGGCAAGCTGTCTGTATTCACTTTCGGTTTTTTGCAGCATCGCTTGCAATGCATCAATATCACACTCGGGTTGTGTTAACGCGCTAAGCTCGTTGCTGAGTTTTTGATGCAAAGTGATAAGGTCATTGGCAGATACTTTATGCTTGCGAGAAATCTGGTCTATGGCGGCCAAACGTTCTTCAGTTTGAAATAATTCTTCAGGATCTATTTCAACACCTTCAGCGTAGTTGCGTAGGTCATCTGCACATTCACTAATAATGGTGAATGCTTCTTCTAACGATTGATTGGTAGCTTTAAGGTCTTGATCGCTATCCAGCAGAGCGCCAACTTGAGTGCAAATTTGATTAAGACTAGTGTAGATGTCAGAGCTTTCATCGTTTTTTAATTGATGGCTTGCTTGTAGAGTTGATTGCTTGAGTTCTTCTGCGTTGGCTAAACGTTTATGTTTAAGTTCGAGCTCACTCATTTCATTGTTCTCTAAATCGAGCTGATCTAACTCTTCAACTTGATAGCGAAGTAATTCAATCGTCGATTGAATTTCGCTGGAATTTTTACTCACTTGTTGATAACGATCTTTTTGTTCACGCCAATCAGCGAATAATTTTTCTAATGTGGTTAAGTTTTGTTTTTGCCCGGCGAATTGATCAATCAATCCACGTTGTGTGGCAATATTCATCAGCGACTGATGCGCATGCTGGCCGTAAATATTAATAATGCATTCGCCTAATTCTTTAAGCGTTTTGAGTGGAACAGGTACGCTATTAATATAGGCTTTTGACTTGCCATCTTTGCGTACGATACGGCGCAAAATACATTCTGATTCAAATTCAAAGTCATTGGCTTTTAGCCAACTTGCGCTATTGGAGTCGGCTGCTATCTCAATTACTAATATGATCTCTGCGGCTTCTTTGCCGACGCGAATTAAATTGTTATCGGCGCGGTCGCCAAGTACTAAACCTATGGCATCAATAATAATGGATTTGCCGGCACCCGTTTCACCGGTAAGCACACTGAGTCCAGAGAAGAAGTCTAATTCTAGCTTTTCAATAATCGCAAAATTTTGAATGTGGAGTGTTTTCAACATAATGATTTGGCTACCTGCTCCAATTTAATTTTTCGCGTAACACTTTGAAAAATGAATAGCTGTTGGGTTGTATGAGCGTCAATGGTTTTGGTGATCGTTCAATAACAATTCGATCCCCGGGAATGACTTCACTCTCCATTTGTCCGTCAATGGAGGCAATGCCATTGAGTTCGTTATGCTCTGAATAGACAATTTCAACACGACTATTCTTATCGATAGCAATTGGGCGATTACTCAGTGTATGCGGGCAAATGGGGACTAATAATGTGGCTGCCACGCTTGGGTGAACAATTGGGCCGCCACCAGACAATGCATAGGCAGTAGAACCCGTCGGAGTGGCAACGATAAGACCGTCAGCATGCAGAGTGTTAAGGTATTCATCATCAATTCGAGTTTCTAGCTCAATCATGCGAACCACATTGCGCGCGTGTACAACCACATCGTTAATTGCCAGGCAGGTGGCAAGTTGTTCTTCGCCACGCATGTGTTTAGCAGATAATACTGTGCGAGTTTCTTGAAAATATTCACCATTTAAGATTTGCTTTAAATCTTTGTGCATATTTTCCGGCAATATATTGGTGAGAAACCCAAGTCTGCCGCGGTTAATACCAATAATGGGAATCTCGTGCTTAACCATAGATTGTGCGGCGGCTAGTAGGGTGCCGTCTCCACCGACAACGACCGCTAAGTCGATGTTTTTATGCATATCTGCGATATCAACACAGCTTGTGCCAGTGTTTTCTAAAAAATGCTGAGCATTTTTGTCCACACAAATTTTAATGCCATTAGACTTTAAAAAGTCATGCAGGCTGCGCACGGTCTCGAACACGAGCTTGTCGTTCTGCTTGGCAATAATACCGATGGATTGGAATTTTTTAGTCACAGCTCAATCAATGTTCAGATAATGTTCAACTCTTGGATGGAATTATTTGCGAATATTATGCAGCTTACCGTTAAACAGAGAGTAGTCCAATTTTGTCCTTGAATTTAAGGATGGTGTATATTGGCACTCTGAATCTTAGAGTGCCAAGCACCCGAGGGTGATATTAATGCAGAAAACAGGTTGGTCGATTAAATGGATAATCAGCTTGATTCGCGTACCCAACATTTATTCCGTGTGTTGGTGCAAAATTATATTAATGACGGCCAGCCGATAGGCTCGCGTACATTAGCGCGTGTTTCAGACTTGGAGGTTAGCCCAGCCACTGTACGTAATATCATGTCGGATCTTGAAGTACTGGGTTATTTGCATTCCCCTCATACCTCTGCAGGGCGTGTACCGACGGCGAAGGGATATCGTTTATTTGTCGATACATTAATAGAGGTGAAGCCGCTGAATTCTTCGGTTGTGACCGGGTTGAAGTCACGCTTGACTGATACCAACGTCAACCAGAAGAGCGTAGTGGAGACCGCCTCGAATTTATTATCATCGCTAACGCAAATGGCCAGCGTGGTCACCATGCCGAAGCATAATAAAGCGGCCTTTAGACAAATAGAATTTTTGAGCTTATCAGATCGGCGAATTCTGGCGATTCTGGTGGTGGATCAAAAAGAAGTGCATAACCGCATTATCCATTTAGACCGCGACTATTCCTCAAGCGAACTGCGCGAAGCGGCCAATTACTTGAACGACATTCTGGCCGGACATAGCCTCCATGAGGTACGTAAGTTATTGCTGAAGGAACTGGATTCAGTACGTCAAGATATGGACGATTTAATGCGTACCGCGATTACTCTTGGCGAGAAAATATTTGGTGAAGAAGAGCAAGAAGCCTCTTCGCAAAATTATATAGTCGACGGGCAAACTAATTTAATGGAGTTTGAAGAGCTGTCGAACGTCAATAAATTACGCGGGTTGTTCGACGCATTTAGCCAGAAAAAAGAAATTCTGCATCTGCTAGATCGCTGTATCTGCGCGGACGGCGTACAGATATTTATTGGTAACGAATCGGGGTATGACGTTTTTGATGATTGTAGCGTAGTATCCGCGCCATACAGTATTAACGAGGATGTGAAAGGGGTGTTGGCAGTCGTTGGCCCCACACGGATGGCTTATGATCGCGTCATTCCGATTGTAGATGTGACCGCAAAACTGTTGAGTGAAGCCTTGAACTCAGAGTAAGCCGTCCCCACTTATCCATCCATCGCTATATTATTTAAATTTTTCGTGTAGGAGTCGGAATGCCAGACCAATCAGAGCCTAAGTCAGAATCACAACTAGATCAGGAAGATCTTCAAGCAGCAACAGAAGAGACGGCTGAAGTTAATGCTGAGCAAGCGCTAGCAGAGACGCAAAAAAAAGCGGAAGATAACTGGGACCTTTATATGCGCTCTCAAGCTGAGCTAGAGAATGCCAAGCGGCGTGCAGATAAAAATGTCGAGAATGCACATAAGTTTGCATTAGAAAAATTTAGCATGGAATTGTTAGCGGTGAGAGACAGCTTGGAGCTAGGGTTAAGTGTCGAGGATGCAGAAGCTGACAAGCTCAAAGAGGGCACTGAGCTGACCCTAAAAATGCTAACTCAAGCGATGGAGAAATTTAGTGTTTATGAGGTGAATCCTATCGGGGAAATCTTTGATCCTAATCTTCACCAAGCCATGAGCATGCAAGAATCAGCCGAGCATACGCCAAATACAGTGATGGCGGTGATGCAGAAAGGCTATGTATTGAATGACCGCTTGTTGCGTCCAGCCATGGTGATGGTGTCTAAATAAAGTCCCTGCATAATGCTTTAATTTACCGATATTTTGCTGTCTTATTACGCATTTCATTGGTGATGAAGTAAAAATTTGGAATTAAATCCTTGAAATTCGTAGGCTTGACCTCATATATGGATGCATAGATTAACAACTTGATTATATTTATTTTTTTGGAGTAGTAGAAATGGGAAAAATTATTGGAATTGACCTAGGGACCACCAACTCATGTGTCGCAGTAATAGATGGTGGAACTGCTAAGATTATCGAAAATTCTGAGGGTGATCGCACCACCCCATCGATTGTTGCTTTTAACGAAGAAGATGACGTATTAGTAGGTCAAGCAGCAAAACGCCAGGCGGTGACTAATCCAGAGAATACTTTTTATGCGGTCAAGCGTTTGATTGGTCGACGCTTTGATGAAGATGCGGTACAAAAGGATATCAAACTCGTCCCTTATAAAATCATTAAAGCGGATAACGGTGATGCCTGGTTAGAAGCACATGGTAAGAAAATGGCGCCACCTGAAATTTCTGCACGCGTACTCATGAAAATGAAGAAGACTGCAGAAGAGTATCTAGGTGAAGAAATTAGCGAGGCCGTCATTACTGTACCTGCTTATTTTAATGACTCGCAACGTCAAGCCACTAAAGATGCAGGGAAAATTGCAGGCTTAGACGTAAAACGAATTATCAACGAGCCAACGGCAGCTGCACTTGCCTATGGTATGGATAAGCAACGCGGTGATCGCAAGTTAGTTGTTTATGATCTTGGTGGCGGTACCTTCGACGTATCAGTGATTGAGATTGCTGAAATTGATGGCGAACATCAATTTGAAGTGTTGTCGACCAATGGTGACACATTTCTAGGTGGTGAAGATTTCGATATGCGTCTGATTGACTACCTGCTGGTGAGTTTAAGAAAGAGCAGGGCTTTGATTTGCATAATGATCCAATGGCATTGCAAAGACTTAAGGAAGCAGCTGAGAAAGCAAAAATTGAATTATCTTCATCGCAACAAACTGAAGTGAATCTTCCTTATATCACGGCGGATCAAAATGGTCCTAAGCACCTAAACATTAAAATCACTCGCGCAAAACTTGAGTCACTGGTTGATGATTTGATTCAACGCACCATTGCGCCGTGCAAAATGGCATTAAAAGATGCGGGTCTTAGTGCGTCAGAAATTGATGACATTATTTTAGTGGGTGGCCAAATTCGTATGCCCAAGGTTCAAGAAGCAGTCCAAGACTTCTTCGGTAAAGAACCACGTAGAGACGTGAACCCTGATGAAGCAGTCGCCATGGGTGCAGCGATTCAAGCCGGTGTGTTGGGTGGCGATGTTAAAGATGTATTGTTACTTGATGTGACACCACTATCGCTTGGTATTGAAACCATGGGTGGCGTGACGACTAAGTTGATTGACAAGAATACAACTATTCCAACGACAGCTTCACAAGTGTTCTCAACGGCAGAAGATAATCAAGCAGCAGTGACAGTGCATGTGCTTCAAGGTGAGCGTGAGCAAGCGGCGGGCAATAAATCATTGGGTCGATTTGACTTGAGTGACATTCCTCCTGCTCAACGTGGTATACCGCAAATTGAAGTGAGCTTTGATATCGACGCTAACGGTATTTTGAATGTGTCTGCCAAAGATAAGGCAACTAATAAAGAACAATCTATTGTCATTAAAGCCTCTAGTGGTTTGTCTGATGATGAAGTGAATAAGATGGTTCAAGATGCTGAAGTACATGCAGAAGAAGATCGTAAGTTCCATGAACTCGTCACGGTGCGTAACCAAGCTGATGGCATGATCCACGCGACTGAAAAAACTTTGAGTGACATGGGCGATAAGGTTGATGGAGATGAAAAATCTCGGATTGAAGCGGCTATAGCTGAGTTGCGTGAAGTGTTAGACAAAGGTGACAAGGATGCCATCGAATCGAAGACACAAGCATTAACAGAAGTGTCTCAAAAATTAGCTGAGCAGATGTATGCAGACGCGGGCGCAGCGGCGGAAGGTGAGCCAGCAGCAGAAGCAAGCAAGGCTAGCGGCGATGATGTGGTTGATGCTGAGTTTGAAGAAGTGAAAGAAAACAAATCTTAGTTAATTA
>PVMS01059216.1_pt1 | contig 11587 bp, 11 predicted proteins | sample 1853461 | NCBI WGS metagenome assembly PVMS01 (sample SAMN08582032, study PRJNA380276) | Marine sediment metagenome, whole genome shotgun sequencing project. | isolation source: ocean sediment barecode stripped | collected 2017
CCATGTCTGGTCTTTTTCCAAAGGCCCTTCTGAATTCTAGAAGCAAGCGGGTCGTAGGAAGGACCAAATTGCTCGTTTCGAGATTAACACCCATGTATATATATTTGATGCGATCCGGATGATCCTTCTCAAGTTGTCGGCCGATGGTTGTTTTTCCCGCCCCATCTGACCCTATCAAAGCAACAGTAAACATTCTTCTCTCAATTCACTTCCGACGTAACGTGGTATTTGCTTCGTCAAAATCATAGTCATTCGCCAAATCCTATGATGATTATCTAAATAACTTGTACATCAGTATTGCGATTGTAACAATCAGAGCACAAATTTATACTACCTTTTAGGACCCATTCGAAAGCATTTTTCACTCCAGTTATAATTTAAAGCAAATCAGTGTTAAAGATCTCTAAATACACAGAAGCTCACCTGTATATGTGAAAGCATGTTGCCAGATCTCGCAATACCGAATATTTTACAGCCATTCAGTTGTCTCGGCATTCAGAGTTTATCTCAGATGGACTAAAAATATTCCTCATGCATAGGAAGGCACGCCAATAACTGTGGATGATTATAGGTCGGAAGGTAGGCTAAGCCTTGAAGAGAGGTGGCAATCTTACGAGGGAGCAGGGCTTAAGTTGTATTTTTTAGGACGGATCTTTCTCCGTTAATATAAGACAATACATGTCCGTTGGTCTCTCTTCAAGAAGAGAAAGAAAGAAGCGCCAGAAACAGATGATGTCTAAATCTTTTTTCTTTGTCCATGCCGTCATACAATGGTTTAGTTATTTGGTTCAATGCTAGTAATATGGCGAAAAGGAGATCTCGCATGAATCTTGATAATCTAATTCGAGCTGATTTAAATCCGGCGACAATTCTGTTTAGTTATTTGTTGGCCTTTGCCCTGGCTTTTATTTGGGCAACGGTATATCGAAAAACGCATAGTGGTGTTGCCTATACTCGTTCGTTTTTTTACACATTAATTTTGATCGCACCTGCTATCTCCATGATCATGATGGCCATTGGCAGTAATATTGCTCTATCATTGGGACTTGTAGGTGCATTGTCGATAGTTCGATATCGTTCGGTGATCAAAGATCCAAAGGATCTTACATATCTCCTAGTCGCCATTGGCATCGGTCTGACCGCGGGTGCTAATGTCTGGCTAGTAGGTCTCATCGGCACCATTACCCTAGGTATTTTTTCCTTTGTCCTCACCAAGACGGGCTACAGTGGCGTTTCATCTGCTGACTATATCCTGATCTTTCGATCCGATCATAAAGAACCTTGGAAAGCGTTACCTGAAGAAACGCAAAAGTTGATTTCCTGGAAACAGCTCCGTGGCGCGACAGATATTGATGGAGGAAAAAATTTTGAGTTCACGTACAACATTCGATTGGCATCGAACGTGAGCCCTGAACGCATCGTCGGTGAATTTAGTAGCGACGTGGCGCATGATGTGACCTTGATTACGCCAGAGAATCATCTGGAATTATAAAAGGCGAGATTATACTGACGATGACGCAGACCATACTTTTTAATCGATTAGAAGCAAAATATTTAGTAGATCGCACAACACGGACGGCCCTAACACGGGATTTATCCGCCTTCATGTCGCCCGATCTTCATGCCGGTCCCGGAGGTTTTTATAAGGTACGTAGTCTTTATTTTGATACGGCTGATTATATGGCCTATCATGAAAAAATGGCCGGCACAGCTATTCGACACAAACTTAGAATTCGAGCTTATGGCGAGCAGCCAGCCCAGATGCCGCAAGTTCGCTTAGAAGTTAAGTCCCGTTACTTGAGTTATATATACAAAATCACGGTGGATGTTACAAAAGAAGACTATGAACAAATAGAACAGGCCTTAAGACACCGAGAGTTACCCCCCGCTAAATTTTTAGACAATAGAAATCACGCCAGAGAATTTTTTCGTATTCAACGACAATATAATATGGAACCAGTTATCTTAATCGAGTACCGACGCCAGGCCTTTGAACGTTTGGAACTCAACCGGGTCCGAGTAAATTTTGATGATGAGTTGGTGAGTAGTCGCAATCTTGAGGTATTGGAACGGATGAAGGGTGGTCGTCGCATGCTACAGTATGGTTACGCCATATTTGAGATCAAGGTTGATAACGTGATGCCTTTTTGGCTTCATAAGCTCATTTCTAAGTACAATTTGCAGAACGAGGCCGTTAGTAAGTATTGTTACGCCGTCCGCGGCCACGGGAGAATGACTCCGGTGGCACGGGAGCGCGCCAGTATCTGAAAAGATTACCGCTGCAAATTTCTCCTGACCTTCTATCGGGCGCCGCATTAGGACTGTTGCTTAGTCGGAGTATTCAATGACATTAAATGATATAGTCGCAAATTCAGGGAAGAGAGCGGCATCAATCATCAAACAAGCAAGTAGCCCATTTCGAAGCATTTGGCCCCGATCTAGAGAAGCTGTAGTTGGTATGATCGCCGTCATCATCGTGATTTTTGCTACTCTGACCTATATCACGCCACTGGTAGAGTGGTCGAGCACGCTTGTTACCGGCAATAGGTATCTGGCCTTAGCCGAAGGCCTGCTGAATCCGTTTCGCAGTAGTCGATTGCTAATGAATTCTGGGCTACCAGTATATGATATCGATATTAGTCACCAGGAGTTGGGTCTCATTGAGGAGGCTGTAGAAAAAGCGAAAGCTCAGGGGTACATGAGCGAAGACCTTCAAGTATGGGCAACGGGGACTTTCTTTGCAGATGATCAGCAATACAATGTTAAGATTCGCGTTCGAGGAGATTTACCAGTTCATTGGGAGGAACCCAAAAAATCATGGCGAATTAAATTTGGCAAGCAATCCATCGAATATAACGGTGATGTCACCGAAGAGCCAATCTATTTCAATGGTAAAAGACAGATTAACTTGATCGTTCCAATAGACCGAGATTACATCCTCGCGCCTTTTATAAACTCATTGATGAGGGAGGCTGGGCTGGTCGTTCCCGAGGACCGGTTTGTTGTAATGAGACTAAACGGTGTTGTCCAAGGACTATATTACGAAGTGGAACACTTTGATAAACCCTTGCTGGCAGCTCAAGAACGACCTGAAACAACTGTTTTCGGTCAGAATGATCGAGCAATGCACTTCGAACAGTACACTAGATATGGGACGGCCATAGCATCTGATGCCAAGTATGATATTACCACGATGCGACTCCAGGTGGAGGAGGAGGGAGAAGTTGCAATGCAGGCCATGCAAGCCATGCAAGTCCTAATTGACCATTCGGGCAATCCAACAGTTGATAATTTTCGCCGTGTCCGGCAGGTACTGGATTGGGAGAAGTATTTACATTTCCGTAATATGACGACAATCTTAAATACGAATCATGTCCGTTTCGGTTCCGACAACTTCAAGCTTTACTTCGACCCCAGCCGCGGATTATTAGAACCGATACCCTGGGATGCCCATCTGGTTCGTATGCCGCCAGAGCCAGGAACGATAGATTTTTGGAATAGTCATGGTCCTGACGAGATTCAGCGAGCCACTTTGCTGGATCCAGAGCAACGCCTGAAGAGAAACAAGATGTTGTGGGAGTTAGTCAGTGATGGCGGTGAAAGCCTGCTCAATAGATATGATGAACTTCATAATGAAATCCGACCACTTGCCTGGTCCGACGTCTTGAGCACTCCTGTTCATGGATACAGAATGGATGGTCTAAGATCGGACATTAGATTCAACATAAACAGGATATATAAAGTGCTCAGCCTCTCGAGTGGCGATCTCACCTATCGGTTAGAAACGAAGGATCGGGCTGCAGTAGATGTTGTTGCTCTGAATTTTAGCGGCATTCTCCTAAAAGAAATTCAACTATCTGATCCAGATCTATTTGAAGGACAGTATCAATTATTTGAGGATATTAACTATAATGGGGAGCTTGATCCAGGTGATCCGCTGGTTGAGGAATCGACGGCTGCCAATGGATCGATACGCTTTCGTCTTGACCAGTACGTTTTGCCCGAGCTTCACTATGATGAGGATACGATAGATGGTCGATATTGGGAATATTTTGATACACTGGCGGGGCGAACGCGATTCTTTCTGGTGGGCAAGCTTGATACTGAGGACCGTCACACACTTGAATGGCAATCGCCAGATATCCAGGTGACCGCAGAAAATGCAGTGAGCGGGGAACAGATGCCTTCTACCATTATCAGTCAATCAGAACCAATGCCGGAAAACCATTTCGGGGTCCTAGCTTATGATGATTCCGATGTTTTCGATCTAGATTCACAGTATCTCAGTCGAGAAGAATTCCTCCAGGCTCATTCAGAGTTTTCACCCAGCGAGGAGCGGCCTGGCGCGATTGAATTGAGTGGAGATGTGGTTATTGATGGTACGATCATCATTCCAGAATCGACGCTATTGGTACTAAAGCCTGGAACGGATATTACTATGAGGCCAGGTGCCAGTCTACTCTCATATGGCGGGTTATTAGCAGATGGCACCGCAGGCCAGCGAATACGGATTCACGATGATGGTAGCGGAAAGGCATGGGGGACTTTTGCCGTCATCCGGCCGCCCGAAGAAGTATTGGTCCGCCATATCGATATACAAGGTGGGGGCCAGGCACAGATTAATGGCATCCTCCTAACTGGAGGATTCGCCGTTCATGATGGAGACTTAATAATAGAACACTGTATGATCACCGACATGGCCAGCTAAGATGGCCTCAATCTCAAGAATGGTCAAATATTCATGAATGATTGTCTATTTGACGGCAATGCCAGCGATGCGGTAGACATCGATTTCGGAACAGGGATAATTCAAGATAGTCAGTTTATTAATAGTGTGAACGATGGGCTTGATATCTCAGGAAGCCGGATCCTGGCGATGAATAATCGGTACGAAAACAATGGCGATAAGGGGTTTAGTATTGGTGAAGAATCTTATCCGACCATCATTAATGGTCTGTTCCGTGGCAATGAGATCGGTTTATCAACCAAGGATCTTTCCCACACCCAGCTTGCCTTTTCGACATTTCTAGATAACAAAATAGCCATTGAGGCGAAGCGGAAAAAACCTTTCTTTGGCGGCGGTTCTGGGGAATTTGTTAACAGCGTTTTTGTTGGTAATCAGGTTCTTTGGGAGGATGATTATTTCTCGAGTGGTCAAATTGAATTTCGTCATTCGGTAACCGATGATTCCCTTGCTTGCCCAACTTGCCAAGATGGGTCAATTCAATTTCACTCACCAGACATGGGAGATTTTCGACTTGCGTCCAATAACTTTGAAGTCGAAACATTAGCCTGGGAAGAGCTATCGGGATTGAATATGTCAGCTCAATCCCCTGGTATTTATTCAGACTTTGGGAACGAGTAAAGAACAATATGCAAGCTTTAATACTGGCTGGTGGCCTGGGTAAACGCCTGAGATCGACTGTAAATGATAAGCCAAAACCCATGGCCGAAGTAAACAATAAACCATTCCTAGAATATCAATTAGAATTCTTAAAAGGCTATCAAATTACCCATTTAGTTCTGTGTGTCGGCTATTTGCACCAATATATTGAAGAATACTTCAGCGATGGTTCTCGATGGGGTGTCCAGATAGATTATTCGATTGAAGAGGAGTTGCTGGGTACCGGGGGTGCATTAAAAAATGCCGAGCGATATGTAAATGGCACCTTTCTTGCCTTAAACGGTGACTCATATTTTGATATCGATTTAGGCCACCTGATCGGATTCCATAGTGACGAAAAGTTGGATCAAATTGGTAGTGATCTTCTTGGAACAATAGCCCTTACCCGGGTACCAGATGCACAGGACTATGGAACAGTCACTCTTGACGACGAAAAAAAAAGAATCCTCTCCTTTAACGAAAAAGTCTTATCAGAATCAACCAGAACCGACAATGCTCGGCTAATCAACGCCGGGATTTATGTTCTAGAACCAGATATATTGAACTTGATTCCTTCCGCTAAAAAAGTATCGATGGAAAAAGAGGTCTTTCCCTCATTAACTGATACACAATATTATCTTCGCGGTTGTCCGTTAGAAGGTTTTTTTGTTGATATAGGCACGCCCGAAGGCTATCACAAATTTCAGAATCATCTCGAGGAGGAAACCAATGATCATGAGGAGTAAGGCCCCACTAAGGATCAGTTTTGCGGGTGGGGGTACAGATGTTAATCCTTATGCAGAAGAGCGTGGTGGTGTTGTGCTCAGCGCAACCATCGATAAGTACGCCTATGCTTCGTTGCGGATTCGGGATGCTAGGATAATCACGGTCCAGTCGTTAGATTCTGATATTGTGGCCAAATATCATGTTGACGAAGAGTTCGCTTATGATGGAGAACTGGATCTTGTCAAAGCAACATTGACAAACATGATCCCCGAAAATGAACAGGGGTTGGATTTTTTTATTCATAGCGATGCCCCACCAGGTTCCGGGTTAGGATCCTCATCAACAGTCATCGTGGCATTAATCGGGCTTATAAAGCAATGGAAACGTTTGCCGCTGACCAACTATGATATTGCAGAATTGGCATATCAAATCGAACGAATAGACTTGGGCATCCAGGGGGGTATGCAAGATCAGTATGCCGCTACTTTTGGCGGATTCAATTTCATTGAGTTTAGTGCCTCGGCAGTGATTGTCAATCCGCTACGCATTGACATGGAGATCATAAATGAACTTCAGTACAATTTACTTCTTTGCTATACAGGGAAAACTAGATTATCAGCAAACATTATCACCACACAAGTGAACAACTATATTCGCCGGCAAGAGGATGTACTCAAGGGCATGGATGAACTGAAGCATATAACAGTCGCCATGAAAAACGCTTTGTTACAGGATCATTTAAGTGATTTTGGTCAGCTACTCCATGAAGCCTGGATCAACAAGAAACGCATGGCTAAACAGATTACGAATCCCAGTATTGATTTCATGTATGAGACTGCAAGAAAGCACGGTGCTCTGGGGGGAAAGATCTTGGGCGCGGGGGGTGGGGGATACTTGTTGCTATATTGCCCATTCGACAGGAAACATATTATCGCAGAAGAGTTAGAGAAAGTAGGTGGGCAGGCGGTCGAATTCACATTCGATTATCACGGGCTCCAGACATGGGAGGTGCCATCATGAATGAAATACTGGTCCACATGGAAGAAAGCTTGACGGCCGAAATTGAGGAAAGTATCCGGGTTAAACGGAAAATGGTTGCCGAACAAACGGTTATCCTTAGCCACATTAGCAAGGTATTGTTAGATGCCCTTCGAGCCAGCAAGAAAGTTATCCTGTTCGGGAATGGTGGGAGCGCTGCCGATTCTCAACACATTGCTGCTGAATTAGTGGGGAGATTTAGAAGAGAAAGACATGCCATGTCATCTGTGGCCTTAACCACCAACACATCGATACTAACCGCCATTGCCAATGATTATGGATATGAACGGGTATTTGCCAGACAAATTGAGGCTATTGGGGAGAAAGGGGATGTTGCCATTGGCATTAGCACCAGCGGAAATTCGAGGAATGTTCTGGAAGCCTTTGATACTGCAAATAGGATGGGGATTACAACCGTCGGTTTTACCGGCGAGGATGGCGGAAAAATGAAGGATCGGGTTGATTACTGCTTTCACGCGCCATCCAACAGTACTGCCAGAATTCAAGAAATGCATATAACCGCAGCGCACGCATTCTGCGAAGTGATTGAAAAAGAAATAAGCCAGGATGAGATTTAATCGCGCTGTATTTCTGGATCGGGATGGGACTATCATTGAAGATACCCACCATCTTAGTCACGCAAGAGATATGAAACTTATCAATGGGGCCGCTGAAGGTATTAAATTATTAAATTCAGCAGGATTCAAAATCATCCTAATAACGAATCAATCCGTCGTTGCAAGAGGTTATTTGACAGAACTTGAACTCATTAATATCCATCGGGAATTGGAAAATCAGCTTCAGTCCCAAGGAGCTTATTTGGATGCTATTTATTATTGTCCCCACCACCCAACAAAGGGAAAAGGTACCTACCGAGTAGAATGTGATTGCCGGAAACCAGAACCTGGGATGATGCGACAAGCCGCGGAAGATCACGAATTAAAATTGAAGAATTCCTTTGTTGTCGGTGACAAAATGAGCGATCTCGAGGCCGGGTTCGCCGTGGGTTGCAGTGGTGTTTTGGTTAGAACGGGATATGGTATAGAAGCAGAAGCAAGACTCGCCGGATTCGAGCAGCGTCCACATTTAATCGCCGACAATCTTCTTGAAGCTTCCCGGTGGATAGGGCAACAGGAGGTGTCAGAGTTTGTCGATAGCGGATTGGCTTAAGAGATTAAACGAACGGCTTGATCTGACGATCTCCATCCCAGTTACTTCCTCAATATTGTTGATTCTGTTTGCTGCGAAGATACTCTGGGATCATCCGACGCGATTCATTCTCCTTATCGGACTAACCTTTCTTGCAACATCGGCAATTTATTGGTTAGTCCAGCCATGGGGCAGGCATTTGTATACCGTGGGGGCAGTAGTCCCTAAAGTTGGGAGTTTGTTGATCATCTGGTTGGTTGGAACGGCGATGATTCTTGGAGCAATATATCGTATCGATAATGCAGGATGGCTCTGGTTTCAAAGCACTGGTTATTACGTTACTTTAGCTGAAGAATATCCAGACCGGGTTGATGTCAACCTTGAAGAATTTTTACTGTTCTACCCATTTTTTGCCTTAGATACTGAAGATGAGACGAAATTGGTATTGAAGAAGGGGGTGTATGATATCAAAGATACTGTTGTCATTCCTAAGGGAACATCATTAACGATAGAACCGGGTGCAATATTGCAGTTCAGGGCAGGCCGATCGTTTATTTCTTATAGTCCCATCATCGCCGAAGGAACACCTGACGCGCCAATTCTGTTCTCTGCAAAGAGCAAATTACTCAAGTGGGGGGCAGTAGGATTAGTGGGCACAGGACCTTCGCTATTTGCCCACGTCATATTTGAGAATGGTCGTCAATCTTTTATTAATGAACTGGATTTTCTTGGGGCATTGTCCTTTATTAATAGTGATGCCCTGATCAGGGATAGTAAATTCACCAATTTGTACGGAAAGGACGGCGTCTATGTTCGCGAAGGTCGCGTTGTTGTTCAAAACAACCTGTTTAAAGATACGTATAAAGATTGCTTAGATTTCAATTCTGGAGAAGGCGAGATCACAAACAACCAGTTTATCAGCTGCGGAGACGAAGGAATCGATCTCAGTCAAAATATAAACGTTCAGGTCTTCGACAATCTTGTTCTTGACCCTCAGGGCGATTTCATTGGCGCTGATTTTAATCTGGAGGAGATTCAGGCCTTAAATTCATTGGGTTTTTCAGAGGATGACTAAAGGAAAAGAAGCGGAACGTTCGTTGAATATTATGTATATTACGCCGGCATTTCAGCATCCAAAGGTGCGTGGACCGCATCGCCATTATCATTTTATTCGCGAGTTATCGAAGCGCCATTCAATCACGCTATTGACGCTCATACGGTCTAGTGTGCCTAAAGAAGCTATGAAAGAACTGGAGGAGTATACCAAGGCAATTTACACATTTAATGTGGAAAGCCATACGGAGATCAAATTACAATTTTATGGATCTAGCCGACTGGATTCCGTTTTGCGTTTAAGAAACGGCGTTGGTCAAATGAAAGAAAAATTTTGCCAATTAATCCGGGAAGATGAGTATGATGTCATATTGTTTCACGGAAAAAGCGTTTACCCAGTTATTGCGGGATATGAGGGTATTCCAATCGTTGTCGATTTCTGTGATGCCACCTCGATGCGAATACGAAATAAAATGGATTTCGTAAGTAAGCAAAGAGTGCCAGTACTTGGTTTGCGCTATTTGCAGGTCAGGCATGTTGAAAAAAGAATGGTCAATAAAACACCATACCTGGCTTTCATCACCTACAGAGATAGAGAAGCAATTTTAGGATCTGGGGACGGTTCTGAAATCATTTCCAATGGCATTGATCTCCACTACTGGACAAGAAAAACAAGGAATCCTGATCCAAATACAATAATCTTCACCGGGGTGATGAATTATGCTCCAAATGGAGATGCTGCGCTCTATTTAGTTGATAAGGTTTTACCCTTCCTAAAGCAGCTCGTACCCGATATTAAGGTTCTTATCGTCGGTCGCGATCCAACGCCCGAGTTAGTGGAACGTGGTAGGATTATCGGAGAGGTTGAGGTGACCGGATTTGTCGACGATTTGCGAGACTACTTGGAACAGGCGGCTCTCTTTGCTGCTCCGGTACGCTTTGCTTCAGGTATGCAGAACAAGATTCAGGAGGCGCTAGCGATGGAGGTGCCGGTTGTTACAACATCTGTTGTTGCCTCCGGCGTGGTTGGAAACTTGGTGGAGGATTCACCGATCATTATCGCGGAAGGTGCCCAAGCATTTGCTTTTGCAGTGGCTGAGTTGTTAAACCAGCCTGAAAAACAGAAAAAACTTGCCAAGCTCGGCCGTATTCATGCAGAAAAGCATTATGATTGGGCTCGAAGCGCCCACCAGCTTGAGAAGATGTGCTACCTTGCACTGGAGGTGTAATAATGGGTGAAAATGGGACCACCAATCAGAATTCCAAGGAAGGCGCTGAATCCGGATTCCTTGCTCGCTTAATCAGTGCTTGTGCAGATGCTTGGAATTGGCCAAATTGGGCGATAATTGTCCTGTGGATCATTCCATTTTTTGTTGCCGGACTAGGTCCTCTGACGGCCTTGATGGGCAAGCCGGCGTACAAATTACTAACCGGCGAAGACGCTATTGCCGAGACCGCCCAAGCCCTTTTTTATTTCCTGGCCTTTATATTGAGTCTGATCTTAATGTATCAAAGGTGGCGGGGTGGAGACAGGCTGATCGGAATGTTATTTGGAGTTCTTGCCTTTGGCCTCTTCTTTCTAATCGGAGAGGAGTTGAGTTGGGGACAGCGGATATTTGATTGGAACACTTTTTCTTCTCTTGCGGAAGTTAATAAGCAAGGGGAAACCAATTTGCACAATATTTATGGTGTTGGTGCCACGTTTAAGTGGATACAGGCACTGGTTGCAGCCTATGGAGGAATACTACCATTAATTGTCCTTACAATTAAAGTACCTGACCGTTACAGAGAATTTACTGCTTCTCTTATTCCACACTATTCGCTTGTGCCATATTTCATTTTCTTGTTTCTCTGGCGTCTTTACCGGAATCTATTAGAGGCTCCAGAGGAATTCTATTTTGTTATATCCGAATACAATGAGGTGTTGGAGTTAAATCTGGCGATTGGGTTTTTCTTGTTTACGGTATTTCAGCTTAGAAGAATGAAATTTAGGTCACAAAATATAGACGAACCGATGAGTGCTGCTGACGAGATAACATAAAGGCGTTTCGTCATTTTCGTTAGGGGGAATATTTGGATCAAGGTAGTCAGCTATTCAGTCCAGTTGTTGATTCGACATGGACTTACGCATGCGCCTAACATGCAACTAACGCGATTGCGGATCCGATTTGGAAGCAACTAAATGGACAGTTCAACCGTGAACAATCAAGGGAGAAAACATTAGTGTGGCACACAGGG
>PVMS01013459.1_pt1 | contig 11586 bp, 9 predicted proteins | sample 1853461 | NCBI WGS metagenome assembly PVMS01 (sample SAMN08582032, study PRJNA380276) | Marine sediment metagenome, whole genome shotgun sequencing project. | isolation source: ocean sediment barecode stripped | collected 2017
CTGCGCAGGGCATTGGCTGCCTGGTTGACTTTGCGCCATAGTTCAGCGTAGGTGTAGGAATTTACCTCCCCAGATTCATTCTCAGTGATCAATGCTACCCGGTCCTCAATTGAGCTGCCCATATACTTGTCCAATAGATTATGAACAATGTTCATTTTCCCCCCAACCACCCAGCGCGGCCAGGCGTTCCCCTGAGACAAATCGAGAACCTTGCTGTACGAAGTGTAGAACTGAATATCGAGGTATTGAAGAACCGCTTCAGTGAACCAGGCCACATCTTCAGTCGAACGCTGCATCAAGGCATTGAAATCGGGGAGGTCGTGCTGGCGCATGAACCGGGTCAGGTGAGCCGGATCGATGTATTCAGCAGTGGGTCGCCAAATGAACTCGCCTTTGAATGTAAATTCTTCGCTCACCTGATCGCCTCCGGAGGCTGTGTTTTACCGGGCAATTCTGGAATGGAATTAGTATAAAACAAGCCTGGATGATTTATTCGATAAAGGTACATTAAGAGGATGTTCGACGAGTAATAAAAGGAACGAACTGAACCAAGGATACCGAATCATTCCACAACCAAGCACAAACACTGGCAGAGATTACCCTCCACGAATTGATTATATCATTCAGGTTTGTGTAGTGCTTTGGGAATGGGCTGTGCAAGGGAACGGTATGTGTTTCTAAATAGAGGAGGGAAGCTGAAGGTCCTTTCTTTGCATGGCTGAACTTCCACTCGCACACCTAGGGATTTGGAACAATAACCTCGATGAATATGGGATCACCGAACAGATTTCCATGCGGATCCTGTGCCTGCCAGGCACTGCGGTGAGCACCTGGGTCTGGCGGTGCAGTAAACAGTATGCGGATTTCGGCTTGAGCTCCGCTGCGAGCAGGAAATAAAGCTATCTCAGGCTGAGCACCCATATCTGGCCCGGCGATCAGCCGCAAGCTGAATCGACGATCCCAGTTGCAGGAACCGCTGTTTTCAACTAACCAGCGCTTATCTAATATCTCTCCTGGGTTTACAATTACCCCATCTGGGACCGTGATATCACTCAGGAAAATCAGCCCCAGTGTACAGACAGGTGAGGGTGTTGGTTGGGGTGACAAACTATCTTTTTCAAATTCCAGGTCGGCAGCTGAGGGGATTTGGGTAATATTATCTGGAGTGCTTACCCGCGTTGGGGGGACATAAAGGGTAGGTGTTACCTGCCCGGTGCAGGCAACCAGCAGAAAATTGATAAAGAATATTGGCAGGAGGACGGGCTTCACATTAATTGAAAACCTGGTGAATTACAATTCTTCTTCAGCTGGCTCTTGCTCTTCATCCTCGCCCACCGCCATCGGTGATAATCCGCTGAGGGTTTGCTGTCGAATAGCCAAATCGATCTCTTCCATCATGGCCATGTTTTCCCGTAAGAAGCCTTTCGCGTTCTCGCGTCCTTGACCGAGACGGATATCGCCATAAGAATAAAAGGAACCTCGTTTATCGATTAACAAAAGCTCGGTGGCTAAGTCGAGTATGTCACCGGATTTTGAAATGCCCTCGTTATACATGATGTCGAATTCCGCAGTCCGAAATGGAGGGGCGACTTTGTTTTTCACCACCCGCACGCGAGTTCGATTGCCGATGATTTCTGAGCCAAGTTTTATCGATTGTATGCGCCGTATATCCAGGCGAACGGATGAATAAAACTTGAGGGCCATACCACCGGTAGTTGTCTCTGGATTGCCGAACATGACGCCGATTTTCATGCGCAACTGGTTGGTAAAGACCACAGCTGTATTGGTTTGTTTGATCGCCCCGGAGAGCTTCCGCAAGGCTTGGGACATCAAGCGAGCTTGCATCCCCATCGGTGAATCGCCCATATCACCTTCAATTTCAGCGCGCGGGACTAAAGCAGCTACCGAGTCGATTATGATGATATCTACGGCGCCAGAGCGGACAAGCGTTTCGGTGATCTCGAGTGCTTGCTCTCCCATATCAGGCTGAGAGATCAATAAGCTGTCTATATCGACTCCACAGCGGGATGCATAAGATGGATCGAGGGCGTGTTCCATATCAACGAAGGCGCAAGTGCCTCCCAAACGTTGAGATTCGGCTATAATATGTTGGCAGAGCGTAGTTTTACCTGAGGATTCAGGGCCAAAAATTTCAGTTATGCGACCACGAGGGATGCCTCCCGTGCCGAGGGCAATATCCAATGAGAGTGATCCTGTCGGGATAATGTCAACATCCAAAAGATGGGATTCCCCCAAGCGCATAATCGTCCCATCACCATAACGTTTGGTAATATCGCTTAACGCTTTGTCCAAAGCGATTTGGCGTGATTCATCTATTTCATCTGGGGGGGGTGATTTCTTTCGAGCCATTTAACTATTCTCCTGATCATTAGGTAATACTTATAATGATTGTATCCGGCAGTGGAGAAAATCGCAATACACAAGCGGGTTTTATTAATTTCAGGTTGTATTTAAATAATCTCACCCCTAAGTTTAGCACATATGTTCTGATTGTCAAGGGGATTGCGGTGGATCGAAATCCGCACCTGGAAGTGGGGGCGGCTCCGTGGTAAACCCACTGCGACCGCGAAAGGAGAAATAACTGACTAGCCCAGGGTAGATTTCAATTTCCTGGGTGTAAATTCTGGAAAGGTAGTTGATGACGATCTCGTATCGCCCAGCTGGTAGGTCACTCACTACCAGATTCTCCTGGTAATACGGGTCAGAATTGACATTACCGCGATGGTAGGAATTCGCTCGCCAGAACTGTTCGCCCTGGAGAGGACGGACAATCACTAATTGTCCTTCAACTTTTCGTCCACCGGTGTTCATTACCTTTCCGGCTAGCACCCCCCAACCCTGAGGGGGAACCAGCCACAACTCAGGATTTCTGGTGGAGAAGAAGCCCTTTCCCAGCTCGTCTAATCTGACTTCAAAATGCAGGTGAGGGCCGGATGTGTTCCCTGTTTTTCCACTCAAACCGATTAAATCTCCAGATGCAACGTATTGATCTCTTTTGACATCCACCCGATCCAGGTGGGCGTAGACAGTGTATAGCAATGAGCCATCATGACCAAAACTGTGCCGAATCATTACTGCTTGTCCATAGGGATCATCTGGGTCATATTTACCGGAAAACAAACCGTATCCAGACCATACCACTTTTCCAGGTCCAGCGGCTAGGATTGGCGTACCGACCGGGATTTTGATATCCATTCCGCTATGCACTACATCTTCGAAGAAGGAGCCACCATAACGATAATCTTCTACAGGCCAGCTGGCTTCATTTACCGCGAAAGGACGAGTGAAATAGAAGTGATCGAAAGTTGTCATTGCCAATGGTACTGGATAAAGAGCGGGTCGCCAGGATGGGTTTGAATGCAGCTGGGAAGCGGAAATATCTAATGGTACAGGTTCCGGAGTTGGTTCTGGTGCTGGGATCTCTAATATGATCTTCTCTTGAACCTTCGGGGCCGGTTGTCGGGGGTCGCTGACGATAGGAGTAGATTGGGTAGGCAGGCGGGTGGGAGAGAGCCACACCGTCGTTGAGGTTGGTTTGCTGGTTTCTATAATTCCAGCTATCTGGCAGGCCGAACCGAATATCAGGATCGCTACAAGCAGCCAGAGCGTGATCTGCAGTCTTCCCGGATTGGTCATGGTGAGGGGGTAGAAATGATGGGCCAGCTGGGAGTCCGGGTGGGAGTTAACGTGGGAGGAAAGATCGGGGTGGGCGTGAGCAAGGCTTCAGGCGGATAGAGATCAAACATCGCTTCCTGCCAGGATTGGTCATTGGGTATGACAAACTCATTGAAGCGGGCGGCGAAGAACGCGGATTGCCAGGTGGGGAGGGCTGGTAATCGTTGCCAACCGAGGGAAGAGGCGATTTCGGTAAAATCGACCCAATATCCTGCGGGGATACCAAGCCCTATCTCGCCACCTTGTTCGTAGAATAATGGATCGTCCGCATAGCGCGCATTGAAATTCCAAGGAATGCGACGCATTGGTCGGCCTTGCGAACCATTTTGGAAGCGCGCCTTAATATATACCCGCCAGTATGTCTGGTGACCATATAATTCTGGTACCACGACTACCCAGCCTGCATTCATTGGCAGTGTGTCAAAGGCAAATGCCCTGCCTGTATAGAGCCAGTCATCACCCATTCCTGGTAATAAGGGTGCGGTGAGGGGCACGAACGCGTTTTCGAGGGATGAGAGGAAATCCCAGCCAGTTTCTGCAGCTACTTTTGCTCGCAGAGCCTGGAAGGCTTCATCTACAGAATCATGGAGCTGGGGATATGGAGCCTGAACATTGATCAGGGGAGCGAAAGGCTCGCCACCATTCTGGGTATCAGAATCCTCTCCGGACCCTGAGGACCATGGCAGTTCAGGAATTTCTGAGATAATTTGTTGCAGGCTCTGAGGGATTGGAGATGGCAGCGGATGATGACCCCAGGTTAATCCTGTTATTGCTCCAGGCAATACCACGGGGGGTAAGACCAATAGTGAATTTGATGCCTGGTAAGCAGTCAACAGAGTTTGGTTTGCGTCTCGCAGGGCAGTAAGCAGGATACTGCTGTCTGGGTTCCAAATTGGCCAATCCCCACTTCCGACATATTGCGCTCCTTGATCGGGATTCCAAATGAATAAGCTGTGATTGCGTTCTTGAAGGGCTGCCCAAGCAAGGGATGTGCCGTCCGGGGACCAAACCGGGTTTGATTCTTCCATCTCCGGATTCAAACTCAAATTGGAAAAGCGCTCTTCACCGTATTTGTCAAAATCGGCCAGCCAAACCTCAGGTTCCCCGCTGCGATTGGAGATGAAAGCTAATTGGCGACCTTGAGGTGACCAAGTTGGTTGATAATCAGCAGCAGGGTGCTGGCTTAGATTTATCAATGTTTGATCATCAATTACTGAGCGGATAATTATTTCAAAATCTTGATCGTAGCTTTCGTAAGCCAGGAATTTTCCATCTGGGGACCAGGAAGGAGCAGCTTCAAATTGCGGGGTATCGGTGAGACGGGTGAGCTCGCCGCTGTGCAGATCGAGTAAGTAGAGATCCCATAGCCCGGATCGATCGGAAGCGAATGCCAACCACCGGCCATCCGGGCTGAGAGAAGGAGTGATATCATCCCAAGGACCTGAAGTAAGACGAGTGTATGGAGTTATCATCGATTGATAGGCAAAGAGATGACTGTGACCAGCTTCGTAGAGAGCCAGAACTACCAATCCCTCTTGAAGAGGTGAAGAAACTTCTTTGGCTGGAGTAACAGGCAACAATGTCGGGGATATAAATGCCTGGGAGGCGGTAGCCGTCGACGCTTGGGTAGCTGTGGGGGTAGCTGTAGGTGAGGGATGAATACTCGTGGGTTCGGTTTGGATTGTGGCGACAGGGGTTGAATCACCCGCGCTGACAGAACTGGCTGTGAACTGTAATATTGGCCATAATATTAAGGTCACAATCAGCAGTATTATCGATGAGGAGGTCAATACTACCCCACGCGAAAACCTTATTCGTGAAGGTTGAAATTCTCCATCCTCGATTAACGATCTCCATTCATGACCAGTTGGCATAATGACATTATCCTCAATAGTGGGAATTTTTAACTGCCAACAATAACCGGTAGTTCCGGCCGGTACCTGAAGTTTAACACCCTAATGTTTGAGGTTACCTAACACTTATGCAATCAATAGGATACGGTCGATTATTCTTCGAATCCTGAACTGTAAAGGTGGAAATATGTTCCACCAAATGCCAGCAATTCTGAATGATTACCCTCTTCAATAATCCGTCCATCATGGATTACCAATATTATATCTGCATTTACCACGGTCGACAGACGGTGAGCGATAACGAATGATGTTCTACCGTGCAGTAAACGTGCCAGAGCCTGCTGGATTAAGCGTTCTGTCTGTGTGTCCACGCTGGAGGTGGCCTCATCTAGGATCAGTATTCTAGGATCTGCGAGGAGGGCGCGGGCGAATGAGATCAATTGGCGTTGGCCGACGGATAAAACCGCTCCCCCCTCTTCAACTGGGGAGAGATAACCCCGGGAGAGGCGCTGGATAAAGTCGTCTGCACCGACAGCCTGGGCAGCTGCCTGTACCTCCTCATCATTGGCTTCCAGGCGTCCAAAGCGAATGTTCTCGGCGACAGTGCCGTTAAACAGGAAAGGGTCTTGAAGGACGATGCCCATCTGGCTGCGCAGGCTGTTTTGAGAGACGCGGCGCAGGTCATACCCGTCGATCAAGACCCGTCCCTGGGTTGGGTCATGGAAGCGGGCGATAAGTTTGATTAATGTGGATTTGCCAGCTCCGGTCTCCCCAACCAGGGCCACTGTCTGGCCGCCAGGGATGTGGATATCGATATGTTGGAGAACGAGCTGATCTTCTTCCTGCTGATCTGCATCCTGATAGTAGAACGATACGTCCTCCAGTTGGACTTCACCCTGGATATCCGGGAGATGGATAGCATCTGGTTTATCCTGGACTTCGACAGGCGTATCCATTAGAGCGAAAATACGTTCGCTGCCGGCCATAGTGGACTGAAATGAGTCGTAACGGCGGCTGAGATCGCGGATAGGATCGAAGAAGCGACTAATATAGAGCAGAAATGCGACGAGAACACCAGGTGTAATAGCATCTGCTGCTCCAGGTTGGCTGCGGATCACAGCCAGACCACCCAACCAGACGATAAGAGCTGCCGCAGTGGCACCTAATAATTCGATCATTGCCGGAAAAGCGGAGGCGACTCGGGCCGCGCGCAGGTTGGCATCGAGATTGTTTTTATTTACCACTTCACGAAAATAATGATAGTTGACCTCCTCACGGGAGAAAGCCTGCACAACGCGCACACCGTTGATATTCTCGGCTAATACAGAGTTGACCCAGCTGATCGCAGCTCGCACTTGACGATAATTTTCTCGGGCGTATTTCTTAAAGACTGTGGTGGCCCAAATCATGACCGGAATTACGGTAAAGGTGAGCAGTGAAAGACGAAAATTCAAACTCAGCATGACGATAACAATACCAACCAGGGCAAAGAGATCGCGGGCGACGGCTAAGAGAGCCCAGGTGATGAACTCTCGCAGGACTCCGACATCGTTGATCACTCGGGTGATGACCCGTCCAACGCTGTAATGACTGTAGAAGCTGAGGCTAAGATCCTGCAAATGTGCGAATAGCTGGGAGCGCAAGTCATAAATGATCGATTGCCCGACTTGCGCCATGATATTTACCCGCAGAAATGTCGATATCCATTGAAGAATTGCGATGGCCAGGTATAGAAGCACTGTTTGACGCAATATTGTGATCGAACCCGTGCCTAGCCCCTCATCAATTGCGATTTTGACAAGGTAAGGACCAGCAACCGCTGCAGCCGAGCTGATTAACATCAGGAACATAGCCAGCGAGAATCTCCAGCGATATGGTCGCAAGAAACCGAATAGTCGCCTGGAAATCTGCGAATCGTAACCTTTGAAAACTATATCCTGGTTGGGAGGGGGCATACCAGCTGAGGTCATTCCGCCTCCCAACCTTGCGGTCTGATCGCTGAATGGGTTGTGGAAGGGGTGAATTCAAGGGCTTGGACTTCTTCGTGGAACTTCTCCTGATCGCGCAGCTGGAGATCATAAATCTCTCGATAGAGACCATCTTGTTCAAGCAGGTCCCGATGTGTCCCGCGTTCAATGATCTGACCATTTTCCATGACCAGGATCAAATCCGCTCTCCGAACTGTAGATAAGCGGTGTGCGATCACGAAAGTTGTCCTGCCCTGCATTAACTGCAATAAAGCTTTTTGGATCAAATGCTCGGTTTGCATATCAACGCTGGAGGTGGAATCATCCAGGATTAATATCCGCGGATCCATTAACAAAGCACGGGCAATTGCCACCCTCTGGCGCTGTCCACCCGACAAAGTCACACCTCTTTCACCAACAATGGTGTCGTAGCCGGCCGGGAATGATTGGATGAAATCATGAGCCTGGGCAGCTTTGGCGGACTCAATAATCTCCTCTTCACTGGCATCCGGTCTACCAAAGGCGATATTTTCACGAATACTGGAAGAGAAGAGCAACGAGGTTTGAAGAACAATGCCGATCTGTTTCCGCAAAGTCACCAAGTCTACCTGGTGGACATCGATGCCATCTACCAAAACCGCACCCTGGTTGGCATCATAAAAACGGGGGATCAGGTTGACCAGGCTGGTTTTGCCTGATCCTGTAGAACCAATCAGCGCGATAACCTGGTTGGGTTCAACAGTCAGGTTGATCTCACACAGCGCATGGGTTTTTTCCCCTTGGTATGCCAGGGCAACGTTGTTGAATTCTACGCGTCCCGATAATTTGGATAGATTAGTAGCGTCCCCTGGCGATTGGATCTCAGGTTCGAGATCGAGTATCTCAAATGTGCGGTTTACCCCAGCTACCGCTTCACCAGCCATATTCACCAACCAGGTGAGCTGACGGGCTGGTTCTGCCAACAGGAGTAGGAAACTGTTGAAGGCGACAACTTCCCCAATCGTCATCCCTCCAGCGATTACCAGTTGACCACCAAACCAGAGGATCAGGATAGTGCTTAGAATGACCAGCAAATGCGATGTTGGCATAATCTTGGACCATTCGCCAATGACCGTTATACGGGCATTGTAGAGGATGCGGTTTGCATGGTTGAAACGCTCGATTTCATATGGCTCACGGGAGAAAGCGCGCACGACTTGAGCGCCGAGAACATTTTCTTGTATTCGGGATGACAATTCCCCTAACGAGTTATCCACTGCCACGAAATAGTCCCCGATCCGGCGCCCGAAATTTGTAGTCATCAATATGAGCGGCAACATCGGCAGCAGGGCAATTACCGCCAGGCGCGGGTTGGCAATGAATAACAAAGTGACGATACCTGTAAAGAGTAATAATAAGTGGATCAGTTCTACGATCCCATTGCCAGTGAAGCGTTCAATCGCTCGAACATCTTCGATGGTGCGACTGATCAATTGTCCGGTTTCAGCATGATCGTGGTAAGTAAAGGGTAAGCGCTGGATATGATCGTAAAGGCGGTTGCGTAAATCGTAGCCGACCTGAGCCGCGATAAGCTCTGTTAGATATCGCTGCCAATAAATTAAGAACGCGCTGGAGACACCAATAGCCAGCAAGATAAGCGCAGCGGTGATTAATAGCTGCGCATCCTCCTCAACAAGACCCTGGTCGATGACCTGGCGAATGATCAAGGGCACAGCAAGACTGAGCAAGGTCAGGGCAAGGACCGCGAACAAAGCCAGTACGACCAGTTTCCAATATGGACGCACAAATGTGCGTAAACGAAAGAGAGATTTCATTTTGAGAATTCAACGAACTCAGCGGGGAAAGAGGATCGCTAACCAGTATTCAGCTGATCCCCAATTATAAAAACCGTCTGGCTGCTATCAACGATATTGACCTTGCTTGGGAGGTGGTGTGTCCCTGCTTCTGCTTGCAAGTCTGGATCACCCTTGGTTTGTTCGTCTTCGTAGTAATAAATTTCTGCGGAAGCGATGAACTTCCTGTCAGGTTCTGCGATTTTAAGGTGAACTGTAAAATCCATCTTTGGGTCAATAGATTCGATTATCGAAAGACTGGCGACTACGTTTCCGTTCACATCAGTAACCTGGATTTCACAATTGGGTTGCTGTTGGAAAGGGGTGATCTCTAAAGTGATACGCACCCGACGTTGGTCCGGGTAGGGTTCTGCGCGCAACTCTCGGATGCGGACCTCGTCAGGAGGCAGTGGAATATCACTCGGGTCTTGTAAGAAAATATCCATGGCAATTTTATTATTCGGCGGATGTGACTAAACCTGGCAGAAGTATGCCAGGTCATTACTTGAGATTATAACCTAGGTCATCTTGTCATGGGAGTACAAGTAAAGCCAAAACCCGGGCAGCGCTTGAGGTCATCTCTGCTCGATAACAGGCTCAAAAGACTTATATCAGTCTTCGAAAAATAAAGAATATTCCCGGATATAATAGATTTCTCATGATAAGGAGAAACCAATGCCTAATCACATAGAAACCCTGGCCATTCATGCCGGTCAAGATCCAGATACCGCTACCGGTGCAGTGATGACACCGATTTACCAAACCTCCACCTATGCCCAAGAGGCTGTGGGACAGCACAAAGGATACGAGTATTCCCGCACTGGGAATCCTACTCGGACAGCCCTAGAAACCTGCCTGGCAGCCTTGGAAGGGACTGAATTCGGGTTGGCATTTGCTTCCGGGATGGCAGCCACAGATGCTGTACTGCGCTTGCTGGAACCAGGCGATCATGTACTGGCAGGTAACGACGTTTATGGTGGCACCTTCCGTCTGTTTGATAAAGAATTCAAACGCTATGGGTTAGAATTTTCCTACATTAATAGCAGTGATCTGGAGCAGGTCAGAGCTGGTTTACGTGGTAATACGCGCATGGTGTGGTTGGAGACACCAACCAATCCTCTGCTTAATGTGACAGACCTGGCAGGAGTGGCGGAAATCCTGCGGTCTGCGAAAGAACCGCCCTATCTGGTGGTAGACAACACCTTCGCGACACCCTACCTGCAGCGCCCAATTGAGTTGGGTGCGGATATTGTTGTCCATTCAACCACGAAGTACCTCGGTGGTCATTCGGATGTAGTTGGTGGGGCGGTTGTATCGCGTTCTGAAGCGGTTCACAACCGGCTGGCATTTCTGCAAAATGCGGCTGGCGCAGTACCAGGACCACTGGACTGCTTCCTGGTGCTGCGAGGTCTGAAAACACTGCCTGTACGCATGGACCGCCATGCCAGCAACGCAGCCTCGATAGCGGATTACCTGACAGAACGTCCCATGGTGGCTGGTGTGCTGTACCCCACCCTTCCAACACACCCACAGGTCGAATTAGCCAAGTCACAAATGAAAAATGGCGGTGGAATGGTTTCGTTTATCATGAAAGATGGCGCGCAGGCCGCGCGTCGTGTCGCAGAGGGGACGCGCATCTTCACCCTGGCAGAATCTCTAGGGGGTGTTGAATCCTTGATCGAAGTCCCAGCACTTATGACCCACGCCTCAACCGCCGGGTCGCCTCTGGAGATCGATCCAGGGTTGGTGCGCATTTCGGTCGGTTTGGAACATATTGATGACTTGTGGGAAGACCTGGAAAAAGCCTTGAAAATGAGGTAATTATTGTTGTTTGGCTGTTCCTAATTGGTGTTGGGTTTAGTTTGCGTTGAATTATCAGGAATGAAAAACCCAAATATCGTTCTCAGCCTCTGCAAGTTTTCCGATTCCATCACGAAATGCCATTCATTCAATGGGTGATTTGGCGCGATACTCTGGCTCAATTGGATCACAAATCATCACTGGCGATTAGATTATTGAAGACATCTAATTGGGTTTGTACCCGTAACCGGGAAATCCCTCCCGCAGATAGTTCCTGATCGTTTTTCTCTAATAACTCTTCGTAGTAAGTGATGAGTCCAGGTAGAATCTCGGATTGATCATCATGTGTGAGCAGTAAACTGGAAATTTGATTGTCAACTAAATTGTATTTGCCCAGCTGTTCATAATAATCAAACAGCCGATAATATGTGTCAACAC
>PVMS01142536.1_pt1 | contig 11586 bp, 10 predicted proteins | sample 1853461 | NCBI WGS metagenome assembly PVMS01 (sample SAMN08582032, study PRJNA380276) | Marine sediment metagenome, whole genome shotgun sequencing project. | isolation source: ocean sediment barecode stripped | collected 2017
CAATGTGGCATATCTTGGCATGAGAATATTTACTCCCCAGAATTTTCCCGTATAACATATCGGGCACTACCATATCATCTATATATAAGGCGCTGCCAACAACCTTCTCCAGGTTGTCTACCTTGGGAACATTCTTACCAATGATATTATATTCTTCCATGGGTAGATCCTTTTCATTTCTCTGATTTCGAAATCATATCCCTTGCACGCTCAACCGCTCTAATGATTTTTACATACCCCGTACAGCGGCAAAGATTGCCCACCAACCCCTTTTTAATCTCTTCCGTCCCTATGTTTGGATTTGCAGCTAACAGACTAACCGTCTTCATAACCATGCCGGGCGTACAGTATCCACATTGAATGGCGCCCTCTTCCATAAACGCCGTTTGTACCGGATGGAGTTCCCCGCCTTTTGCAAGATCCCTTACTGTCGTAATTTCTTTGTCATCCATGGTTGCAGCCAGGCTGAGGCATGAGAGGATCGCTTTTTTACCGTTTATCAAGACCGTGCATGCGCCGCATTCTCCAGCACCGCAACCATGCTTTGTATCGGTCAACCCAAGATCTTCTCGAAGGACTTGGAGTAGTGTTCTATTGACGGGTACTCTGATGTCATGTTTTTCTTTATTAACCGTTATTTGAATATCACGTTCTTGCATACCTCTTTCCTTTCTCACAGGATAATCGACACTCGGGAAATCCTCTAAAAAAACTTTTCACCAGTCTTTGCGCGGAGCCCCGAGCCCCGCTTGCAATGAATGTGACGTACATTTTACAAAACCGTCAAAATTAAAAGATTGAAATTCCGAGATACTATTTGATTGCCGCCTGTATTGTCCGTCTGAGCAAGGGTATGGTCACTTGGCGGCGATATTCGGCTGTCGATCTTATATCGTCAATGGGTGTGATTTCTTTGGAAGCGGATTCTACCGTGCGCCTCAATACGTCTTCTGTAATCTCCGACCCTTTCAGATGTTTCTCGGACCGGATCAACCTGAGGGGGGTGGGCGCCACTGCTCCCATGGCAATCCTGGGTTCCAGGCAGATTTTACCTTTCATTTTAAGAGATACGGCGGCGTTGATCTTGGCAAGATCCTGGCTTGTGCGATTGAGGGCGGAAAATGCGGACCTCGTCTCGCCATCCTGTGGCGGTAGTCGCACCTCCACTGCGAGTTCATTCTCCCGCCGTGCTGTGACACGGTAATCTTTCCAGAATGTATCGATATCTATATCTCTTCGGCCGGAGGGGCCTTCAAGGACCACGCAACCCCCGTGTGCCAAGATCGCGCAGCAACAGTCTCCTGCGGGTGAAGCCCTCAAAAGATTGCCTAGGACCGTGGCCGAGTTTCTAGTCTGTGGTGTACCGTTTTGAGCGGCCGATTGCCACAGCGCCCGATATTTCTCCTTGACGTCCTTTCTCTCCAGGACCGCGGCGATGGTTGCCATGGCGCCGATCCTCAAACCTTCCTGAGGATCATAGGTTACAAAATCTAAGTCAGGGATTTCCCCCAAAGTCATAACAAATTTAGGCCGGTAGTCTTCCTTCATCTGTATCAAGAGATCGGTCCCACCGGCCATGACTGCGATATGCCCGCCATGCTCTTCGAGGTATTCGACCGCCTCCCTCAAACTTTTAGGTATGAGAAGTTCAAATTCCGGTAACTGGGTCCGACTCATCTCGTTTCTCCCAAAGGCCCAAAAAGAAGTAAACGGTGAACAGTGATCAGCACGCTGCGCTGTTAGAGGTTGGAGGCTCGCTGAGCTCAAGGTTGGAGGCAAAGGATTTGTTGCCTAACGCCTCAAGTCCCGAAATTTTTCGGGACGCTCCTCAATCGTCCCCGTGGAATGAACATACGCTTCGGATTCCACGGGGCGCGATCCTCAAACCTACTTCGTGGTTTCGCCTTCCCCGTGGAATGCCTTTGTCTTTTTTATTCCACTGGGGTGATTATTTGTTTTGGGTTTTGTCTATTCTGCGGCCGTTTTTTTCTTTATGTCATCGACCAATTTTACCCTATCGATCTTTCCCGTAGGGAGGCGAGGCATCTTATCCATGATCTCCAAACGTTCCGGCCACTTATATTTTGCCATCTTTTCCTTTTCAAGACGGGCAATCATCTCATCAAATGTGAAAGTGACACCTGCCCTTGGTTCAACGTAGGCACAGGCCCTGCTGCCCAAGAGAGGATCCGGCATGGGCACGATACATATCTCGGCCACCTTGGGGTGCCTCCGCAGAATATTTTCGACTTCGACCGGAAAGACATTCTGTCCCCCCCTGTTTATCATATCGGATGCCCTCCCCATCAGGCGGATGTTTCCATCTTCGTCGATTCTAGCCAAATCCTTCGTATTGTACCACCCATCTGAATCCCATGTCGCTTTTGAGAGTTCAGGTTCCTTATAATAACCCATATTTCCTGTCCCTCCCCGGACCATGAGTTCTCCGACTTCTCCTTGAGGAACCTCCGAGCCTTTCTCATCGATGAACTTATATTCCCGCTTGGCGCCGGTTTTGCCCACTGTAAAGCTCCGGATTTCTAAAGGGTCGTCGTAATAACATCCGCTTATCCATCCGGAATCCATGCTCCCGTAGAAGGGAACCAGCCTGCAACCGAGATTGCCTTCTATCCCAGCAATGGCATCCTTGGCAAGGGGCGCTCCGGCCCAACTGAAAAGACGCAAAGAAGAGATATCATATTTCGACACATTTGGATGGCGTGCGATCATGAGAACATGGGGCGGTACGCCACAGGCTATAGTGACCTTCTCCTTTTCAATCAGCGATAGGGCCATGTCGGGACCCTCTTTCGGATTCCATTTTTCCATCATGACCATCTTGCAACCTTTCAACCCCCCTAGCTCCATTGCCGGCATTCCGGCACCGGTGGAGATGGTGGCGATGCCTAAGATAACATCCTCTCTTGTAACCTTCCATCTCTCGCCGAACTCCTTTGCGTAACGTCCAGGTGTTCCCAGGCAACAAATCTTGGGCATGCCGGTGCTCCCGGACGTGGCACGAAAACCAACACACTCATCAAAGTCAAAAGAAAGCCCGTCCAAATAATCTTGGGATATCGCCTCACCCGCACCCATGGTCATGATTCCCGATAGAGAGATTGCACCCTCGGGCGCTTCGCCGACTGTAATAACATGCTTCAATTTCGGTAGATCCGGTTTGATTTCTTCTATCATTTTCAGGAAATCAAAGGATTCTTGAAACCTGCCTTGTCCGGGAACAACGACGGCGACAGCTCCGGAACTCTGAAGCAGATGCAGCATTTCCTTATGACGAAATCCTGTGGCCACAAAGAAAAAAATAATGCCCGCTCTCTCCAAAGCCTCCTGTATAAGCTGTGCCTCTGAGCAATTGGGTAGTTCTGCCATGACGACATCATCCTTGTTCAGGCCCAGTTTCCTGAATCCCAATGCCAATTGAACCGACCTTTCCCTTGCCTCTGCCCAGGTTAGACGGGACCTAGCGTCCACAATCGCTTCCTTGTCCGGACATTCTCTGGCGTTTTTGTCCCACCATTTCCAGAAAAGAAGCCCAGGCTCCCAGACGCCTTTCCGGACAAAGTCATCTACCATTTCTTCGGTAAGAAATCCCTGTATTTCGTTGACCTTCACGGTTTTCCCTCCTTGATTTGATAGAAGCCATCTCAAAAATGCCAAATAGCCCGATCTCTGCGTCCGACTTGAATCGTAATCCTCAAAATATTTACATATATTCCTCCGGTTACGATCCTGCGTCGTCCTTGACCTCGAACCATTTTTCTATTTTTGAGATGGCTTCTAACTTTTCTTGGTTCGTTTTAGATTTGTTTAATTCTCCTTGAGAGGTATTTTTGTACAGTCGAGCTTCCCGTCCTTCAAGCTGATACCCAGAAAGGCATACCAGTTCTCATCATCCTGGTCAGGATAATCGGTTCGAGTAAATTGAAAAGGGACCATCCTGGTCTCTTTTCGCTCCTTAGAAGCCTTGAGGAGCAATTCGGCATTGTCCACAATGGAATTTACTTCAAGACAACGCATCAGTTCATGAGGACTATCTGCCTTTAAAAAAACATTCTCCTTAAGGTCCCTTATACGCTCAAGACCCCTTAATAATGTCTGTTCCGTCACGACGTCTCCTCGGTAAAAATCCACGACATCCTGAACGGTCCGCTCAACCTCTTTCCATGGAATCCCTGTCTGGTTATCCACGATCTTGGTACACACTTCTATCAATGATTCCAGTTTCCTCTTGTCTGTCGGTAGATGGCCTGCTTGTTTCTTCGCAAAATCGGCCGCCTTATCACCCGTCAACCAACCGGTGCCGACCGCACCCTGAGAGGAACTCCATGGAATGCCACCCATCTCATCGCCTCCCGCGAAAAGGCCTTCCACACCTGTCTCTAGGTTCTCGTCAACCAGGACGCCCGATGATGCGGCGCCGGCCGATTGGGCGTTATTCAATGTGAACTCTATCTTATCCTTTCTTAAGTCGAGTCCCTCCTCTTCCAGGTGTCTCAAAAAAAGCCATCCCTTTCCTTCATGCTTCCAGGACCATTCCACATAAGCGATCTCCTCTTCAGATCCGCCTGTGCAATCCAGGAAGAATGGCCCTTCCCCTCTCTGCCATCTTTCCATCATGGACGGCCATCCCTTCAGGGCGTTGAGCCATTTTTGACGTCTTTGGGTGAAATCTATTTTTTTCGCTTTTTCACCAATGTACTTGTCCCAGTTCGTAAAATAGGTCTTGGGAATGATCGTCTCCCCTTTTGAATTAATCATAGCGCCCGCAGGCCATGTCGTACTTCTCGGTGACCCGGTACTCTGTTGATACGGACCTATGTTCAGAAATTTGCGCCCGAAAAATTCCATATTAATCAAACGACATCCGGAGTTAAGGGCCATGATTTTGCCATCACCCGTCTGCCCCGGAGGCCGATTTATATTAAAGTCCGTTCCCGTCACATTTCGTGACAACCTGCCGGCCCGGCCCGTACTCAAAACCACGGATTTTGTCTTAAAAACATAGATTTCATGGGTGCGTGTACCAACCCCTAATGCGCCTGAGATCCGGCCGTCGGTCACCAGGAGATCCGTCATCATAACCCGGTTAACCACCCTTATGCCTCTTTTCGAGACCTGCTTTGAGAGAATCGGTTTAATGTTTCGGCCGTCAAAATTAAAACTGCTGGCAACACAATGAAACTGAGGGACGATTCGGAATTTTCCCGGTAACGGGCTATCCTCATACCTGAATTTTATCCCGTAACTCTCTAAATCCAAGACCCTGTTATAGCTTTCAACAGCAACACGGTAAAAGACCTCCCGGTTAATGAAGCCGTCCGCTTGCCCCTGAACATGGTCTTCAACGAGATCCTCAAGGGTCCATCCCATCTTTCCGTGAACCTCGGGCGCCCAGGCCCAGATATGGTCTGTGCCTGAGCCGTTCTGCCCACTCCTCGTGATATGCGCCTTATCGGCAATGGTAACATCCACATCGGCATCACTCGCTTTGATCGCAGCCGTGCACCCGGCCAGCCCCCCTCCGATGACCAGAACATCTGTCTCTATAGGGATGATGTTAAATTTGGTATTCATGAAAATCCCCCTTTCATTCTCCGATTACTATCCGTCACCCCGCCATGCAACGAGCCGCATCGGGGCCGGAATCCTCATGGTTATCGCTGAACAAGGACAATCCATGACGCACACCCCGCAGATGAAACATTCATCGGGATAATTCGTATGCGCCCCCTCCTCCGTCAGCTTTAAAACATCTTCCGGGCAATGATCCACGCATATGGAACACTTGAAACAGTGGCCGCAATGAAAGCATCTTTCCGCCTCCTGTATCGCCTCCGCCTCGGTGTAACCCTGATTGATCTCTTCGAAATCGCCCAAGGATTTCGAAACGGGAGTGCAGGTCATCTCCACTTGAGGTTTTTTCTCAAAATAGTCCACGTTTTCCAGATTTTCGTACGTCACGACCCGTTGAGGGATTGAATTATCTCCTCTATATCGATAGGTCTCTATTGAAATTTTACCATCCTCATCGAAAGAGATGCTGCCGATCTTCTCATCGGAGTCCTTATTTGTCAGATACTGATGAATGGAAATGGCGGCCTGGCGGCCTCCCCCAATGGCCTCAACAATGGATCTCGGCCCTGTGGTCAAATCACCGGCCACATAGACGCCTTCCCTTTCAGTATATAATGTGTTCTTTGGTGAGATACGAAAACCGGCCATCCCCTTCGCAAAATCGGGATTTGGTATTTGTCCTACGGCGCAGATGATATTGTCTGCCGATATGACCTGCTCGGTGCCTTCAACAGCGTCTACCTGAAGGCCGCCCTCTTCATCGAATTGAAAGGACCGGATGTCAAGACATTCAATCCCCGTTGCCCTATCCTGATCACTCCGGATATTCGTGAAGGTTTTGGAGTTGTGGAGGATGACACCCTCTTCCAGACCCCGCTCGATCTCTTCAGGGGTTGCCAACATGTCATCCCTACCCTCCAAAGAGGCTATGTGGACTTCTTTGGCGCCAATGCGGAGGGCCGTCGTGGCACAATCAAAGGCAGTTCCCCCGCTTCCAATGACAACAACCTTTTCTCCAATGGGAGGTGTTTGACCGGAACTTGCCTGATTCAGAAAGGAAAGCCCGGAAAGAGCAAGATCGCCCCCGGGAATATCCAGATTTTTACCTCCCCATGCGCCTGTCGCAATAAGACATGCGTCATATTCCTTAATAATATCTTCAAGCTGAATCGCCGCCGACCCTCACCCCCGTCTTGACCTTGATGCCTTGTTCCAGAATGTCACCGATCTCCCTGTCAAGCACCTCATGAGGCAAACGGTTCTTTGGGATCACGCGCAACATCCCGCCTATTTCCGACGACGCCTCAATGATGGTTACATCATGTCCGAGCAGGGACGAATAGTAGGCACATGTCAGGCCGGCCGGACCTGAGCCGATGATGGCAACTTTTTTGCCCGTGTTCGGCAGCTTGACGGGGCCTTTGACCTTTTCCCTCTTCGCATGATCCGATATGGCCCTCTCTAAAGATCTAAAGGCAACCCTTTGGTCATATTGCCCACGGTTACAGGCCGTCTCACAAGGGTAGAAGCAGACGCGTCCGGTAACGCCTGGAAAGGGATTTGTGCCTTTAATATTCTCCAATGCGTCCTCAAAACGATTATCCTGGATTAAGGAGATGGTCCTTTGTATGGCATTCCCCGCAGGACAATTGGCTTCACAAGGCGACGTCCTTGTCTGATACCAGGGGAACTCATCATAGTATACCATTGTGTTATTGAGTTCTTTGCTGATTACTGGCGGCATCGCTTATCCTCCTTTAATAGAACCCTCTTACTCATCGACCTTGCATGAAGGCCCATAAAAGCTCAATACCCCGAAAAGCATCATCCCGCCCGTTGTTGTTTCTGGGCCTCGAGCTGCTCTTTGGATACAAATTCGACCTTCCCCTCCTGTATCAATCTATCAACATAGGAGCCCTTCTTTGGTTTTACTGAATACCTTGTAAAGGAGATATTCTCGGGTTCTTCGTATCCTGCATCTTTAAAGGCACGCCTGCCTAATTTCAGGCTCATGGCCGTCACAGCCATATTTCTGCCAAGGTTCCTCAGGGTTCGTTCATTCCTTGACCCCTGAACCGGCGGAACCGTCCGGCAACCCGCCTTGGTCCATGCCTTTTCACCATACACGGCCGTCCCGTCTACACAGGAGACCACACCGCCCGTGTGGGTGGACTGTGGTTCGGAATCTTCGACAGTAGGCCAGGCATTGACCACATACATGCCGAGTCCTGCCGCATTGGCGCACATTATGCTGTGGTTCGTCTCCTGCGCGCCATATACCCTACCGCCCTGACTGATAATACCGAGGGCCTTAAACCTTAATGCCCCTGCATGCCTGGTGAAAGACATGGGGCCGAAGTGGTGCAATTTTTCCATAAAACACCTGAACAGGCTCGGAACCCCTGCCGCATAAATGGGAAACCCGACGATCATACCGTCGGCTTCAGCAACCTTCGGCGCCAAGATTTCAATGTCATCATTGTATTTGTAACACTGATAGGGATCATCTGCAGGCGCCTGCCACCCAAAGCATTTCATACAACCACAACAGGGCACGAGTTTATGATCACCTAAAGAGATGAATTCGGTCTCCACATAATCCATGGTTTCAGCCGCCTTTAAGGTAAATTTCATCATAGTGGCCGTATTGCCGTTTCGCCGCGGACTGCCGGAAACCCCTAAAATCTTTATTTTTTCTTTTGGCATTTTAATTACCCCCCCTATATGTCATAAATTTTTTATAGCGTTTTTTTTCACGCTATTAAAGATTTATGACATATGCAAAATCGGATGTCAACACTTTTTTTTACCGGAGGTGATTTTTTTAAAAATGATAAAGTGTTGTTTTTCAGCGCTGCTACCCAAATAAGGGTTTTCTCTTATCTGCCTAATGAATTCTTCCAGGTGTTTGGAGTGCCGCCAGTTCCGGACAGCGAGTTGGTTTTCGATCGGAGCCGCTTTGTCATACTGCTCATATTGAATTTAAGTTACATCCGGCTCCTTATTTTGACAAGTGAAATTTACCCATCTGATAGCCGTTTTTCAAACACCTCATACATTTTTTTGGAGGGCCCTTTCTACGACTATATTGCCGGTTGATTAGGCCGGATTGCTATGATACAAATAATCTGGGCAACGAACTACCCCACCGCAGGGCAGCGAGGTATCAGATGTCATGCCGGACTTGTAGCTGACTGTAGAAGCTCAATTTCTTACAGTCAGCATGATTCGGCATCCAGTTTAGAATTCTGGATTCCGACTTTTATCCTCCTTTGGAGGATTAGCCGGAATGACGCCTTGCGGGAAGCAGTGGGGAAATAAACCCTAAGTGATTAAAAACGAAGACATTGGAAAAAAAGATTGTATGCCATTTTCACCGCAGAAATAAAGAAAAAGATCAGGGTCGAAAAGATCTTCAATGGATAGGAGATTGAGGGTGCACGATAACTTGAACAGTGCGATTTCAAAGGAACGAACATCCAGTGAAGAGAAAGAAAGACATATTCGATTCTGCCTCGAAATGGATCCGGAATCTTCTAAAACAACGGGGCTTGAGCGGTATGACCTTATAAACAACTCCCTCCCGGATTTGGATTACCGTGATATCCATACCTCCTGTAAATTTCTGGGAAAGGATATATCGGCCCCTTTTATCATCCTGCCCCTAACCGGTGGGAGCGATGAGACAACAGAGATAAACAGGAATCTGGCCGAGGCGGCCCAGAAACTCAATGTCGTCATGTCCGTGGGATCCCAGCGGCTTGCACTTGAGGATCCTGCCCTTGAGGCCACCTATAAAGTACGGGATGTGGCGCCTGATGTCCCTCTTCTTGGAAATCTCGGCGCCATTTATCTCAATTACGGATATGGTCTTGAAGAGTGTGAACAGGCGGTTAAAATGATAGACGCCGACGGCCTGTTTCTGTATCTTAATCCCATGCAGAAAGTATTTCAGGGGACACACAACCTCAACTTCAAGGGTCTTTCTGAAAAGATAGCCTATATATGCGAGAATCTGAGCGTACCGGTCATCGTAAGAGAAGTCGGCTTCGGGCTCTCCTCTTCTGTGGCCTTAAAGATGAAGAGGGCGGGCGTAAGCATGCTTGATATTTCCGGCGCTGGTGGAACATCCTGGGTAAAGGTGACCCGATACCTTAAGAAGGATTCCATGGGCGATTTTGGTTCGAACTTCAACGATTGGGGCATACCCACTGTGGACTCACTGGTCTCCATCAAGGGGGCCGCACAGGATCTTCCTCTAATCGCTTCGGGCGGGATACGTAACGGCATCGAGATGGCAAAGGTCCTTGCCTTGGGTGCGAGTTATTCAGGGATGTCCCTTCCCCTGCTCGCCCCGGCCATGGCGTCCGCAGAGGCCGTCAAAGATAAAATAGAGGGCTTCCTAAAAGAACTCAAGATGGTCATGTTCTGTTGCGGCGTGCCTGACCTGACGGCGTTGGGGAAAGGCGAGTGCATCCAAAAGAAGGCCTCTTAAGATCATACAATTTCTTATCTATGATATGATTTTAAGACGGGAGGTATAAAAATTCAATTCAGTGACAAAGAGTGTCCAGTCCCGGAGCCTTTTAGCTCTAAAGCCGGAACCATCTTCTTCCTCGCTGGGCTCTTTCTGATCGGTTTCCTTGGCCGCGTCATCTTTGCTCCATTGATGCCGACAATCGAACAGGATTTAGGCATTGGGCACCGCCAAGCCGGATCATTGTTCCTTATGATGTCGATCGGCTTCTTCGCCGGCCAGGTTGGCTCAGGTTTTGTGTCCAATCGACTTAATCACAGGGGGGCCCTTATTCTCTCCGCCCTGGCTGTAGGATTTACACTCTTGCTCTTCATCTTTGCCGATTCCATTAAGGGTATTCGTCTGCTCCTGATTATACTCGGCCTGGTTGCCGGTCTGCACGTACCGTCCGCCCTCGCCACCATTACCGCCATGGTCAGTCGACAGGATTGGGGAAAGGCATTGGGCGTCCACCAAACGGCTCCCAGTGTCAGCCTCGTTTTGGCCCCCCTCCTGACTGAAGCTTTTTTGGGGCCACTTTCCTGGCGGATGATCCTGGTCTGTTTGGGGTTTGTTGCTCTGGCCATGGCCCTGATCTTCATTTTGTTCGGTCGTTGCGGTGATTTTCCGGGCGAAGCGCCCAAACCGAAAATGGTCAAGGCCGTTATGGATTATCCATCCTTTTGGATCATGATCGCCATTTTTGCCCTTATGATGGGGGGCGCAATGGGGACCTATTCCATGCTTCCACTCTATTTGGTTTCGGAGCGCGGTCTAAATAGAGGGTGGGCCAATACCCTGTTAGGGCTCTCCAGGCTTTCAGGACATTTCATCACGTTCCTGTCCGGTCTGGTCACGGATCGTGTGGGCGAGAAGCGGTCTATTGCCGTTGTCATGATTCTTGCCGGATGTGCCACCATATTGCTCGGGATCCTGTCAGGGCCATGGCTTGTGGTGATTATTTTTCTGCAACCCGCTCTGATTGCTTGCTTTTTTCCTCCCGCCTTTTCCTCTCTAGCCAGGATTACGCCACCAAACCTGCGGAGCTTGACAACTTCACTGGTCACACCTACGGCGTTTCTCTTCGGTGGGGGGATCGCCCCCGCACTCCTTGGATACATGGGCGAAGTCCATACATTCGGCCTTGGCATCAGTCTTGCCGGGGGTCTCATGCTGATAGGACCGTTTGTAGTAAAATTCCTAACGCTCCGTGACCAAATTGAAGCGGGATGTTAACCCTAACGTTGTCAAGACTCTTTTCTACCGACATTACAAGTATGCTTGAGATGGTTGTATCTTCTGGGCAGATACTGGATGCTGGTTACTTGATGTTGGATATTCAGGAGTGCACTAATTGTGAGGTCCAAAGACAACCGGTACGCAGTAACCAGGATCCAGTATCTGCCCAGAAGATACAACCATCTCAAGCATACTTGTAATGTCGGCAGAAAAGAGTCTTGACAACGCTAGGGTTAACA
>PVMS01042704.1_pt1 | contig 11585 bp, 10 predicted proteins | sample 1853461 | NCBI WGS metagenome assembly PVMS01 (sample SAMN08582032, study PRJNA380276) | Marine sediment metagenome, whole genome shotgun sequencing project. | isolation source: ocean sediment barecode stripped | collected 2017
CGGATATACTCGCCCCATTGCAATGGTGCACCTCACAAGCCGAGCCAGGAACAGCGAGGAGTTAGGCCTTGACCTATCCCCCCGATACTGAAGCACGAGTGCGCGTCCCCTCCAATCACCTGATGGTGGAACTATTGGGTCCGAGAGACGTGCATCTTCGACGCGTCGAAGATGCGTTCCCTGCCGCGCGCCTTGTTGCTCGGGGCAACGAGATCGATATCACTGGCGATGAGCGCGAGATCGGCCTTGCCCACACAGTGCTCGATGAACTCCTCGTCCTGGTGCAGGAAGGCCAGAGCCTCGACACCGACCGGGTGAACCGCGTAATCGACATGGTGAACTCCGACGTGCCGAGGCCTTCGGGTGTCTTCACTGACTCGATTGCGGTTGGCAGAGGCAAGGTCGTGCGTCCCAAGACTCATGGTCAGAAACGTTATCTCGATGCCATCCGTGAGAACACGCTCGTCTTTGGAATTGGTCCGGCTGGTACCGGCAAGACATACCTCGCCATGGCGGCCGCAGTGGAGACGCTTCTCAGCGGAGGCGTCAGGCGCATCATCCTGTCCCGGCCGGCAGTCGAAGCAGGCGAGCGACTTGGATTCCTCCCCGGTGATCTCGCTGCAAAGGTCGACCCGTATCTCAGACCCCTCTATGACGCTCTGTACGAGATGCTTGGTCCTGAGAAAACCGGAAGGCTCATGGAACAGGGCACGATCGAGATCGCTCCGCTCGCATACATGCGTGGTCGCACGCTCAATGACGCGTTCATTGTGCTCGACGAGGCACAGAACACGACGCCAGAGCAGATGAAGATGTTCCTGACCCGCCTCGGATTCAACTCGAAGATGGTGATCACTGGCGATATCACGCAGATGGATCTCGGCGACGGCCGGCCATCAGGTTTGAAGGTCATCCGCGGTGTTCTCCACGGTGTCGATGGTGCCGGTTTCGTTGAGTTGACCGGCGACGATGTTGTTCGTCACCGAATCGTTGCCGCCATTGTTCAGGCGTACGCCAACTACGAGGCACAACGCGAGGACCGCTCATGATGGAGTGGGCGATAGCGAACAAACGGTTGGTGAACATTGGCGTGCTTGTTGCGACCCTGCTCGCTGTGTCGATCATTCTCGCCTTCGGTTATGAAGCTCCGGCACAGATTCCGGCCGGAATCGAGGTGGGCCAGCCCTCTCCAGAGAGGTTCCAAGCGAATGCGACAACGAGCGAGATCGAGGACCCGGACAAGACCGAAGAAGAGCGCACAGCCGCAGCCAACAACGTGCCAGCACCTTTCTCACAGGATCCCGACAGGAACCAGAGCGTCTTTACGGCGATCAACGTGTTCTACAGCGAGCTATCCGATGGTGCGTTCGGTTTGGCGCCGGAGATCGTTGAAACTGAGGTACCGAACTTCGTCGGCATGACGTTGGCGGACGCGGAAGCGGCCGCCGCGGCCGCCAATGTGAGCATCTCGGTCGTACGAATGATTGAGTCGCGCGACGAAGAGTCCGTTGGCACCATTGCGCTCCAGCTGACCGATCCGGGTACAAGTGTGCCCGAGGGATCCACTGTGGGCGTGGTGCAGTACGTGATCGACGCGACGTCAACCACTGCTGGCAACACAACAACAACCACGACTGAAGTACCGGTTGTGGAGCGGCCACGCATCGATCGTGAAGATCAGATCACGACGTTGCTGGTCTCGAACCCTGTTCTCGATGTTCGAACCGTAACGCTCTTCGTCGATCTCCACGAGAACGACATCGACCGGATCGCCGATGGCGAGGTTTCTGTGTTTCCCGAGATGCAGGCGACGACGCTTGGATGGGCCAAGGACGAGTTGGATGAAGGCATTCGCGAGGACGACCTCGATCAGGTGGTGGCAAAATATCGGAATCCACTCACAATCCCACCGATCACCATCGCGGGTCTCTCCCCCGATGATGTTGAACTGACGAGAGAAGCAATGGGCGGGCTTGTGGCACGCCGCATATTGGAGAACGAGTCAGTCGACGATGTCGAGTGGGTCACTCGCCAACAGGCTGCTCGCGCCGCCGTGCCGGTCCAAACAACTACCTACCGATTCGGTGATGTGATCGCGCGAGAGGACGAATTGTTGACAACGGTTCAAGTCACTGCAATCACTGAACTGCAGCTCTACGAGCCCGAGGTGAGCACCACCGTTCCTTTGTCGGCGTTGATCTTGTTCGGGATGATCAGCATCCTCATCACCGCATTCCTTCTCGAAAGGATCGGTCCGAAGAACTTCGATCGGCCCCGACGTGTTGCGCTACTCGGAATCATTCTTGTCCTCGCCGCGGCGGCGTCGCGAATCCCCGAGATCGTGTCTGGCTCCGACCATGCTGTTGGATACATCATTCCAGCGGTTGCTATCGGTGTGATGGCTTCGATTCTCTTCGACCAGCGGACAGCGTTACTGCTTGCGATCCCGATGGCTGGTTTCACGGCGATTTCGACCGGCGACATCGCCCTCACCGTCTACGCGGGCATCGCTGTGGTGATTCCTGTCGCCTTCGTCTCGAGCGTGTCGACCCGGTCGCAGCTCCGATTGTCAGTCCTCGGCTCAGCCGCGCTTGCAGCACCTGTTGCCGCTGGACTTGAATACCTCTTCATCCCGGACCATACGGCGCTTGGATCCCTCCAGGCTGGAGCGTGGGCATTTGTGGGTGCGGTTATCGGTGGCTTCATCGGCCAAGGTCTCGTGTCGTTCCTCGAGAGCGCCTTCGGCGTCACGACTTCGATGTCGTTGCTCGATCTGCTCGATCGTAATCACCCTGCCCTCCAACTCCTCGAAGAGCATGCTCCTGGCACGTTCAACCACTCGATGTTGGTCGGTTCGATCGCAGGAAAGGCTGCTCGCTCAATCGACGCGGATCCGCTTCTGGCACAGGCCGCCGCCTGGTATCACGACCTCGGCAAGACCGAGAACCCGCTCTACTTCGTCGAGAACCAGCTCGGCTACAACCCGCACGACGAGTTGACGCCCGAGGCGTCGGCGGAGATCATCAGGGGACATGTCACTGAGGGGCTGGCGCTCGCGACCCAGTATCGGATCCCCGAAGAAGTCTCCAACGGCATACGGATGCACCACGGCACGAGCATCATGCGGTACTTCTACCACAAAGCGCTCACCGAGGACCCGGATGTCGATCCAGAGTTGTTCAGACATCACGGTGAGAAGCCGACGCGCAAGGAGATGGCGATCGTGATGATCGCTGATGCAACCGAAGCTGCGGCCAGGGCTTATGCCCAGAACGAACAGCCGACCGAGGAAGGCCTCTCCAAGCTCGTCGACTCGATCGTGTCAGAAAAACTCGATGACGGCCAGTTCGACGAATCCTCACTCACCTTCGGGGAGTTGACCACAATCAAGCATGAGGTCGTTGCTGCGCTTTCGGCCTACTACCACGCCAGGGTCGAGTATCCGAATTTCCCCGCGGCCACTCCTGTTGAGGGGTCATGAACGTAGAGGTTTCGGGCGCACTCCGATCAGACATCGATGAGGTCGAGCTGGCACGGTTCGCGGCTTCGATCCTCGATCGAGAGGCTGTCGCCCATGAGTCGGTGTTGTCTGTGACGTTCCTCGACAGCGATTCGATCGCACGACTCAATTCCGAGCACATGTCAAAGGAAGGGCCAACCGATGTCCTCTCCTTCCCGATTGAGGATGCATCGCCGGGGAACCCTCCGGTGCGCATTCTGGACGGACCGCCCATGGAACTTGGCGACATCTTCATCTGTGAGGACATCGTTCAAGCCCATGCGAACGAATATGGCGTACCGTTCGACAGCGAACTGCATCTGATGGTCACCCACGGTGTGTTGCATATCTTGGGCTGGGACCACCAAACTGAGGCCGAGGCAGAGGCGATGGAGACAAGAGAAGCACAACACATGGCAACGGTCGGACTTGAGCGACGATGATCATCGTTGGCTGGATTGTTGCGTTGATACTCATTGCCGTCGCGGCCGTGTTGCGCGCTGGGGGAGCGAGCCTCGTGCGGACGCCTCGTGCGGACGCCCTCAGAGATGCGAGCGAGAACAACACGCCAGGTGCGGACAAGGTCGCCCACCTCCTTGAGGACAGAGCCGAGATTCAACCAGCGTTGGGAACAGCCGCGACGGCGTTGATCGTCCTTGCGGTAATACCGCTGACATGGGCGATCACAGACACACTGTCTGGTGTCGAGCTTGGGATAGCGCTTGTTGCGATGACGATTGGACTCATCCTGATCGTCGACGTGATACCTCGGTGGGTCGGGCGCAATCGCCCGCGCTCGCTTGCGTATCGGCTTGCTTCGCCACTCTCGGTCGCCGTCGTCGTTGGTGCCGCTGCAGGTGACCTGATCGCCGATCCGGATGAGGATGATGCGCACGAGGATCAGTCAGATGCGGAAGAGCGCGAGCTGATCATGTCCGTCCTTGAATTCACGGACACGATCGTGCGTGAAGTGATGGTGCCTCGAACGGACATGGTGACGCTCGATGGCACTGCCTCGACGGACGATGCCGTCGACCTCGTACTCGAGAGCGGTCGGTCACGGATCCCGGTGACGGGCGACAGCGTCGACCATGTTGTCGGAGTTGTCTACGGCAGGGACCTTCTCGAACTGTTCGATCAGGAAGCTCCTGCGCGGTCGGTTGGCAAGATCATGCACGATGCCTACTTCATACCTGAGACAAAACCCATCTCAGAGCTTCTCAGGGAGATGCAGGCGAACCAGCAGCACATGGCGGTTGTGATCGACGAGTTCGGTGGCACCGCTGGCCTCGTCACCATCGAAGACCTTATTGAGGAGATCGTTGGCGAGATCGTTGACGAGTATGACGAGGAAGAGCCGATGATCGTTGAGGTCGACGGTGCCTGGCTGGTCGATGCCCGCCTTGACGTCGACGACCTCGCCGAAGTGGTTGGCGTTGAGCTCCCGTCAGACGAATGGGACACCGTCGGTGGCCTGGTTCTCGAACTTGCGGGTCGCGTCCCCGAAGAGGGCGAGGCGTTCGACCACGACGGTCTCGTGTTCACCGCCCATTCAGTACAGGGAAGACGGGTCGCAAAGGTGAAGGTGAGTCGCCCATGACGCACGCAGAGACACGGTCAGGGTTTGTATCGATCGTCGGCCGGCCGAATGTGGGGAAGTCGACGCTGGTGAACGCACTGGTCGGCGAGAAGGTGGCAATCACATCATCACGTCCTCAGACCACCCGTAACACGATTCGTGGGATCGTCACGCTTGAGGATGAGAACACGCAGCTTGTCCTTGTCGATACACCGGGGATCCACAAACCACGAACAGCACTTGGCGAACGACTCAATACGCTCGTGTATGGCTCGCTCGCGGAGGCCGATGTCGTTCTCTTCGTTCTTGATGCCACGAAGCCGATCGGCCCTGGCGACCGCAGGATTGTCGAGAGACTGAAGCAATCCCGCGCACCAGTCGTCGTGGCGGTCAACAAGGTTGACCGCGCATCGAACGAGGATATTCTTGTTCAGCTGGCAGAGGCGGGCGAATGGGATTTCCACGCGTATGTCCCGATCTCCGCGCTCAAGTTCGACGGCATGGAGCCGCTCATCTCCGAACTCGTGGGTTTGTGCGAACCTGGCCCGTTCTTCTTCCCACCCGACGCTCGCTCCGACCAGCCGGATCAGCTGCTTGCTGGCGAATTGATACGAGAGAAGTATCTCGCCCGTCTGCGTGATGAGCTTCCGCACTCGCTTGCCGTCGTGATCAACGACCTTGAGACGAAGGACAACGGAGTGATGCACATCGACGCAACTGCGTATGTCGAGAGGGAGTCCCAGAAGGGCATGGTGATCGGCAAGGGTGGACGGCTCGTCCGCGATGTTGGCACTGACGCCCGTGTTGATCTCGAGAAGCTGTTTGGCACGAAGGTGTATCTCGACCTCAACGTGAAGGTCGAGAAGGATTGGCAGTCGAACGACGATCTCCTGGATCGCTTGGGATTCTGACGATCCTCAGGCGAATGAGTCGAAGGTGGAGGCGAGAGCAAGATCCTTGGCTGTGAGCGCGCTCTCAGAGTGCGTCGAAAGAGTGCAGATCACCTTGTTCCATCTGATGTCAATATCCGGGTGATGGTCCACCACCTCTGACGCCGCTCCGATTCTGACAACGAATCCCAGGGCTTCGTTGAAATCGCCGAACACGAACGTTCTGCTGATGGACTCACCATCAAGAACCCACTCCTTGTGCTCCTCCAAGAAGAGGATGATCTCGTCTGCTGACAGGTCTGATGGCATAGCCCCACAATACACGACCTGTCCAATGGTCTTTGTTCTCGGCCCTCTGGCCTATCGTCCTGCTTTATGGCTATCCGCAATGACCAAGGCATCGTGCTTCGTGGCTACCCCTTCGGGGAGTCGCATCGCGTAGTTGTGCTCATCAGCCCGAACCACGGCAAGCTTCGGACGGTCGCCAAGGGTGTGCGCAAGACCAAGAGTCGATTCGGTGGAAGGCTCGAGCCCTTCACCCATGTCGATGTTGTGCTGTACGAAGGCAGGAACCTCGACACGATCACCCAGGTATCGACCATCAACGCCTTCGGGGAGTTGCGCAACCACCTCGACAGGGTGCTTGCGGCTTCGACGATGGTCGAGGTGGTCGATGCGGTCGTCCAGGAGGACGAACCCTCGCTGCGCATGTTCCTTCTGTTGCAACGCGGCCTCACGGTGCTTGATCATCGTGACCCGCACCCCGACTTGGTGACGTCATTCCTTTTGAAAGCCGCTGACGTCATTGGAGTGGCTCCTGCGCTCGATTCGTGCGCAGGGTGCGGGACGAGTGACGGCCTTCGTCGGTTCAGTTTTGCCGCGGGTGGGTCGCTGTGTGACGCCTGCCGGACACCGGGCGCATACGCACTGCGCGAAGGGTTGGTTCCCTACATGGCAGTCGTAGCGGCATCCGAATTTCATATGCTTCCGGATGCCGACGCCTCGATGTCGCGCGAGGCCCTCGGTGTAACGAGGCGGTTCATGGAGTACCACCTCGAACGGCAACTTGAGAGCCTGGTGATGCTCAATGGCTGACAGGATCACCGTGGATGTCGACCGTGACGAGATTCCGGCGCATGTCGGGATCATAATGGATGGTAACGGGAGGTGGGCCAACCAGAGAGAGCTGCATCGCACCCAGGGTCATGCTGCCGGGGAACCTGCGTTGTTCGACGTTGTTCATGGTGCGCTCGAACTGGGTATCAAGTGGTTGACCGTCTATACGTTCTCAACCGAGAACTGGAACAGGGACGAGTACGAGGTTTCGTTCCTTATGCAGTTCAACGTTGATCTGCTCGAGAGACGTCGAGATGAGCTCAATGACCTCGGCGTGCGCGTCATCTTTATGGGCGATGTCGATGATGACCGTGTGCCTCAGGAGCTGCAGGAGCGGATCCGGTCCGCCGAAGAACTCACAGCAGACAACACCACGATGACGATGGTCTTCGCGTTCAATTATGGCGGGCGCCAAGAGATCATTGATGCTATCAAGCGTGTGGCAGCGGATCTGCTCGCTGGTGAGTTGCGCCCAGGCGAGATCGACGACCGAACGGTGAAGGATCATCTCTACATCCCCGACATGCCCGATCCGGATCTGATCATCCGGACGAGTGGGGAACAGCGAACATCGAACTTCCTGCTGTGGGAGGCCGCATACAGCGAGTACGTGTTCACCCCGGTGCTGTGGCCTGACTTCGACAGGGACGAGCTTGCGCGCTGTATCGCGGAGTATCAGGACAGGGACCGCCGCTTCGGCGGAGCGGTGGATGAATCGTTCACCGAACCTCCCGGGTAGCATCCCACCACCGAGATACCCGAGAACCAGGATGCAGTGATGCCAGCCGATTTCGACACGATCGTCAACCTTGCCAAGAAGCGCGGGTTCGTCTTCCAATCGTCAGAGATCTACGGCGGGCTTCGCTCAGCGTACGACTACGGGCCTCTGGGCGTTGAACTGCTTCGCAACGTCAAGGAGCAGTGGTGGCGCTCGATGGTGCGCCTGCGTGACGACGTGGTCGGGATCGATTCTGCCGTGCTTCAGTCGCCTCAGGTGTGGGAGGCGAGTGGCCATCTCGCCTCATTCTCGGATCCCCTCGTCGAGTGTACGAACTGCAACAGCAGGCATCGGTTGGACAAGCTTGAGAACCCTGACCAGTGCCCAACGTGCGGAAAGTCAGGCACATTCACAGAGCCCAAAGAGTTCAACCTTATGTTCAAGACCCACATGGGTCCGGTTGAGTCTGCAGACAACGCGGTGTATCTGCGTCCCGAGACAGCCCAAGGGATCTTCATCAACTTCGAGAACGTCCGCCGCACCGCCCGTATGAAGCTGCCATTCGGCATCGCGCAGATCGGTAAGTCGTTTCGTAACGAGATCACGCCTGGTCAGTTCGTGTTCCGCACCCGCGAGTTCGAACAGATGGAGATGGAGTATTTTGTCCACCCTGACGATGCGGCGGACGCGTTCCAGGAGTGGCTTGACATCCGCCACAACTGGTACTTGGACCTCGGTATGAGCGCAGAGAATTTGAGGCTTCGTGAACACGAGCAGGATGAACTCGCCCACTATGCAGCCGCCACGTATGACGTTGAGTACCTCTTCCCGTGGGGATGGGATGAGCTCGAAGGCGTTGCGAACCGAACAGATTTCGACCTCAAGGCACATATCGAGCGCTCTGGCGAGGATCTTACGTACTTCGATCAAGAGGCGGATGAGCGCTTCGTGCCCTATGTGATCGAGCCTGCGGGTGGTGCGACAAGAACGACGTTTGCGTTCCTCATCGATGCATACACAGAGGAAGAGGTTGGGGGAGAGACACGGACGGTGTTGAAACTGGATCCGAGGCTTGCTCCGATAAAGGTTGCAGTGCTGCCGTTGTCAAAGAAGCCTGATCTCGTCGAGACGACTCAGAAGGTTGCGGACATGCTGCGTGACAAGTGGCAGATTGAGGTGGACATCACCCAATCGATCGGCCGGCGGTATCGCAGACAGGACGAGATTGGAACGCCGTATTGCGTGACGGTCGACTTTGACTCCCTCGACGACAACCAGGTCACAGTACGCGACCGAGACACGATGGCCCAGGACCGCATCCCCATCGACAACCTCGTCAGCTATCTGTCAGAGCGCCTCCCCAACTAGCCCCCCCAACGCGAACCCAGGGTTCTAGACCGGACCCAGTGCGGTCTACGGCCCACAGAATGGGAACGCCTCAGACCGGGGGGACCCGGCCTTCGTAGTAGGTCGAGAGCACCACGAGTGTTCGGCTCCGACCCGGCGCATATCCACGGATCTCTTCGAGGAGTTCGCCGAGATGCTCTGAGGATCTGGCTCGCACAGTCATGAGAAGGTCGAACTCGCCCGTGACGGCGAAGCAGTTCTGTATGAACGGAATTGCTCTGAGCTGTTCCGCAATGTCAGCAAGGGGTTGGCTGCTCGGAGTCTCCACCGAGACGACCGCCGTAACCGGCAGCCCGACGGCTTCCCAATCCACCCGAACCCGCGTGCCGATGATGATGCCCTTGTCGGTGAGCCGTTTGACCCTCTGGTGCACGGTTGTGGTGGCAACCCCGCAGTCCTCAGCGATCCGGCTGTAGGGAGTTCGCCCGTCTTCCGTCAGAGTTGTGATGATTTTGCGGTCCAGTTCGTCCATTGGTGTGAATATTACACATAACCGCGGGAATGTATATAGACTATGCATTGTTGTCCATGGAGACACCTCGAAGAACAGGACTGATTATGCACCCCGATATTGCCTTTCAGATGGTCAGGGCACGAGTATCTGCCGCAGCGGCGATGCAGACCCAGAAGGCCAAGAAGTAGTACCCCACAAGATCTTCTCCAAAGAGCGCAGAAGGGCACCGCTGCAGCGGTGCCCTTCTCGCGCGATGGTTGTATCGTCGCCCTGTGGCCTACTCAAGGGATGACATAGACCTCGTTCGGGAGAAAACCGATCTGGTGGAGCTCGCCGCGGAGGTAACGAAGGTGAAACGCTCAGGACGTTCCACCATGGCGGTGTGCCCATTTCACTCTGAGAAAACCCCATCACTGTCCATTGACGGGTCTCGTGGCCTTTATCACTGCTTCGGATGCGGCAAGAGCGGCGATGTCTTCAAGTGGGTTGAGGAGACCCAGACCGTTGACTTCACCGGAGCACTCGAATTGCTCGCTCGACGCGCCGGGGTGACACTCACGATCGACCCGGAAGCGGCCAAACGCCGGAGCCATCGCGAACGTCTTGTCGAGGCAACATCAATCGCCATTGAGTTCTATACCGACAGACTCAAGTCGGGTCAGGATGCAGGGTCTGCACGGAGCTACTTGCGATCTCGTGGATACGACGGCGATGTGGTCGATCAGTTCCAGCTCGGATACTCACCTGAGGGCTGGGAAGAACTCGTGCGCCACCTCAGGGACAGAGGCATCCGAGATGACACCATGCAGAAGGCTGGTCTCGCCAGTGGAACACGCAAAGGCGGTGTTGTGGATCGATTCCGCGGCCGCGTGATGTTCCCCATCTTCGACCTGCGAGGCGATCCAGTCGGATTCGGCGCACGCGTCCTCGACGGTGATGGTCCCAAGTATCTGAACACTCCCGACACGTCGATCTATCACAAGTCGAGGCTGCTCTACGGTCTCAATTGGTCAAAGTCGGACATCGTGCGGCGTAACACGTCGGTCGTCGTGGAGGGCTATACGGACGTGATAGCGATGCATAGCGCCGACATGCCTATCGCCGTGGCGACCTGCGGTACCGCACTCGGTGAGGATCATCTCGATCTCCTGCGAAGGTTCTCAGAGCGTGTCGTGCTCGCTTTTGATGCCGATGAGGCAGGAGTCGGCGCTGCCCTTCGAGGCTTTGAGCGGTCCGTACCGGGAGACCTCGATCTGCGGGTTGCCGTGCTACCGGAGGGCAAGGACCCGGCTGACGTGGTTGCGGACGGAAATGCAGACGCACTTCGCGCCGCGGTTGAAGATTCGGTTCCGCTTCTTCAGGTTCGTATAGACTGGGAGCTCGGCCGATTCGATCTCGATGAACCCGAGTCGAGGGCGAGGGCAGTCAAGGCCGCTGCCGCGGTCATCGCTCTTCACCCAGACGGCATCACACGCCATGAGTACGCCAACGGTGTCTCGCGAAAGACGGGCGTTGAGTTGACGTTCATCGAGCAGGCGATCAGCGAATCACGACGACGGTCGAGTTCGTCACGGCGTGACAACGCCCAGACCGGGGACGCTGAAGCCCCGATCGAGCACAGCGCTTCGTACAAGATCGAACTCGAGTTGCTGCGTGCCATGCTTGCGAACGACGAACGATTGAGTTCCGTCGAAGTAACGGAGGCGATGTTCACCGATCCGGAAACATCCAAAGCTCTTCCGACGGTTCAGTCGATCATCGAGAACCTCGAACCAGGCGCCACGCCGGATCTTGGAGCAGCGATCGGCTCGGATGAATCACCTCATGCGGAGGTATTGCGCCGTCTTGCAATCGATGTGCGTCCCGTGGGCGACCCTGTCGAGCTCGCCGCAAAGCTTGACGTCTTCCGTATCGATGAGGAG
>PVMS01059468.1_pt1 | contig 11585 bp, 10 predicted proteins | sample 1853461 | NCBI WGS metagenome assembly PVMS01 (sample SAMN08582032, study PRJNA380276) | Marine sediment metagenome, whole genome shotgun sequencing project. | isolation source: ocean sediment barecode stripped | collected 2017
ATATCAGGAACATCGACTGGACTGTAACGGCCCGTTTCAACCACCCCTATATTAAAGTTTTTGAAGAGGAACGGGAGCTTACCAGTATGTTGCTTATCGATGTGAGTGGATCGGGCGATTTTGGCACCCGGGTGCAAATGAAGCGGGCCCTGATTACAGAAATTGCTGCGCTGCTCTCCTTTTCCGCCATCGAAAACAACGATAAGATTGGTGTGATCCTGTTCAGTGACCGCATTGAAAAGTTTATTCCACCCAAGAAAGGTCGAAAACATATACTTAGAATAATCAGAGAATTGTTGGAGTGCAAGCCACAGAGCCAGGGTACTGATATATCGGAAAGTCTGAGGTTCTTAACCAATGCCATTAAAAAACGGTGTACAGCTTTTCTTATATCTGATTTTCGGGATAGAGGATATGCACGTTCTCTACAGATCGCCAACAACAAGCACGATGTGGCGGCGCTTCATGTGTATGACAGACGCGAAACTACGCTTCCTTCTGTAGGTCTCTTAAGGGTACTCGATGCTGAAACCGGTTTGGAACGCTGGATAGATACCTCAAAAAACCAGATCAGGGAGAATTACGCCATCAAGTGGGAGAGTCACCTGGAGATCATGAAAGAAATCTTTTCAAGGGCCGGTGTGGATAGTGTATCGTTCGAGACCGGTGAAGATTATGTAAAACCGCTTATCAGGCTTTTCAAGCAACGTTAAGATGCGCAGCAATGGAATCATACAGGTGGTTAAGGGGCTGTTTTTTACAGGTCTGTTTCTTGTATTGGCCATGCCGGTAAAGGGACAGCTCATCCGGGTGGAATCGAAGCTAAGTAGCGACTCACTGATGATTGGCGAGCAGATAAGCTATACACTTCGGGTCGATGCAGCCAGTGAACTTAAATTCAGACTGCCGGCTATTCAAGACACCTTGAGCAGCTCCCTGGAGGTCATTTCCCTGTTCTCCTCCGATACCACTGTTTCAGAGGGAAGAACTGTGATAGAACAAACTTATATCATTACTGGATTCGAATCAGGATCTCAAATTGTACCCTCTCAGGAGGTAGTCTACATGAGAGGGACCACGGTCGATACTGCAAGAAGCATGCCTCTGATTATTAATGTGTATGATCCGGTTGTGGACACAACTCAACAGATAAAAGCTATTAAGCCCCCCATCAATACCCCAGTATCTTTCAAAGAAGTGCTTCCCTGGGTAGCAGCAGGATTGGGAGGATTGCTGCTTGTGGGTGCAACAGTCTGGTTGTTGAGAAGGTATCTGAAACGAAAAAGAGATCCGGAGGCATATACTAAAAAACCACTGGAACCGGCACATGTGGTTGCATTCAGGGATCTGGACAAACTCAAGAAAGAGAAAATCTGGACTAAAGGAGAGGTGAAGCGCTATTATACCCGACTCACCGAGATCACAAGGCACTATATTGAACGGCTATATGATATACCGGCCATGGAGAGTACCACAGAAGAGATTCTTCAGGCATTCAGAAGGGCCAATCCGGAAGATCTATTGCTCGATGAGATACTGAAGGAATTGCTTGAGCTGGCCGACCTGGTGAAGTTCGCGCGGGAAGATCCCTTGCCGGTCGATAATCAGACCAATCTGAATAACGCCTATATTTTTGTTCAGAAGACCTATCCCTTATTCTATCGTACTGAAGAGAAAAAGGAGGCTGCTGATGGCTAATATTGAATTTACATATCCGGCTTTCTTTTATGCTATGGCCATTCTTCCATTAATGGCTGCATGGTATCTGTGGAAGGGAAGAAAAGGAACAGCTCCCCTGAAATTATCTGGTTTTGAGAACCTGGATGAGCGCATGGTATCCTCCAGGGTCTGGATGCGACATCTTCTGGCATTGCTTCGAATGGCTGTGATTGCCCTGATTATAGTGGTTCTTGCCAGACCGCAATCGTCCAACCAGTGGGAGCAGGTAACCACGGAAGGTATTGACATAGTGCTTTGTATGGATGTGTCTGGTAGCATGCAAGCTATGGATTTCAGGCCCAACAGGCTGGAGGCTTCCAAAAACGTAGGGATCGAATTTGTAAATGCAAGGCAGGACGACCGTTTTGGACTGGTGGTATTTGCCGGTGAGAGTTTTACCCAATGCCCCATTACTACAGACAGAGCTGTGGTGGTTAATTTTCTGAAGGAGGTCGATTTTGGTGTGATAGAAGATGGTACAGCCATAGGCATGGGACTGGCAACAGCCGTAAATAGAATCAAAGAGAGTAAGGCCAAAAGCAAGGTGATTATTCTCCTTACCGACGGGGTGAACAACAGAGGAGATATTGGGCCGGTAACCGCAGCCGAAATTGCAGCCGGTTATGATATCAGGGTCTATACCATTGGTGTGGGCTCCAAGGGAAATGCCCCCATTCAGGTTCAGGATATGTTTGGCAGAACGGTCCTCAGGGACATGCCGGTAGAAATTGACGAGGAGGTATTGCAGCGAATTGCGGAGACCACCGGAGGAACTTACTTCAGGGCCACAGACAACAACAAATTAAGAGAAATATACCAGGAGATTGATCAACTGGAGAAAACAAGACTGGATGTTAAACAGTTTAGTAAGAAAAAGGAGGAGTATTTCCCTTTCCTGCTGGCAGCCATGTTAATTCTGTTTTTTGAAATACTCCTTAGATACACCCTATTTAGAACAATTCCCTAAGCATGATCCAGTTCGCACATAAGGATATATTATGGTTCCTGCTGGCCGCAGGACTAATGATAGTTGGATACATGCTCTACTGGAATCACCGCAGGCGTTCCCTGGTCTTACTGGGCGATAATGCCTTACTTGAAGAACTGATGCCGGAGGCCTCAGGGTGGGCCCTGCACTGGAAGTTTCTACTTCTGTTTACTGGCACAGTTTTGTTGATTATTGCCGCCTCAGGTCCCAGGATTGGATCCCGGCTGCAGGAGGTTGAGCATAAGGGAAGAGAGATTATCATAGCTCTGGATGTTTCTAACAGTATGTTGGCTGAAGATATTAAACCTTCAAGGCTTGAGCGTTCCAAGCAGTTGATTAACCGGATGGTCGACCGGATGTCCAATGATAAGATTGGCTTAATTGTATTTGCAGGAGATGCCTATACCCAAATTCCCATTACAGATGATTACCCCAGTGTAAAAATGTTTCTTTCCGGAGCTGGCCCCGATATGGTATCCAAACAAGGAACTGCTATTGGTTCGGCCATTCATCTGGCAATTCGTTCTTTTTCAAGTGATCAGGAGGAACGTATGGCTGGAGAGAGTGTTCCCAGCCAGGCCATCGTAGTAATTACCGATGGAGAGAATCATGAGGACGATGCTGTTGGTGAAGCCGGTCGTGCAGCAGAAAAAGGCATTAAGGTATATACGGTTGGATTGGGTGATCCCAATGGGGTTCCGGTACCTCTTTCACCGGGCAGCAGTGCCACAAGACGGGATCGTGACGGAAACGTTGTGGTAAGTAAACTGAACGAAAAACTCCTAAAGGAGGTGGCAACAGAAGGGCGTGGTGCCTATATCCAGGGAGACCGGATCAACAGCCTGATAGATGAGCTGGATAAACTGGAAAGGGCCGAAATAAAAACGCGTGTGTTCGCAGAGTTTGCTGAGCGTTTCCAGTACTTTGCCGGTTTCGCACTTCTTTTCCTGGTGCTTGAATTCTTTATTCGATCCAGAAAGAACCGCCTGTTGATGCGACTGAAGCTGTTTAATACTGATAAATAAAACGCAATGATGAAGAGATCAGTTCTGATATTACTGGTTCTGATAGGGATGGGGATCACTTCGGCTTATGGCCAGAATGAGCGAAAGGTGATTCGGGATGGTGTCAGGGCTTACGAAGACGGGGAATTTGGTGAAGCCGAAGTTCAGTTTCGTAGGGCTGAGAATATCAACCAGGAGTCCTACGAAGCCGAGTTTAACACTGGGGTCGCCCTCTATGGCCAGGAGAAATATGAGGAGACAGTAAAACAGTATCAAGCCTTGCTGGACCAGACCGATGATGCAGGAAAAACAGCCCAGATTTGGCACAACATCGGTAACAGCCTGCTGGAAGCCCAGCAGTATGCTCCAAGTATAGAATCCTACAAGAACAGTCTGCGGCTTAATCCTTCTGATGAGGATACCAGATATAACCTGGCCTACGCAAAACAGAAGTTGAAGGAAGAGCAAGAGCAACAACAGAATCAGGACCAGAATAAAGATCAGGAGAAAAATCAGGATCAGCAGGACCAGGAGGAAGAAAAAGAAAACGATCAGGATCAGGATCAACAAGAGCAGCAGCCTGTGCCCAGGGAGATTTCCAAAGAGGACGCAGAACGCATGCTGAAAGCTATTCAGGAGCAGGAAAAAGATGTGAAGGAAAAGGTGGATAAGGAAAAAGCGGCGGCAGCCAAGGTAAAAACAGAAAAGGATTGGTAATTTCAGACAATGGGCAATAAGTTACTAATATCGTTTACGGGACTATTATTATTCGGCGTACTGCTGAATGCTCAGGACGACTTTACTGCCAGGGCACCAGCTGTTGTCAGGGTTGGTGAACAGTTCCAGTATGTGATAGAGGGCTCAGAACGTGGCGATATTAGATTTCCAGCCATGGATAATTTTGATTTGCTTGGCGGACCATACTCCTCATTTTCGTCACATTCACAATGGATCAACGGGAAGATGACTCAGAAAACGCTGGTCTCCTATACATATATATTAAGTGCACTTAGGGAAGGCAGTTATAATATTCCGGCCAGCACGGTCAAAGTGGGACGCAAGGTATATCGTACCAACGTGGTAGAGCTTGTAGTCAACGCATCTGGAAGTGGTGTCGGCGAAAATCAGCAGGGAGCTGAAGATGGATCGGGTATTAGTTCATCTGATGACAATGCTGTATTCATGAGGGTGCTTCCTTCAAAAAAGGAGGTCTATGTAGGAGAGCAGTTTGTCTCCGCATTGAAAGTGTATACCAGGGTAAATACCCGTCCTGGTTCAGCAGCCAGTGATCTGCCCTATGAAGGTTTCTATAAGCTTAGTCTCGATGCTGATGCTACAGCGCAGCAAGAGGAGATAAGTGGTCAGGAATATGTAACACAGGTAATTCAACGACATATATTAATTCCACAGAAGACGGGTAATCTGGAGATTTCGCCTTACGAATCCGATTGGATGATTCCTCAAAGGGTACAACGACAGCGAAGCAATAATCCCATAGATAATTTCTTTGACGATCCGTTTTTCAATGGAATCCAGGAGGTGCCAGTCACCCTTGCAACACGTCCGGTGATCATTCATGTGAAGCCTCTGCCATCAGGTGTACCTGTAGGTTTTACCGGGGCTGTAGGTGAGTTCCAGATGAAAGCTTCGCTCTCAAGCAATGAAATAGGGGTGAATGAAGCCTTGAGCCTGGAAATTACCATCGCAGGCACAGGCAATCTTCCCTTATTGGGTGAACCCGAAGTGAATCTTCCACCTGATCATGACCTTTATGATGTGACGCGTTCTATCCAAAGAAGCACCTCGGGGATGCGAATTTCCGGCTCAGTTACTTTTGAGTATCCGATTATCGCCAGACATGCAGGACGTTTCAGAATTGCCCCGGTGCAGTTTGCCTGGTTCGATCCCAAAGCTGGATCTTATAAGACAGCTCTTACAGATGAGTTTAACTTCACCGTGGTAAAAGGAGAAAATGATGATACATCAGATGGGGTCTATCAACCAGGTGTGGTCCATGAGAGTGTAAAAGATCTGGGAATTGATATCAGGGATATATCCCGGATTTCTCCAGTTTTCTCCAGTGTAAAAAACTCTCTGTTTGGGAGCTTAGCATACCGTTTGCTCTATCCACTTGGCCTTATCCTCACACTTGTGCTAATAGTATTAATCAGTGTTGTGGCCAGAAGAAACGCAGATCTTACACTGGTACGCAACCGCAAGGCGGGCAGATCGGCTCGTGCAAGGTTAAAAAAGGCCGGCCGTTTCCGAAAGTCGGATGATCCGGATCGGTTTTATGAAGAAATCGGGAAAGCCATATGGGGATACCTCTCCCATAAACTGAATATTGAAACATCCGGGCTTTCAAGAGAAGTGATTCTTGAACACCTGGAGCTTAGGAAGGTACCGGAGGAACAGCAAAGCGAGTTGCTTAGAATCCTGGAGGAAAGTGAGTTTTCCAGGTTTGCGCCTACCTCTGAAAGAATTGACATGAACACGCTCTACAGCGATGCTGCACAATTAATCAGGAACCTTGAAAATACTCTGAAATGAAACGTGCAGTCATATACCTGATCTTATCCCTTGTTTGGACAGCACTGCTTCCCTTATCAGGAAGCGATCCAATAGTGAAAAACGATTTGCCAGGGACGGCTTTACCAGGAATTAATCTGGATCGGCCAGATATTGATTCCATATTTAATATCGCCAACTCCTTGTATCAGCAGGGTCAGTATGAGCCGGCTCTGGAACAATTTAATGCAGTAATTCTAAGTGGCAAGGAATCTGCAGATCTCTATTACAATATGGGCAATGCCGCATACCGCTCCAATAGCATCGGTCATGCCATCCTTTACTATGAGAAAGCCCTAAAACTGGAGCCTGCCCACGAAGACGCAATACATAACCTGGATTTTGTTTCTCGTTATCGCCTCGACACCTTCGAGGAAGTACCTGTTTTGTTCCTGGGAACATGGATTGCTGGTTTTGTTCAGCTCTTCCCTGAGCATACCTGGAGCCTTCTGGCGCTGGTGTTTTTTATAATCATCCTTACCGGGCTACTTGTCTTCCTGTTTTCCAGGCGTATGGTGCTGAAGAAGTCAGGTTTTATAAGTGGCCTTGTGGCCCTGGTGCTATTTGTGATCACAATCTCCTCTGCTCTTTCCAGGCACAGGGATATTGTAAATCCAGATACAGGCATCATACTTGCGCCATCAGTAGTGGTGCGCAGTTCACCAAGCGAAAGTGGAACAGAGCTCTTCATCTTGCATGAAGGGACCAAAATTAAGGTGAATGAAGAGGTCAGTGGCTGGCAGAACATCAAGCTCATTGATGGACGGGAAGGGTGGATCAGGGGCTTTGATTTCGAATCAATTTGAGTCAAAAGACTAGTAGTTGATGGTAAAAGGACCCAGTGCTTCCGGTTTCATTTCCCGCAGGTCAACTTTTTCCACCCAGCTGTAAGCGCTTCCCTCTCTGCACCAATTGATAAAGCTGGTGCAATTCTCAGTATCTCCACAAACCAATATCCTTACAGATCCATCAGCCAGGTTTTCCACCCAGCCTTTCAGACGCAGAAATCGGGCCTGCTTTCTTGCGGCTGCTCTGAATCCAACACCCTGGACTCTTCCGGAAATTATAATTTCATACTGGCTGTGCATTAGCAGCTACAGAATAATAAGTGTGTACAGCACTTCGTCAACCAGGTCGGTACTGATCACCATAAGGCTTATCTCTTCGATTTGCCGGCCGGGTATCTGAAGTTCCTGTCCCTTAAATATGCCTGTGGTCTTGGTCCGGGCCGGATTGACAAATCCGGAGATTACATCTGAAGTAATGTCATCAGGAAAGAGCATCTCCACCCGGTTTCCGAGAACCGCCTTTTGCTTCATTTTCCATCGCTTCTGAGCGTGCCTGTTAAAGAAGAGAACAAATCCCAGGTTGTTAATGGTAATGACACTGTAGGGCAGTTCTTCCAGGACATGGATGTATTGTTTGATCCCCTTTTCGAACTTTGCGATCTCCTGCTTCCTAAATTGATTGGACTCTTCCAGCTTCTTCTTCAGGTCAAGCGTAGCAAGGCTGAGCTCTTCCTCCTTAAGGATCAGTTTTTCATGTTGTTTCCTGGAGGCAAGTTCCATCTCTTTCTCCTTGGTCATTTCACTGGCCACAAAGATTACCTTCTCCACTTCACCATACATGTCGTTAACTGAAAGAAAAGCGGCCCTGAACCACAACTCCTCCTCAAATTTAGAACGCATTTTCAGCTGTCCCTGGAAGGCTTCCCCGAGAATCACTTTTTCCCAGATTTCATTGAACCGTTCCTGCTCTGCAGTTCCAAAAAAATCAAAAACATTCATCTGCATAAGCTCCAGTTCGGTATACTTCATTGTGTTCCCAAACAGTGCGTTGCTCAATTGGAGTTTTCCATCGGGTGAGAAGATCGCCTTGGCATTAAGGCGGTCAATGGCTTCGATCTGACCTTCAAAGTCAATGCTCTGCTTTTTCTGCTCAGTAGAATCAATGGCCAGAAAGAGTATTTTCTCAACGCTACCATCGTCGCGCCTTACGCCGGTATAGGTGGCCATGGTCCAGAGGTCCTGACCCATTTTTGTCTCATGCTTCATATAACCTTCAAAGTGGTTTCCTCCCTTTGAAAGCTGGGCCCACAGAGAATTGAACCAGAGTAGGTCCTTTTCATTGATAAACATTGAAATATGTTTCCCTTCTACCTCCCTGTTCCCCGAATAACCCAATTTTTTCAAAAATCTGGTGTTGGCATATATCAAGTTCCCCTCTGTATTATAATCCGCGCGCATCAGGGTGTGGTTTACCGTATTGGTAAAACTGATAAAAATCTCTGCTTGCCTGGCACGCTCCTCCTGTGCCAGTTTAAGGGCTTCCATATTCTCTCTCATCTGCTCTTCCTGAACCACCAGCCGGTCTGCCTGCGCCCTGGTTTCTTTCAGGAGCTGCTCCGTGCGCAAATTGCTCTCCATGGTAGAAATAGTAGTGGCTATGTTCTCTGCCACGCGCTGAACAAACTGAATCTTATACGCTTCCATCCGGTTAAAGGAGGCTATTTCAATTATCCCGAATACCTGGTCGTTCCATACCAGTGGCTCTATTAATAGATACCTGGGATTGGCTTTGCCCAGTCCCGAAGTGATGCTCAGGTACCCATCTTTGATTTTATCTGTATAATATCCCTTTCTCTCTACTGCAGCGGCTCCAATCAGACCATCGCCCCATGCTATCTTCTTGCCGGGAAATTTCTTTCGTTTGTAGGCATGACATGCCACCATCTCCAGGTAAAGCTCCCCTTCATCCTCCCGGGCAAGAAACAAAGCTCCCTGGTTGGCTTCAAGATAGCGGATCAGTCCCGAAATCACACCATAGCTCATGGTTTCCATCTCAAAGGAGTGCTTACGCAGGATATCCCCAAATTCGGCCAGTCCTTCAGATATCCAATTTCTCTGGCGTTCATCCAGGCGGCGTTGCCGTTCCATCTCCCGGTTCCGAGTGAGTGAATCTTTTAATTTATTCAGTGTTTCGCTTAGCGTCTGGTCTGTAAGAGTCAGCTCAAAAGAGCTATGCAAATCCCCGGCAATCAGGAAGTGGATAAAACTTTTAATCTCTTCGTTTTTATCGGTCTCCTGTCTGATCCGTTCAGAAAGTGCATCCAGTTGTTTAAAGCGCCATTTGCCTATCCAGGCACCAAAAAGCAGAGCGGGAATGGCAATAAGATCCAGAAGGAACAGGATGGGGAGATCGCCATGGACCTTTGCAATCGCTCTGAATGAGAAGGGAGTTTCCAGGGCATGAAGGAGCAGTCCATATTCAGTGATTGTTAGAGTTGCTCCCAGTACAAGGCCAATTGCACTGTAACGGATGATCATCTCCTTTTTATTCACTTCTAACATCCACTCCTTCTGTAAGCACTAAATTTAGTTAATATTTTCTACTTTTATTACCTGATTGAAAATGCACATGGCCATGCTGAGAATCCTGGTTGTAGATGATATATATACGAATCGTTACTTGCTTTCCGAATTAATTAAACTAACGGGAAATGAGGCTGTGCCTGCTGAGAACGGGGAACAGGCCATTGAAATTCTGAAGACTCAGGAGATCCATATGATATTCATGGATATTGAGATGCCGGTTATGAATGGTGTCGAAACAACTCAATATATACGTAATGAGATGGCTGCACCCCTGAATGCGCTACCAATCATTGCACTTACCGCCCACAATCCGGAACTTTTTTTCGAAGATTTTTCAGAAGTAGGCTTTGATGAGTTGATTACCAAACCTTATTCTGTAGAGAAGATAAGGGCCAAGATCAAAGAGCTGGCGGCTTAGACCCTCTTTGTCAGAACTGCCTATATATCAGATCCATAATCCCAGTTAATGCAAGCCGGTCCACTTCGCTAAATGAGTCAAGGCGGTCAGAATCAACATCAAAAATGGCCGCGATCTCACCATCTTGATTAAAAACGGGTAGCGTAATCTCAGATTTAGACCTGGAATCGCAGCTTATATGTCCTGGGAAGGCATGAACATCTGACACTATAACAGGTGCTGCATTATTCAAGGCTGCCCAACAAACCCCCTTGTCTTTTTCAAGTTCCTGACAGGCTACGGGACCCTGGTAGGGCCCCACTATCAGCTTACCAGATTTGAACATGTAAAATCCGGTCCAGAAAAAGTGATCCATTTTATGGTGTAGGACAGCACATATGCTGGCCATTCTCGCAAGAGGATCTTCTGTTTTTGGCAAAAGGGCCTCCAATTGCTTATAAATGCGGGTATATCGTCCTTCCTTCTTTTTATCTTCCATTTAAATTCACCTTAATGGGCTCCCAAAAATAGGAATTATTATCTTTGCCGCTCATTTTCAAGGATGAAGTTAAAAGAAGAGATAGAGAGGCGGAGAACCTTTGCCATTGTTAGTCACCCCGATGCGGGTAAAACTACACTAACTGAGAAGTTTCTGCTTTTCGGGGGAGCCATTAATGTGGCAGGCGCCGTAAAGTCCAATAAGATCAAAAAGACCGCCACCTCAGATTTCATGGAGATCGAGAAGCAGCGGGGGATCTCTGTGGCTACCTCTGTCATGGGCTTCGAATATGGAGGAAAAAAGATCAATATCCTGGATACACCTGGTCACCAGGATTTTGCAGAAGATACCTTCAGGACCCTTACGGCAGCCGATAGTGTCATCATCGTGATCGATGCTGCCAAGGGGGTGGAGGCGCAGACCAGAAAACTGATGAATGTTTGCCGGATGCGGAAAACTCCAGTGATGGTATTTGTTAATAAGCTGGACCGTCCTGCACTGGATCCATTCGAGCTAATGGATGAGATAGAACAGGAGCTTGAAATTCATGTTCACCCATTAAGCTGGCCTGTGAGTATGGGACCCGATTTCAGGGGTGTCTACAACCGTTTCGAAGAAAAGTTCCGTTCCTTTAGCAGCAAGAGCAAGCAAACCATTGGTGAACGGGTGGAGTTCACTAACCTGAAGGATCCCGAATTTCAAAAACACATTGCTCCACATGCCGACCGCTTAGAGGAAGAACTTGAACTCATTGGAGGGGTTTATCCTGAATTTATACGGGAAGATTACCTGGCGGGAAGCACGGCTCCAGTTTTTTTTGGTTCGGCCCTGAATAATTTTGGTGTGCAGGATATCCTCGATTGCTTTGTTCAGGTAGCCCCTTCGCCTGGTACTATAGAGACAGAAGAGCGGAAGGTGGAGCCTTTTGAAGATAAATTTTCAGGGTTCGTATTTAAGATCCATGCAAATATGGATCCCAATCACCGCGATCGTCTGGCTTTTATTAAAATTGTATCGGGCAAATTTGAACGAAATA
>PVMS01176719.1_pt1 | contig 11585 bp, 7 predicted proteins | sample 1853461 | NCBI WGS metagenome assembly PVMS01 (sample SAMN08582032, study PRJNA380276) | Marine sediment metagenome, whole genome shotgun sequencing project. | isolation source: ocean sediment barecode stripped | collected 2017
GGAGACGTTGTCGAGTTCGACATGGTGCAGGGCCAGAAGGGTCCGGCCGCGGAGAACGTCGCACGCGTCGACTGACTTCACTGGCTGACGTCTAGCCTGAGAGGGCCGTTCCGGTTTCGGAGCGGCCCTTTCTGTTTGCCTGCGACGGTTCGGCAGCTGCTGCCAACCTGCCAGTCAGGGACCGGCCACCTCGGCTTCCAGTTCGAGAATCCTCTGGCGTGCCTCCGCCACCTGGGGCTGCAGGTGCGGGTCCGCGTCCTTCCAGCGCAGAACGAACCGGCGATAGTAGTGCAGGGCTTCCTCGTGGCGGCCCAGCGCATCAAGGGACAGGGCCCGGCCCCGGAACGCGGGCGCCAGGAATAACAGTTCATCCCACGGGGCGATCCACCAGGGGAATGTGGCGAACCAGCCCTCTGCCTCCTCGTAGCGTCCGAGATCCAGCAGCAGATTCGCCCTCGTGAACCGCGTGAACGGCCGCCGCCACGGCACGTACTGCTGCAGGTCCGGCTGCCCGATCCGATCGTCGCCGACGACGGGATCCGGGAACTCCGGAAGCTCGTCCCCCGTGTGGACCGCGTCCAGCAGACTCAGGGCTCCCTCCGGATCACCCTGCGCCGCCCTCGCAGCGGCCCTGACCTCGAGCGGAAGGTCGTGCCCGAGATGGACGAAGAATGAGTCCGCGTCGGCCGGGATCGAATCAGCCGCGAGCTGCGTCATGGAGTCGACCCACACCTCCGCCTGGTCGAACTCCTCCAGGCGCACGCTCAGCATTCCGAGCAGCCACAGTCTGTACATCTGCCACGTCCAGTGGCCGTAATAACGGTCAGGGCCAACCCAGCGGAATCCCTGGTCCACGACCGAGTCCCGGACGGCAGATACGACCTCCGATGGCTCGTTCAGCAGACCCGGTACGTTGGCGAGCGCCCGGAACCGGTCGTGGCGCCGGCGTTCTTCTTCCATCACCAGGCCCGGCAGGGCAGAGCCCCTGCCAGCTACGAGCTCCACATTGGGCGGCAGGTACCAGGCTCCGCCGATCGTCGAGAGAATTCGGCGGGGGATGGAGATCGAATCCTGCATCGTGAGCGTTCGAGGGACAGCCCAGTTTGCGAAATATCTCCGCTGCGATTCCGCCGCGTACAGAATCGAATCCCGCGCGTCCTCCGAGGCGGCCCCGACGATGTCCAGGAAGGTGCACAAGAGATAGCAGAACGGAATCTCATATCCGATTTCAGCAGCGTGCCCCACTATCGATCGGGCTTCATCCAGTCTGCCGCGCTCCATGTGCAGGACGAGCAGTCTGAACGCAGACGTATCCAGTAGTGGTTCCAATTCGTATGCCCGCTCCCAGTATGGGCGCGTGCTGTCGTGATCGAACCCGCGTTCCAACGCGGCATTCTGGTACAGGCGTGCTACTTCGCGCTGCAGTTCGGCGCTGTCCGGAAACAGCTCCGCGAGCCGCTTAGCCTGCGCCAGGCCCATGACGCTCGACTCCGGCTCACTGAAGTAGAGATCCGCGTAGATCATGGCCGTGTCGCGGATCGCCTTGAATCGGTCCCGGGTGTCCCAATCGTCGGTTGCCATCGGCACGGATGTCATCGCCAGGCCCGCCAGCAGATTCCACGCGGCGCCGAACGTCGAGTCGAGCGCGACCGTCTGCTGGAGATACGAAATGGCCGACTCGGACTCTCCATGGCTGTAGCGCGCCAGGGCCGAGAAGTACGGGAACATCGCTCGCGGCTCAGCGATCCACTCGGCCGTCCGCAGGTCCGCCGTCGTCCCGAGGTCCTGGTCCCGAAACAGTCGGAGCAGGACGTCCACGTACCAGTCATCCGAGAATTCGGCGGCCGCGCCTGTCGTATCCACCCGGCTCAGAAGGACCGGCGGATCGAGGGACTCGTACAGAACGGCCCGCACGTTCACGTCCGGGCTGCTCCGATCCGACCTCACGAGTACGAACCGACCGGCACCCATCCCGGCGGCCAGCATCGATCCTTCTTCGGGACCGACGGCCTTGACTCCCTCGTCCGCGATCCTGGCGTCGATCCGATTCGGCTCCACCTGGCGCAGCTCGGCCCAGCCGTCGAGTCGATCTCCCAGCACGACCGCCGCGGCTCGATCGGATGCGACCTCCGGGCGCAGGGGTAGAACGGCCACGCGGTACGGATCGATCGCGACGCTGGCACCTTCCACCGCGCCGCCTGCCAGGAAGTCCAGGCCGCCTGAAAGCAGCAGCAGCGAAAGGACAGCCGCTACGGCCACCGCTCCCAGGGCAAGCAACGGTCGCGCCCGGCCTCTCCCGTCTACTTCCGTCGCCACCTGCTGCAGGTCGTCGGCCCTCAACCACCGTTCCGCCGGCCTGATGATCGGTGCCCGATGGCCGTTGCCGTTCGCAGACCGGATCTCCTCGATGAGTTTCCGGGTCTCCTCGGGCGGTTCCAGATCGAAGTTCTCGTCGAGCCAGGCCCGGTACACCTCGTATTCCCGGATCGCCGCAGACACGTTTCCCTGCCGGCCACAGGCCACCATCAGATCGCGCACTGTCTCGTCGTCGTCAGGTCGAATCTTGCGCGCCTGCTTGAGCGCCTGAATCGCGCCCCGGCCATCTCCTGTTTCTGTCCGGTCGGCAGCGGTTCTTCGTGCTGCGTTGAAAGCCTGGCGCCGGAGATCCCGTCGTTGCTGGTCGAGCCAGCGCTCGAACTCGGCGGTGCCGGTGACATGCAGGCCCGGCAGCAGGTCGCCGCCGTACAGTGAGAGGGCCGTCTCCCAATCGGACGCCGCGACGGCGGAGCGAAATTCGACGGCGTCGCAGCTGATGCGGACCGGATCCACGCCGACGGTGTCGCGCCCGCCGACGACGACTTCCTTGCCGAGGGCCGACCGCAGCGAATGGAGCGTCTGATTCAGGGAATTGCGGGCCCGAGCTTCGTCCGAGTCCGGCCACAGGAGGGCACACACCTCGTCACGGCGCCGCGTTCCGTCTCCCTCTGAGAGCACGAGATAGGCGAGAAGCCCCAGCGCCTTGCTTCGAGCGGCGACGGAAAGAAGCGACTCCCCGTCGGGCCGAAGCAACTCGATGGTACCGAGGGTGCGGAACTCGATTGCGGGCAGCTCGGCGTCGCCCTTCGACTCCCGTGATTCGAACCTTGTCGCGCTCATGGACTGGCAGCTTCGGGCGCGTCGAGCGGGCCACCAACAAGCTCCACGTACTCCGCCCGCACCGAGTCCAGCTGTGCGAGCCACGGACCGTTCGCCTGTTCGCGGAACGCCATGTACGACTCATAGGCCTGCAGAGCTGCCGCGGTATCACCGACCAGCGCGTGCAGCGGGGCCTCTTCGCGCTGGAACACGATGTCGTATCCGTAGGCGCCTATTGCGGCCATCGGGGCCCCGACGCGCCCGCGTCGCGCCGCCGCAAGTGCTCGCTCGAAGTCTCCGTCCTCACGGAACCAGCGGGTCAGAGACAGGTTCACGATGGGCCAGAACTCCCCCGTCGGCCCCTCCTGTCTGTAGACCGGTGCGCGACGCGCGAGGGAGTCGTAGCTCTGCATCGCCTGGACATACGGAAGACCGGCTACCCTGGGCTGCCACGCCTCCAGCAGTGCCGCACAGCCCAAGAAAAAGGTCGGCATCGGGACGTCGTCCCGAAGATGCCGTATCGTCGCCGAAACGCCGGTCGTGTCCCCCCGGGACAGATTCCACTGGCTCAGCCAGCAGCGGGCGCTGGCGACGTCTTCCCGGTCGAACACGCTCGACGGTTCCTGGTCAGCAACCTGACTGAGTAACCGCACCGAGTGCGCCGTGAACTCGTCAGGCAGTCCGATGTAGATCGCCTCGCGAACCACCGCGATGTTAGCCCGCAGATCATCAGTGCGGCGAGGCGGGGTCGTATGTTTCGCCATGTCAGGGCGGCCCATGTACTTCATCCACATGTCGTGCCAGCCCCAGTACAGTGACGAAAAGCGTGGGACGTAGGTCGGTCCCCCGTCCTCGTCGAACGCTCGCGTGGCCGCCCGGGCGAGTTCCACCGACCGGCCCGTCATGATGGTGCCCTCGATGATCGCGCGGACCTCGCAGTGTGAACCGAGGCCTCCATACTCTTCCGACAGCGGCTCGAGGTCGAACCCGAACGCCCGTGCCTGGCCGTGGCGGCGAGCACGTCCACAACTTTCGGGATTCGCGATGCTGTCGAACGCGGCGAGGTGTTCGGCGATTGCTGCGGAATCACCCTCCAACAGAGCGACCTCGGACAGCTTCCAGTGGAGCATCAGGTGTCCGGGATCGTGTCGCAGGGCCCGCCTCGCATGCCTCTTGACCCGGGACAGCCGGTCCGCGACCCCCACTTCGTTTCCCGCACCCATGTAGGCCTCGGCCAGCTCGTAATTCGCCTGGAAATTCTCCGGATCGAGCTCCAGGACACGCTCCCATGCATCGATCTCGTCCCGGATCGACCGGATCTCGCCGAACAGCTTGCCCGCACTCGCCGTGAGGATGGCCCTGTCCCTCGGACTCAACGCGTCGCGGCTTTCCCAGGCGACTCTCGCCAGGTATTCATCCGTCTCTCCCGCGAGAAAGCCTGCCAGAGCCGCTATCACGAACGTCGAATCCCGGTTCACCGCCTCCCGGAAAAAGTCGATGTGCTCGTAGTCACCCTGCTGTCGGTTCCATACGCGAATCCCGGCGAGGTACGCCTGCACGGCTTCCGGTTTGTACTGCACGAGCCGGGGAATCCGGTCCGCCAGGTCTTCGTAATGAGCAGCCAGCAGCTCGACCACGAGCTGATCGACCAGCCGGGGCCAGTCGGCGTACGATCCACGCTGGATCGACTGCGCCGCGGTCCTGCCGGTCTCGATGTCGACGAGCGACGCGTGGAGCTCCATGGCGCCTTCGGTCCCCATCACGGTCCCGTGGACCAGCTTTCCGGCTGCCAGGTTGCGGGCCGCTTGTACGGCGTCCGCTTTCGTGGGCGGCAAATCCGGAGACCCTCCCACGCGGTCCCACTCGGCGCGGACCAGCTTCGGCTCCACGGCGCGCGGGCCGAATTCACCAGTGATTTTCCAGTAAAACGCGAGAGGAAGATCTTCGGCCAGATCTGCGAAGGCCTCGTTGTCACCCACGACACTGAACGGCAGCACAGCGAGCACGTCCGGATCAAGGGGCGGGATCTCGGACTCCGACAGCAAGCTTTTGTCAGCCCCGTCGGACGCTCGTCCCCTGATGATCGCCCACCCGGCGTCCAGCGTGACGATGGCAACGGCCGCGATGACTAGCGACGCCCAGATTCTCCGGCGGGGCCGGCTTCGAGTCGTCTCGGGGACGGGCTCCGCCGGCATCGTACCTGGTAGCGGAATACCGGCGCCCGGAGCGACGACGTCGAGATCGACCGCCCGGCCGCGCATCGGCCGGGTGGTCGCCCGCTCTGCCGCGGCGCCGTTCGCATTCCGCAGCTCCTCGACGAGCTTTCTCGTCTCCTCCGGCGGCTCGATCCCTACGTTCTCGGCAAGCCAGGTTCGATACGAGTCGTATTCGTGCAATGCCGCCGCGACGTTGCCCTGCCTCTGACATGCCGCCATGAGATCGCGCACAGTCTCATCGTCGTCGGGACGGATCTTCCGCGCCTGCCGCAGGGCACTGATCGTGCTCCGGTCATCGCCCGCGCTCGTGCTCGCTACACGCCTGGCGGCGTCGAATGCTGCGCGCCGAAGATCCAGCCGTTCCTGCTCGAGCCAGCGCTCGAATTCGAGGGACCCGGTGACGTGAAGCCCGGGCAATAGTTCACCACCGTACAGCTCGAGAGCCTTCTCCCACTCGGCTTCCGCGATCGCAGCCCGGAATTCGACCGCATCACACCGGATGCGCTTCGCATCCACACCCACGGTCTCTCTGCCTCCGGTGACGACTTCGTTGCCGAGGCTCGAGCGCACGGTATGGAGAGTCTGATTCAGAGAATTGCGGGCCCGGGACTCGTCGGAATCGGGCCACAGGAGCGCACAGACGTCTTCGCGACGCCGGGCCCCGTCTCCCTCGGAGAGAACGAGATAGGCCAGGAGTCCCAACGCTTTGCTGCGCGACGCGACCGATAGCACGAGCGTGCCATCGGGCCGGAGCAGCTCGATTGTGCCCAGTGTTCGAAACTCGATCATGTATCGCCGACAGCGCTGCCTCGGGACTGGCCACCGGGGGCCGCGGTGGCCGAAAATTATCAGCACTATATGAGAAATATACGGAAAATGGCGTAACTCCGCACGCTCCTGACTGCTACGGGCACGCCAACTCCTGAAATAAGGGAAAGATAACGGAAGCGTAACCGTCCTCCGCCAACGTTGGGGCACACTCGCGACGAGCCACCGCGTGGACCCGAACAACAGGAGGACACCATGCTACGTCGAACGCTCACCTCCGTGGCGCTCGTGTGCGCCTTCGTGCTGTCAGCATGCAGCGACAGCACGATGCCGACTTCCCCCGACGCGACGGATCTGTCCGGCACCGACCTGCAGGCAGCGAAGCTGGCGGGCGCCGGCTCCCTCACCGGCGAGGTGGGAGGAGCCCAGTATTACATCGAGGTGCCGGAGAACTGGAACGGAGACCTCGTGCTGTTCGCTCACGGCTATATCGGTCCGGACGTTCCGATCGAAGAAATCGATCCGGCGACGATCGAGGGTGGCAAACGTGCCCAGGTACTGCAACGTGGCTACGCATGGGCGGTTTCGGCACGATCCGACAACGGCTTTGCCGTTCAAGAGGGCGTGAAGGCGACCCACCAGCTGCGCGGTATCTTCACCTCCCGAGTCGCGGCGGCCGACCGGGTGTATCTGTCCAGCGGGTCGATGGGCGCCTTGATCATGCTCCGGCTCCTGGAACAGCACCCGGGCATGTACGCAGGTGTGCTTCCGGTGTGCGGTCCGATCGTTGGCGCCGGGGGGTTCTGGGAAGGCGCATTCCACACGCGCGCGCTGTTCGACTACTTCTACCCCGGCGTTCTGGGCGGCGACGCGCTCAACCCGCCGCCGGGTGCGACCGGCAATGACATGTTCGGGGCGGCCATGGGCGCCGTGCTGGCAGATCCCGCACCGGCGCACGAGCTCGCCGCGGCACTCCCCGTGCCAATCGAATTCGCCGACGACTTCGAGCTGGCCATGACCATCGGGTATCAAATCTACTTCGGCGATCCAGTGATTCTCGACGAACTCAAGATGCGCGCTCACTCGAGCGACGTCTTCGACAATTCGATGACCGCCTACACTGGAACCAGCGACGACGGCGATCTCAACGCGAACATCGATCGATTCGAATTTGCGCCGCAGTCCCGCAACTGGTTCGATCACTGGTACACACCGTCGGGAGACCTGCCGGCGCCCGTGCTGAGCATTCGCACCACGCGCGATCCGGTTGTCTCGCCCTACCTGGACCCGCTGTTCGCAGCGCGTGTCGCGGCCGCCGGCAAGTCCGACATGTTCGTGTGGAGGCAGGTCGACCGATTCGGCCATTGCGACATCAGTTCGGCCAACGAGTACGGCCCGGCGTTCGACGACCTGGTGCACTGGGTCGAGAACGGCGTCATGCCCACGCCATAGATGTCGGGAGGCCCGGGCGTGCAAGTGGGGGGCCGCTGCCACCCGGGTTCTCCTCGACGCTAGACCACTGCTCGACCGGTAATCGCTGGTCGAGGTCGAACGAGGCGGATCCGCGCAAATCAGTTTGGCTCGTCGCGGATCCGGGGGCGGTCCGAAGGTTGGGCCGTCCCTTCCTCTTCCCGGGGCTTTCACTTCAGGAGGTGCACCATGTTGAGAAGACTCTCGCTCGCGTTCCTGGTCGCGCTGATCGCCGTATCGTGCGACGAGAATCCCACGAAGCCGAACGCATCGGATGCCCAGCTGGTCGAGGCTCAGTTCCATGCGCAGAGAGGCAACCCGGTCGTCCAGCGCCTGACGGTGGGTGGCGCTGACGCAGTCGCGTACGGTCCGCCTGGATCCGATGCGAACTTCTCGCTCATCGCCCTGGAGAGGGCGGACGGGACGGTCACCGGACAATTGCACGATGAGTGGGGAAAAGGCGCCGGATTTCATGCCACGGTCGACTGCTTGTCTGTCGATGGCAATACGGCATGGGTGAGCGGGACCGTCACGAAGTCCGTCGTCTCGGACTTTGTAGGCCGGACCGTGAATGTCCAGGTCAGAGACGGCGGGAATGCGGGCGACGACATGATCAGCCCGGCGTTCTTCTACCTCCCATTCACTTGCGTCGATCATTTTGACTTTGAAGGCAACGGACTCCTGTTTCCCGTGAACAACGGGCAGGTGAAACTGAAATAGTCGCGATCGACTCGCGAGTGTGGATCGCCCGAGCGCCCGGCTTCGACCGGGCGCTCGTAGCATCCCTGCCCGACACCCTCCGCCGGATTCCTAAAGTGTGAAAGTCGAAATGGACGTGTGAGCTATCGAGTGCGGATGAATCCTCCAGGCCCGCGATTGCGTAGATTGAGGAAACCGGAGGTGAACGGTGGATCAATGCCAGGGCAGGACAAAGGCCGGGAATCGGTGCAAGCGCTCGGCGAGCGCCGGTTTCCTCTATTGCTCGACCCACGCGGACCAGGCCAGGACCGGCAGGTCCGGGACCAAATCGCCCGGAGCTGACGCGCCCGAGATTCTCGTCGGGACGCCCGAGGAACGGGGGGCGCTGGACACTCTGATCGTCGCTGCCGCCCTGGGCGCAGCCGTCGTGGTGGTGTTCGCGTTCGGGAAGCTGCTCCGGCTCTGATGGACATGGAGTGATCGGGCGGTTATCCCGGCCAGGAGTCGCAGCGCTCGCGGCAACCGTTCTGCTGGCCTGCGCACCGAACGAGGCGGACCAGCCGCAGTCTGCCACCGATACGCCACAACTCGCGTTCGACTGGCTGATTGCCGGAGGCGCGGTGGTGGACGGAACCGGCGGGCCGGCCCGCCGCGCGGATGTGCTCGTGCGGGAAGGACGGATCGCCTTCGTCGGACCGGTGGACCCGGATACGCTAGACGTCCGCGCACGCTTCGACGCCGAAGGACTCATCGTCGCGCCCGGCTTCATCGACGCGCATGCGCATGGCGACCCGGCCCGGGATCCGGCGTTCCCGAACTTCCTCGCCATGGGCGTCACCACGATCGTTCTCGGCCAGGACGGCGGCGGCCCCGAGGTGCAAGCGCTGGACGAACATCTCCGGGCGGTCGGTGCCGCGCGTCCTGCCATCAACATCGCCTACCTGGTCGGCCACAACACGATTCGCCGCGAGTCCGGCGTCGGTTTCGACGCTCCGGGCTCAGAGGGGATGGTGCGCATGTCGGGACTGGTCGCGCAGGGGCTGGCGGCCGGCGCTTTCGGCCTGTCGACGGGCCTCGAGTACGATCCGGGCTCACGGTCAGGAATGGATGAGCTCGCGGCGATCGCCGGACCGGTCGCCGAGGTCGGCGGCGTCATATCCAGTCACATGCGTACCGAAGATGCGGACCAGGTCGAGGAGGCGCTCGGCGAACTGATCGAACAGGGTCGCCGGTCCGGCGCCCGCGTGCACGCATCACATCTGAAGATCGTGCTCGCCGACGACCCCGCCCAGGCCACGGCGCTGCTGGAGCTGATGGAACGGGCCCGCGAGGAGGGGGTCGAGGTCACGGCCGACGTCTATCCCTACACCGCGAGCTATACTGGAATCAGCATTCTTTTCCCCGAGTGGGCCAGGGCGCCGAACGATTACGAAGCCGTCGTTCAGGAGCGGCGCGACCAGCTGGCCGAGCACCTTCGCCGGCGGGTGGAGAGCCGCAACGGTCCGGAGGCCACTCTGTTCGGCTCGGGTCGGTGGTCCGGCCGGACACTCGCAGAGGTGGCCGCGGAGCAAGACCGCCCGTTCGAGGATGTGTTGATCGAGCTCGGGCCTGACGGCGCGTCGGCCGCGTACTTCGTCATGAACGAGGACGTCATGCGTGCCCTGCTGAGCGACGCGCAGGTCGTGGTCTCGTCGGACGGAAGCCCGACGATGCAGCACCCGCGGGGCTACGGGTCGTTTGCCCGGGTGATCCGGCAGTTCGTGGTCGAAGAAGAGATTCTCACGCTGGAGGAGGCGGTCCGGAAAATGTCCGGGGCGACGGCCGCCATTTATCGCCTGGACGATCCCGCCGTCGTGGACCCGCCACGCGGCCTCGTGCGCGAGGGCTGGGCGGCCGATCTGCTCGTGTTCGAGCCGATCGAAGTGCGCGATGCCGCAGACTTCGAGCATCCGCATCGGCTCGCGGAGGGCATGCGAGCGATTTGGGTCAACGGTGAAACGGCCTGGCGGGCGGGCCAGCCGAATTCAGGGCCCGGGAATGGAAAGGTGCTCAGGGCACGGTGGTAGCGCGAAAAATGAGGCATTCCTTCCACTTGCCGGATATGCCTTCTCCCGCCTATCCTGCTTTGATGTGCGCAATCTGGAAGACCTGTGGGCTTCCTGTCCTTCTGACGTCGTAGCAGTCGACGCTGCTGAAAACCCGGATGAATAGCGCTTCCACCAGCCGTGAGCAGAAGGACTCCCGCCCGAGGGTGGGCCTGTCGATCTCCATCGATACGGAGGAAGACAACTGGGCTCCGACCCGTGAGGGCGTCACGGTCACCAACATCCAGGAGCTGCCGAAACTCGCCGATCTCTTTGCCTCCCTCGGAGTGCGCGCCACCTATTTCGTGACCTACCAGGTTGCCGCTGCCGCGGACTCCGCAGCTGTGCTTCGCGATCTCCACGAACGCGGCGACGCCGAGATGGGAGCCCATCTCCACCCCTGGAACACCCCGCCGGACTGCGGAATCGAATCACGAGTCACGATGCTCCGGGACTATCCTCCGGACAGCCAGCGTCTGAAGCTCGAGCGGCTGCTGGAGGAGTTCGACAGGTCATTGGGGATGAGGCCAACATCATTCCGTGCCGGCCGTTTCGGCATGGGGCGGGACATGATCGCCAGGCTGATTCAGAGTGGGATCTACGTGGACAGCAGCGTCACGCCACTGCTCTCCTGGGAATCGAATGGCGGGCCCTCTTTCATCGGCGCACCCAGTCGGCTGTATCGCCTGGATGGTCAAGGCGATATCCGGGTTCCGGTCGATACCGGCGAACTGGTCGAGGTCCCCCTGACCGTGGGATTCACCCGGTTTTCACCATCCTCATGGACTCGGATCGCCAAATCTCTCGCTACGCCAGCGGCCCGGAGCGTCCATGCACTGGGTATCGCATCGCACCTCGGTTTCCTGCAGCGCGTGGTCTTGAGCCCCGAAATGCACTCGGTGGGGGACATGCTCAGGGTCAGTCGCCGTCTCATCGATGCGGAGGCACCGTTTCTGCACCTTTTCTTCCACAGCAACAGCCTCCAGGCCGGGCTTTCTCCGTTCGTTCGGACCGAGGACGACGTGGATCATCTCTACGATTCGCTTCGCCGGTACGTGGAAGGCCTGCAACGTATGGCGGACGTAGACTTCTACACGGTCTCCGAAGCGGCAGCGGCTCTCGGTCCTCAAAGAGCCGCGACACCGGGTCCCGTATCGATCGACAGCCCGAAGGGCGTCCCCGGCACCCGCCCGGGTGAATCGACCGAGTGAAC
>PVMS01031497.1_pt1 | contig 11583 bp, 9 predicted proteins | sample 1853461 | NCBI WGS metagenome assembly PVMS01 (sample SAMN08582032, study PRJNA380276) | Marine sediment metagenome, whole genome shotgun sequencing project. | isolation source: ocean sediment barecode stripped | collected 2017
CTGCGCTCTAAATACTGATTGCTAACTGAAAATTCTTCTGAAAGTTCAAACAACCAGATTATTTTATAATCACCAACCCATTTATAATCTTTGATGAACCAGCCATTGTTTAATTCAACTAAGCCACTTATATCCTGATTTTGTTTGGGTTTTGTAATCGCATCTGACCAAAAAATCGGTTTCCCTTCTTTATAAATAAACAACCCAAAGCTGTTGTTTTTAATTTCTTCTATGAAATTTTCATCAAGAAATAAATTACTTGGATTTTGATCATTAACAACTTGAAGAACATCGGACTTCCAATTTAAAAAAGCCTCACGCCTCTCGGTTAATCGATCTTGAAACCGAGAAGTTTGTTGTTGATAGTCGATATAATTGTGGTATTGCCAGGCTACCCAAATAAACAGCAGTGTTACAATTAAAAATAGATAGCGCGGAACCTTTATCGAAGTCTTCACAAATGATAAGTAGTATACTAAGTATTAAAACGAAAATTACATAAATAAGCCGAACAAATAAAGGACCAAAATTTCAATTCTTGAACTTCTCTTATAAATCCAAGAGACTTTATCAATAAAGATTTGATTAAAATAGAAATTCGCCATAAATTATTATCTTGCTACATTAAAAAAATTATTAACCTTTTGACCTTTTTTATGGTTAAGCTATTCGGTATTAACAACTTAAAACCTACCTCGGAAAACCATCTAATAATTGGTCACAGTAATACTACTTAATAATTCAGGTTTGATAAAGACCGGGCCAAATGATTAACAGGAGGATAAAATTGAAATGATCAGGATTATTATCGTGATGTTTTTTGTTGGTATTGGCATTTCCTTAAGTGGCCAATCAGGAAGCGTGTTTGGTATTGTTAAAGATTCTGTTGAAATCACTCCTCTTGAATACACAACGGTAATGCTTTATAAATCAATAGATGATGAGCCAATTACAGGAACAATAACAAATAAATCAGGAGCTTTTAAAATTGAAAACATTCAATTGGGGAATTACTATCTTCTTATTTCCTTTATTGGGTATAAAACCAAGCGTATAGATGGAATTAGACTAGATGTCGATAATCAGAATTATAATTTAAATACAATAAGGATTCGATTAACTAAAGCGAATCTTAAAGAATTATCTGTTGATGGTTCATTAGCAGCTATTGATTACCGAATCGATAAAAAAGTAATAACAGTAAGTAAGCAACTTGCTGCTCAATCGGGTACTGCTGTGGATATATTGGAAAATGTTTCTTCGATTCAAATTGATATAAATGGAAATGTGCTTCTGCGTGGAAGCTCAGGAATAACAGTACTTATTGATGGGAAGCCTTCGGTATTAAGCCCTGCAGAAACCTTACAACAAATACCGGCTAAAACCATTGATAGGATAGAAATTATTACAAATCCTTCAGCTAAGTTCGATTCAGAAGGTTCGGCAGGAATAATTAATATAATTTCTAAAAAGGATAAATTAGAAGGAGTGAGTGCATATGTAAATTTAAATGTAGGCTCATTCGGTAAATACGGAGGTGATTTTTTGATGAGCTACAAGCGAAAAAAAATCAAAGTTTATCTGGGTGTTGATTACAATAAAAGGGGTTATCCCGGAAATAGAACCAGGAACAGAACGACTATTGATAAAGACACTGTTTTTAACACAACATATATTGGAAATTACACAAGAGATCGAATTAATAGCAGCATCAGAACCGGGATTGATTATAGTATAAGTGAACATGATTTTATATCTCTTGATCTCAGGTATCAAAACTGGCAAACAGACAGAACATCAGAAGCAAATGTTGACGAATGGAGTGTTCCGGATGATACACATTTACTCTCTACGAATTTTGAAAACAGAAAGACAGGGGGCGATATTTTTACAATTAATTCAAATTACATCCGCATGTTTTCAAAAATTGGACATCAATTAAAAGCTACGTTTTCGTACGATAGAAATATTGGGGAAGACAATTCGGTAAATGAATTAATAACTCAGGAAAGCAATATTATTGATGGTAAGATAAATTTTGAATTGGGAACAGCAGATCTTTTTCGATTCAAAATAGATTATTCTTTGCCTGTTGGGGAACGCGGTATGATTGAATCAGGCCTTCAATCGCGTCTTCAATTATATCATGATGATACCGGGTTACAGGTTTATGATTTAGAAGAAGAGAAATATGTTGTTGACCCAGATTTTACTCAAGAAACAGACTATACTCGGAATATTCATTCGTTATACGGCTTGTTTCGTTCCGAGGCAGGAAACTTTGGTTATCAATTTGGATTTAGAGGAGAATATACCGATAGGATCATTGATAATTCCAGCAGCCCTGAATCTTTTACTTTTAACAGGCTGAACTTTTTTCCAACCGCTCATATTTCCTATGATTTTCCCAAAAAACAACAATTGTTTGCCAGTTATGGAAGACGGATTGACCGGCCTCGGAGCACATGGTTAGAGCCATTTTTTACATGGTCGAATGCATTTAATATAAGCAAGGGAAACCCGGAATTAGTACCTGAGTATGTTGATTCATATGAGCTTGGGTATATAAAAAAGTTTGAAAAAAATGCAGTGTCACTAGAATCTTACTATAGGGTAAGCCATAATAAGATAGAGCAAATAAGTGGTGTATTTGAAGAGAACATACTATTCCACACACGCGAAAATGTCGGTCAGGATTTTGCGCTCGGATTAGAATTTACTTTCAGTTATAATCCATTGAATTGGTGGGAATTTGACCTATTGGGCAACTTTTTTAATTATCGTGTAGAAGGTGAGTTATTTGGTATTGATTTCTCAAATCAAACCAACAGCTGGAGTTCACGTTTTAACAATACCTTTAAAATTTATAAGCAAATTAAAATACAGGTAAATAGCATGTACAATGGCCCTATTGTGGATGCTCAAGGCCGTGCTGAAGGATATTATAGATTGAATGCTGCTGTAAAAACAACATTCTTTGAGAATAAATTTTCTGTTGTATTAGAATTCCGGGATGTGTTTAGTTCTGTTAGGTACGAATACAATGGTGAAGGTCCGCGTTTTCAATCCAGTACTATATCGCAACGTGATGCCCCATTGATCACCTTTTCGATGTCTTACCGATTCGATAATGATTAAAATTGGGTTAGGTAATTACTATCCTTTCAACGCTTCAGCACCGCTTACAATTTCTAGAATTTCGTTTGTAATTGATGCCTGACGCAATTTATTGTAAGTCAATTTTAGATCGCCCAAGATCTCTTCTGCATTGTCGGTTGCTTTATGCATAGCAGTCATTCGTGCTCCATGTTCTGATGCAACCGAATCCAGTAACGCTTTAAAAAACTGAACATTTAAAGATTGAGGTATTAAATCTTCAAGAATTTCAGACTCAGTAGGCTCAAATAAATAATCAATATTTGTTATTCCGTCCTCTTCATTCTGTTCAATTGGTAAAAACGGCTCTTCTTTTAATATTTGAACTGCTGCATTTTTAAAACTATTGTAAACCAATACAACTTTATCAAAGGCACCGTTAACAAAATATTTCATAAAATCATCTGAAAATTTAGTAGAATTTTCAAAAGTCAAATCATCAAATATTTGAGAGGGTAACTCAGGTAATAATTCACGTTCGCTATCGAAATTATTTTTAAAAAAGTCGCTTCCTTTTTTGCCAACATTATAAACAGTAACATCAGAATGCATGTACTTTTCGCGAACGATCTGAGTTGCTTTTTTAACAACATTTGCATTAAATGCTCCGCACAATCCACGATTAGAAGTAATAGCAACAATCAATACTTTTTTGTTTTCCGATTCCCGGGCATATTTCCCTTCTGATGCACCTGAGTTTGCACTAACATTTTGAATAATCGCACTAAGTTTTTCAGAAAACGGGCGCATTTTTTCAATAGCCTGCTGAGCACGTTTAAGCCTAGAGGCGGAAACCATTTTCATGGCCGAAGTAATTTGCATCGTTGAATTTACCGAAGCAATTCTATTTCTAATGTGCTTTAAATTTGCCATAGTGCTGAGGTCGAAATTTTTTAAATCGTCTTTTTAATTTTTATATTTCGCCGATAACTCTTTTACTGCATTTTCAAGTGAAGTAGTCACTTCATCGGTAAGTTTTCCAGCACGAAGAGCTTCTAATTCGCTTTTATGATTTCTATTCATGAAATCTAAAAACTCTACTTCGAATTCTCGTATTTTATTAACAGGAACATCCATCAACAATCCTTTAGTACCACAATAAATAATGGCTACCTGATCTTCAACCTTCATAGGTGTATTCTGCTTTTGTTTCAGAATTTCAACGTTTCTGGCACCTTTGCTTAAAACTGCTTTTGTTGCTGCATCAAGGTCAGATCCGAACTTAGAAAAAGCTTCGAGTTCGCGATATTGAGCCTGGTCTAGTTTAAGTGTACCAGCGATCTTTTTCATCGATTTTATCTGGGCATTACCTCCAACACGAGATACCGATATACCTACGTTAATAGCCGGACGAACCCCTGACAGGAATAATGAAGATTCAAGGAATATCTGACCATCGGTAATTGAAATTACATTGGTTGGAATATAAGCTGAAACATCACCCGCCTGAGTTTCGATAATTGGGAGTGCTGTTAATGAACCCCCACCTTTTACCAAATGTTTGATCGATTCGGGCAAATCATTCATTTGCTGCGCGATCTCATCCGTTTCATTAATTTTCGCAGCGCGTTCCAATAATCTGGAATGCAGATAAAATACATCACCAGGATAAGCCTCACGACCCGGAGGTCTTCTTAAAAGCAACGAAACCTCTCGGTAAGCAATAGCTTGTTTTGAAAGATCATCGTATACAATTAAAGCCGGGCGGCCTGTATCACGGAAAAATTCCCCAATAGCAGCACCTGCAAATGGTGCGTAAAACTGAAGTGGAGCAGGGTCGGAAGCAGGTGCTGAAACAACAACAGTATAAGCCATAGCTCCTGCATCTTCTAAAATCTTAACGGTTGAAGCAACTGTCGATCCTTTTTGACCCGAAGCAACATATATACAATAAACAGGTTCTCCTTTATCGTAAAATTCCTTTTGGTTAATGATGGTATCAATAGCCACAGTGGTTTTTCCTGTTTGACGGTCACCGATTATCAATTCCCGCTGACCTCGGCCAATCGGAATCATGGCATCAATCGCTTTTATACCTGTTTGAAGCGGTTCGTTAACCGGTTGACGATAAATCACACCAGGTGCTTTTCTTTCGATTGGCAACTCATATAATTCACCTTCAATAGGCCCTTTTCCATCAATCGGATCACCTAATGTATTTATAACCCGGCCAAGCATTCCTTCACCCACTTTTATAGAAGCGATCAATCCGGTTCGTTTAACCGTTTCACCTTCTTTTAATCCGGTTGAGGGTCCCATTAACACAACCCCAACATTATCTTCTTCAAGGTTAAGAACTATTCCTCGTACGCCGGTACTAAATTCTACGAGCTCGCCAAGTTGGGCATTATTTAAACCGTAAATCCTTGAAATACCATCACCAACCTCCAGGATGGTTCCTACTTCTTCTAATTCAGCTTCGGTTTTCAACCCCGCAAGTTGCTCTCTTAAAATGGCAGTTACTTCTGCCGGCTTTAGATTAGCCATATTAATTAATTTTTATAGTTCAGATATATATGTATTCTTCGCAAAATCGCGTTCTAATTCTTTTAAATTTGATTCGATGCTTGCATCAATCTCGTAATCATCAACATTTAATTTAAACCCTCCAATCAGGTTTTCATCAATTTTTTGAACGATCTTAACCGAATCGGCCTTTATTAATTTTGTTATCTCCTCAAGCTTCTTAAGATTCTCTGCGTTTAAAGACTGTGCTGTAGTAATATAAGCGGTTTTTATGTTCTTTTTAAGGTCGTACAACTTTACAAAACTTCTTACCACATCATGCAGATAAAACTCACGGCTGTTCTTTATCAGGAGCTCAATAAATTTTTCGGTTAAATTGTTAACCTTGCCTTTTAAAGCTACCTTTAAGATCTTAGTTTTTTGATTTACCTTAATGATCGGGCTTTTCAGAAAAACATCAAATTCCCTTGACTCTTTAACAAGCGTATCAATTAGGAGCATATCCTGATAGATATCTTCTAAAATATTATGTTCAGCAGCTAAACCCAACAAGGATGACGCGTAACGAGAAGCCAGTTTTTGATTTTTCATAATTGTTTACTGATTGATTTTTACTTCGTTCAGCAGTTTTTCTACTAGCTTATTTTGATCCTCATTATCTTTAAGATCATGGCGAACCAGTTTTTCAGCGATCTCAAGTGATAATTTACCCACCTCGTTTTTGAGCTCGGTTAAAGCTGCCATTTTTTCGTTATGAATAGCCAGGCGTGCAGCAGCGATCATTTTATCAGCTTCTTCGCTAGCTTTTCCTTTCGCCTCATTAACAATTGCGCTATGGGTTTCGCGTGCCTCTTTCAGCATGTTATCCCGTTCTGTTCGCGCTTCGACCAATAATTTTTCGTTACTAGCCTGTAACTCCTTCATTTCTGTTTTAACTTTATCAGCCAATTGCAGCGACTCTTCAATATGATCCTCTCGATCTTTAAGTGCTTTTAAAATTGGTTTCCAAGCGAACTTTTTAAGTATGAACAACACCACTAAAAAAGCGACTGTCATCCAAAACATTGTTCCGTAACTAACTTGTAACATCGAATTTTATTATAAAATATTTAATTTCAAATTGATATGACTCCGACCAACCGTCGGAGTCATATTCAAAAATTTTAGCCAAGTACTACTAGCAAACAAACGATTACTGCGAAAAGTGCAACACCTTCAACAAGGGCAGCAGCAACAATCATGTTCGTCTGAATACTTGCGGTAGCTTCAGGTTGGCGAGCCATTGATTCTAAGGCAGAGCCACCAATTTTACCGATACCAATACCGGCGCCAATAGCAGCAATACCTGCACCAATACCAGCATATCCACCAGCAGCTACAGCTTGCAATAAAATTGTTAATAATTCCATTGTGTTTTGATTTTATGATTTATAATTGAATTCAAATTTTTTAATGTTTTGCGGTTTGGGTAGCATCACCAAAATAGATCGAAGCTAACAAGGTAAATACATAAGCTTGTAAAAACGCTACCAACAATTCGATAAAGTACATAAACACCATAAACAGGGTTGAGCCTACACCAACACTATAACCCACTGTTGCACTCTGCGCACCAAAAATCAATATAAGACTAACAAATGCTAAAATGATGATATGACCTGCCATTATGTTAGCAGTTAAACGAACCATCAGAACAATAGGCTTAATAAAAATGGAGGCAATCTCAATCGGAACAAGTATTGGTTTAACAAATGCCGGTACTCCTGGAGGCCATAAAATATGTGTCCAATACGCCTTATTACCTTTAAAAGTTGTAATAATAAAAACAGATGCAGCTAATATTAAAGTAATGGAAATTGTTCCGGTAATATTAAACCCTCCTAAAAATGGAATCAAACCGATCATATTGGCTGTCCATATAAAGAAAAATGTGCTTAACAAAAAAGGCATAAATTTTTCAGCCCTCACTTTATCATATCCAAATGCGGGCATAACCATATCATCTCTAACAAAAAGTATTAGGGGTTCCATAACAGCTTGTACTCCTCTTGGAGCATGGCCCTTGTTTTTCTTATATCCTTTAACCGTTGCTCTTAAAATCAAGAACAATAAAAAGATTGCAAAAAACACACCCGCAACATTTTTGGTAATTGAAAAGTCGATCGGCATCTCATTTACAGCATGGCCGTGTTCAAGTACAATACCCGAATGCTGATTGGCATAATAAATATGCTCGTGATAAAGGATGTAGTTTTTGTATTGGTAAAATTCGTGTACCTCACCATGTTCATCTTCATGTGAAACGAGATTATGGTAAAAATTAGATGAAGAAAACACATCCCAACCATTGTTGGTCTTAAGAATCACAGGTAAATAAATCGCAATACTGCTTCCATCTTTATCCTCTCCTACAAAGTGAATTTCATGCGCATCAGAAACGTGATGCATGATCATTTCACTGGCGTTGAATTCCCCTTCTTTTATATCTGCATGTTCCTGCACTGATTCATGTTGACCATGAAGGTTAAATGAAAGAAAAAACACAGCTATAAATATTCCAAAAGCCGTGTTCATTTTTTTTAATTTCAATGTTTTTTCAACCATCAATTCCGAATAAAATCCGCATAAAATTAAGGACTGCAAAACTATACAATTATCTAAAAGGATAAAATGATTGCAGCGTTTTTTTAGCTGATCTCATTTAAGCGAAATCCAACCCCTAAAACACAAGGCATTAATAGATGTTACGATGGATTGTTTTTGGATTTTAACATGCTTAATAGAGTACTTACGTCTGCAACTAAAAACAACAGGTAGGCCAATGCATAAAAAATTCCTACAGCAAAAAGGTGGACTTTATTAAAAAACAAATAAATGGTCAGCACGGCCAATATAACAAACATTTTAACTGCTGTAATACCCAAATAAGTATTTACGAACGAATAAGACTCTTTTTTATCAGCAGCTTTTTTCATCATATTATGGCCAACTATCGAAATCACGGCAAACATGATATAGCTCAAATACAAAAATACCGGACCTACCGAATTGTATTTGAAATGAAAAAAGAGGTACGTAAAGAGGCTTAATAATACAGCTAATATTAAGTAAACAAAAGTTTTATTTTTTAGCATTAAAACCTACGGTATCTTTAATAATTATTACTAGTGCAAGAGACAATCCTACCAATGATAGAATAACCGTAAATATAGGGGTTTCGAGTCGCATCTTTTCATCCAGGTATTTCCCTAAATAAATCCCTCCTAAAATGGCGATAACCATTTTAACAGATAATCCAGAATACTTAATAATTGCGTTAGGCAGTTTTCTCCCTGGTCTCTCTGACCTCCCTTGTTTCTCTGTTTTGTTCTTGTCCTCCGTCATGAGTAATTTGTTTTACTTTACTGCCCATATGACACGAGCCTGTAAATGACGCTCCGGGATCGATGGCCAGTTTAGCAGTAAAAATTTCGCCGTCAAGACGAGCTGAAGATTTAAGCGACAGCAGGTCTTCAACCATTATTTTACCATCTACAACCCCTTCAACTTCGGCGTTCTGACAAGTAATTTCACCCGTAATCTTACCTTTAGGTCCTATAACCAGCCTGCCTTTTGTCTGGATATTACCTTTTACCTCTCCGTCAATCCTTATATTAGAATCTGAAATAACGGTACCTTCAATTCGCGTGCCTTCAACAATTCTGTTAAGTTTGTCAGGCGAACTATAATCGGTTTGCTTTGCCATTTGTTTATCTGATTTTGATTTAAACATTATCCAATTTTTTATCAAAGATAATTTTCCTGAAAGAATAAGTCATACCCTTCAATATCTCCTGATTTAAACAATTTAGTGAAATTTTTAGAAGAAATAAGAAAAGTCACAAAATTCTTCTCATTCACTTTTTTTAGTTGCTCGTCGTCATTCATAAAATTATTATAATACGACATTGCCCTTTCTACATTTTTAAATCGCCTTACAATAATGATCTGATTGTCTTTGTTGACAAATGAATTTGTCACCTTAAGTTTATCCGTTGAATAGAATTTTTTATTAAAATTTGAAATTGCAACTTTCACTTTATTTACATTTCCTTGGGAATTAGGATAAACAATGGCGAAAAAATGTTCGGCATTTTTATTGGTATCGAATTCTGTTTTTGGCTTATCAGTCGATCCAACTCCTTTTTCTGTTTCACCATTCTTCGGAACATTTAACTCTTTTTTATTAAGCTGATTAAGTATTTCAATGGCTCTTTCTCCTTCCTCTGTTGTTGGAAAATTATCAGCAAGTAATTGCAGTTCACGTTCAAAGTTGGCTTTATCTGATAAACTACCCACCACCATAGCTTTCATAAAGTAATATTTTGGCAAAAAGGGATTTTCCTGATCTTCTTTTATCACTTTGTTACAATCATCTAATACAATGTTGTATCGGTGACTTTTGTAATTTCGATATGTGGCCATATAATCTTCTTCTTTCTTTTTAATTGTTAATTCGGCTTCCTTTAAGTAATTTGGATTACGAATAATTTTAGCATATTCTGAGTAAGGATAATCAGTAAGAATAATGTTGCGATAATATTCAGAATTATCACGATACCCTCCCCCAAAATAATTGCCTTCCACTTCCTTTTTAACATATAAACGATAAAGTTGATAATAAGCAGTTATAAGGTATTCACTTTCTGTAAATCGAGAGGTGAGTTCATCGAACATTTCAATGGCATTATCTACATCATCCAGTTTTTCATTATAGATAACCCCTGCATTATATAGCGCATCTTCCACCATTTTTTCAGCTTCAGCATGTTGTTCTTCCGTAAAAGGAATTTCAGCCATATATTCATCCATTGTTTTAATTTTCTTTCTCTTGCCTGAGCTCAGTAATTCATCTGAATTAGCACTGGTATTTTCAATATCAAACGAAGAAATTCCCCGGTTACTTGATGCAATAGCCCTTCTCCAATCATCTTTTAATTTGCGATCACCCCACCTTTGTCTGAATTCCGAATAACCAGAACTCATTGTATTGGGATTATAAAAATACCAATCTCCTTTTGCTGCTGACGAGCTTCTACCCTGAGAAGATAATGGTACGGATTTGTCAACTTTACTCCTATAATCGTCATCATTTTTTTTCGCGGCCTCGGCCAGTAAACGTTGCTCTTCTGCTTCTTCTTCAGCGGCAATCAAGGCGATTATTAAATCTTCAATCTCTTTTTGAGATAAACCGGCAATCCAGATTAACGAATCCTGTAGTTGTAATACATCAAGATTTAATATTAATTCGGTTAACCCATCATCTAAATCTACAATTCTTTCATAATCATTATGTTCAATTGGTAAGAATATAACAGTGCTATCATAATATAATTTGGCTTTTTTGTAGACTTTATCTTCTAAATAAATATTACCAAGGGTCATAAACGAAATTCCCTTTTGTTCGACATTACTTATGCTAACTTCAGTAGATTTTATAAAATATTCAATGGCCAAATCTTTGTTTCCTTCAGTTAATTCAATTTCGGCCAAAGCATAGTATATCTGATCGTAATACTCTGCATTTTTATGGTCCTTCAACATTTTAAAGAGAAGCTTTTTAATGCTTTCACTTTCACCATCTCTAAACTTAAAAGCAAGAGCCTGGTTAATCGAAGCATAAAATACCATTTCGTATTCCGGGTGTAGCTTAACTACTTTTTTATAATTAGATACAGCAGTCGCACTTTGCCCCTCTTTTTCGTTTAATTGTGCCAATATAAATGTAAGCCGGGCCTTTCTTTTCTTGTCTTTGGTAACCATGATCGATTCTTCCAAAGAAATAATTGCTTTATTATATTGCTCTTGTCGGATATAATAATCGGCATATGTTGCACGAAAGTCAGATATCAGTTCCCGTGACAGGTCACTCTCATCATCTAATAATTTTAACAATGACAGGGCTTTTCCCATATCTTCCAA
>PVMS01038150.1_pt1 | contig 11583 bp, 10 predicted proteins | sample 1853461 | NCBI WGS metagenome assembly PVMS01 (sample SAMN08582032, study PRJNA380276) | Marine sediment metagenome, whole genome shotgun sequencing project. | isolation source: ocean sediment barecode stripped | collected 2017
GGTGAATCAGTTTTACGAATACCTAAATGCCGTATCACTCCAAACCAAAGATTGACCTGTCCTCCTGCGTACCAAATTTTTTCAGGGTAGTCCATGTAATATATTTTCGGGACAGTTTGAACAATTTGTTGATTTTGTATTAAGGGATTGACTAATGGTTCAAGGAATTGTTCATCAACAATAGTATCATTGTTAAGAAAAACTACAAAATCGCATTTTCCCATTATTGATTTAAATCCAGCATTACAACCATTTGCGTAACCCAAATTATCTTCCAATTCAAGTATTGCAACATCCTGATAATAACGTTTAATATATTTTACTGAGTCGTCCTTGGAACCATTGTCGATCACTAAAATCTTATAGTTTTGATACGAAATTTTCTGTAATGAATCTAGACAAGCACTGGTCAATTGTTTTCCGTTCCAGTTTAGAACCATAATATATACGGCTGGCTGCTTCATTTATAGGTCAATGTTTCGATCACTTTTATGAAAGTGTCCCAACTAAATTTATTTTTGAATGATTTTACATTTTCTGAAAATTGAAGATACTGATTGTCTTTAAATATTCTAATTATTCCATCGGCAAAATCTTCTGGTTCGGGGTTGACGACATAACCAACTTCCCCATCTGAAACAACCTCAGGTAATCCGCCAACATTGCTGGTTACAACAGGTTTATCATAGTAATAGGCGACCTGGACAATTCCACTCTGAGTTGCGGATCGGTAAGGTAAGGCTATTACATCCGCCGCTGAAAAATAGTCAGCAATTTCACCATTTGAGAGAAATTGCAGATTTAAGTCCAAATACTTTTCAATCCCCAATTTGTTTATCAAATTTTGATATTTTTCAAAAGATTCGTATGGCTCTCCGACAATTAACACCTGAAAATCAGACATATTCTCGGCCAAAATAGGAATGCTTTTTAATAATATATCAAGACCTTTATAAGCCCGAATGATGCCAAAAAATAAAATGATTTTTTTGTCCTTAATGCCAAGAGTTTGACGAGCCTTGGCTTTACTAACCTGTGGACCAAAAATGTTATAGATCGGGTGTGGTGTGTAGCGATAATCATGATTATCAATAAAACTTTGAAGATCCTTTTCAACTATTCGGGACATTACAATAAAGTGATCCATTTTTTTTAAAAAATGGTGCGTTAGTCGATAATCAAATAGGTGTTTTTCATGGGGAACAATATTATCGCAAATAGCTAACATTTTAGCGGAACATTTGGATTTAATATATTTGGCTACCATTGCTTGCGACATAGCGAAGAAAGGCATCCAGTATCTAAAAATAACTAAATCAGGATTCTGATTGACAATATAATCGGCAGTTTTTTTCCATGTGAAAAAGTTTATCGAACTCAGTAACCTTTTAGAATTGATACCAATTTCGTCACTTTCGGGCTTATATTGTGTTTTCCCAGGGAATAACCAGGCAGGATATTGAGTTGTAAAATTTACGTTTTCTACTTCGTGATTAACTTTAAAATTTTGCGCCAAGGCAAGATTAAAATCAGAAATACCTCCACGAAACGGAGGAAAAGGACCCAAAATTATTATTTTCATTAGCAAATAATAGCTAGAATCTTAACTAATTATTTGTTTCACCCGCTCTTCATGCTTGTGCTGTGATCTCGCAATTAATTCGCCTAATAATCCTAATGAGAAAAATTGAAATCCAACAACAATAACAAATACGCCTAACAATAATAAAGCAAGGTGCTTCTGGAATGGTTCACCAACGACATATTTAAGGTATAGTACATAAAGATCAATGCACAAACCCAGTAAAACGCCAATTAATCCAATTCCACCAAACAAGTGCAGCGGCTGCTGTGTGTATTTTCTTAAAAAAAGAATTGAGATCAAATCAAAAAACCCGTGGAAGTATCTTGAGCCTCCATATTTAGTTACACCAAATTGCCGAGGCCTGTGATTGACCGGAATTTCGGTAACTTTAAATCGTTTTTGACCTGCAAGAGCTGGTATATATCTATGCCGGCCACCATAAATATCCAATGATTTTGCTACAACACTTTTATAAATCTTAATTCCACAATTAAAATCGTGAATTCGTACGCCAGTAAGTAATCTCGTAACAAAATTAAATATTCGCGAAGGAAATTTTTTATTGAGTGGGTCTTTCCGTTCTTTTTTCCAACCCGAAACGAGATCAAATCCTTCTTCGAGTTTCTTCACTAGATTGGGTATTTCAGCAGGATCATCTTGTAAATCAGCATCTAAAGTAACAATGTACTCTCCGTTGGCTAATTTAAATCCTTCATATAAAGCAGCTGATTTACCGAAATTCCTGTGAAACTGGAGCAGCTTAATTTTTTCATCATTTTCGGCAAGTTTAACCAGTTCATCACCGCTACCATCAATTGAACCGTCATCTATGAACACTACTTCCCAATTTAATATATTCGATAATGCTTTTTTGATTTGAATTACTAGTTCAGCAATTGATTCCTTTTCGTTATAAACAGGTATCACTACGGATATTGATTTTTTCATTATCAATTCCATGGAATATTGGTCGGGATATCTCTCACTAATTTTTCATTAAAAAGTTCATATTCTCGTTTGGAAATTGTTATTACCACCGATGAATTTGAACCGCCCAAATTTATTCGCGCGTTATTCACAAGTCTGCCGTACGCAGTATTGACTGTTTGGAAACTAATCATCGTTGAATCATGATCAAACCCTGAACTTTGACTTGTTGCTGGGCTTTTTGTCGTGGGGATTTTACCCCAAAGTATTTGGGTTATATCAGATGGTTCCCAGTATTTTAATAGTGTCAATCGCTCATGAATTTCGGTTGGATGAAAGCGTCTATTCTTTAACATGTCCCAAATATTTATTTCATTGGAAAATAATTGAACATATAGTGATCTGCGTCCTAGAATATCTTTGAATTGCAAGTAGCTGGTGTCATTTGAACAGGTAAATGAGAATCGCAGTTTCCCATTCATATCACCCTTTGATACTAACACTACAGTACCCTGACATGTTTGAAAATAATTTACCAGCTCAGGATACTCTAAATTCATTATAGTATCATTGGTAAATGACGCTCGCGGTGATTGACTGCATCCTGCAAGTATAAAATAGATTATCAGAATATGGGCCAGTAGCCCCGATGGAGTAATGTAATTATTACTCTTCCTCATCACCGATTTTTACAGCCTTTTCATAATAATATTGCGCTTCATCTTTACGGTTTAATTGTTTCAATACCTCAGCTGCATGCTCCAATACTTCGGTATTCTGACCATCAATTTCTAACGATTTTTTTATATAAATTAAGGCATCGTTATATTTCTGTGATTTATAAAGTATCCAGCCATAGGTATCAAGATAAGCAGGATTATTTGGTTCAATAACCAGCGATTTCTTTGATAATTCAGCAGCTTTTTCGATCGCAACACCACGTTCCGCCAAGCCATACGCGAAATTATTAAGCGCTTGAGCGTCCTTTTCATTATTCGCTATTAACTTAGTATAAATATTGTCGGCCTTTTCCCACTCCATTTCGTTACTATATATTATAGCGAGGATATGTAAAGCACCTACCGATTCCGGGAAAATTGCTAAAGCACGTTCAATATAAATTTTAGTTGAATCATCGATACCGAGTATGTTGTAGCTTGTTCCAAGTAAATATTGAACGGTATAATTATTAAGAAATTTATCATTCACTGGTTGCATTATGCTTAAGGCCGCAACGGGATTATTATTCGCAAGTGCTGACAGTGCTTTATTAATATACCCTCTTGAATCATCTGGATGCGCTTTAATTAATGCTTCAGAATATTCATCGGCTTTTTTATAATTGCCACTTTCTCGAAAGAGCGTAGCAAGTAAGTGCAAACTCAGCAGATTTTCACTGTCCTGTTCTAATACTTCATGGAAAACTGTTTTAGCGCTATCTATTTCACCGGTTTCGTATAATAGTGTAGCTAATTGATTTAGATTCGTTGGATTATTTCCATCAATTTTTATGACATCCTGCATGGCTTGTAATGCTGTTTCATAATCACCATTTCGAATCGATGCATCAATATATTTGCGCAGGTAATGGGGATCAGATTTCTCCATATCTGCCAACTGTTTATAAAAATCCATAGCTTTGGTATAGTTCTGAACTTGAGTGGCAATATCAGCTGCATACTCTAAAATATTATATGCTTGATCATTTAAATCATAGGCAAGCTGATAATATTCCAGAGCATTATCATACTGCATTTGGATTTTAGCCAAGTCTCCAAGAGCGTAGTAATATTCAGGTTTTGCTTCGTACTGGTCAATCAAGATAGAATATTGTTCTTCAGCCTGGCTATACATCTGTTTCAATGTTAATTGATTGGCTAACATCTCCCGTGCATCAACATCATCCGGATTAATTTCTAATGCTTTTGATATGTATGAAAAAGCACGGTTTGGTTTTTCCAAATACCAGTAACATTCAGCAAGAGCCATGTAAATTGTACTTACATTGGGATCGATAAGTAAGGCTTCCTGCAATTCTACGATTGCCATTGCATAATTGCCTTGATTCATATGCAATTGGGCATCCATGAAATGCCGCAATGATCTCGGATCAGCCGGAATGACGGCTTCATATTTCAATTCAGTATCATTTTTACTGATTTCAGGCGTGGGCGAAATTTGAGGTTTTTCGGTACATGCTGCTAAGAACAATTGCAGCCCTAAGGTTAGAAATAAGATTAGTCTAAACTGTTTCATCAATATTAACTTTCTTTTTTAAAGGATACCTGCCACTTTAGTGATAGTTCCATAATCTTGAACCAAATTTGGTCAATTAATTTTCTTCAACATAAATTTTTACTCTGTTGCCACCTTCTCGCTTTGCAGCATACATGGCTTTATCGGCTTTTTCCAAAATGGATTTAATTTTATCTGAATCACTGGGGAACTCAGCAATGCCAGCACTAATTGAAATTTTCACCTTTTGACCATCTTTAAAAATTGGATAGTTAGCAATGTTATCAACAATTCTCTGTGTAATTAATTGTGATTTATCCTTATCAGTGTCTACCAGTATTATGAAAAACTCTTCCCCGCCATAGCGTCCAACAACATCGATATTTCTTACGCTATTTTTGAAAATGCTTGAAATATCTTTAAGAACTATATTCCCAAACTCATGACCAAAACTATCATTAACCTGTTTAAATGCATCAATATCAATAACTACCAATACTAGTTTTTGATTAAATCGGGTCGCACGGCTAATTTCTTCTTCACACCGTTTCATAAACGCGCGATAATTAAGTAATCCCGTTAAATCATCGTGAATGGCATTTATCTTAATCGTTTCAAAATCAAAATGCCATTTTAAAATTATTCCAATGATGCCAGCAATTTTATTCATTACCCACAAATCTGAAGGCGTGAATTTTCTACTGTCAGATCTTTCAATCCCGATGGCGCCTTTGTATTTATCACTAATCGCAATCGGCAACATCAACATTGATTTAACTTTCTCATCATTAGGATCGTTTTCCTTGAAACGCATCAAGTTTGGATAATCATCGTACCAGTTTCTAGTATTCACTATTTCATCAGAATTGTAGGGTAGACCATAAATAGATGAGTCAGTCAAAAACTGAACTTGATCACTTTCCCTCTCAAATTTGCCATCCTGCCATTCAAGAACGGCATGTTTTTTAGAAATTTGTCCAATGGAAATAGTAAATAGATCGTAATTAATAAATTCGGAGAAAGCATTAGTCACAGCACGATATATTGATGTTTTATCCAAAGTAATATCAAGTAAATTGAATAATCCATTGATTTTACGATTAAAATAGATGTTCCGCTGGTGGTATTCCAGACGGTCAATAATATTCATACCGTATGATATAAATTTTCCAAGATGAGCAATCAGCTGAATATCTTTTTCATTAATCTTGCTGAAATGATCAATACTTACAATTAAATACCCCATTAGTGTGCCATTAAAATCAATATTTGTCCCAATCAGGCATTCACTCCCGCGCCATTGTTTTTCTCCAAAAACTTCAGTCCACGCCTCCGGATTAACATTCTGTTGGATAATTGTCCCTTCGGATTTTTTACCAATGGACTTTATAATGGCATTCTTCTTAGGTAAAAATTCTACATAATTATGCACAGTCGAATGCTGAATAACAAAACCGTCTTTTGTGGGTTCTGACATATAAACAGAAATGATATAGTCCGAGTTGAGAGTTAAAATCTGGTTGAATATCTGATGTAAAAATTCTTTAAATAATTTCTCTGGCTGGTCTTCTAGAGGATCTTTTTTATTACCGATTATCTTATAACTGCCTGCAATCCTCCTCGTCTTGGATCCAAAACGAAGATTAAAAATATATGAGAGCATTCCCCACATAATTATAAATATTATCAATCCTTTTAAAACATAAATCCAGGACATGACTGGTTGTGGATAAAATAATAAGGCAATTACTGCAAAAGTAATTAATGCGCTAACAGATTTAGGATATTTTTTTAAATAGGTCACAACGTTGAAAATAAAAACCCCTTTGTTAAAAATTACATAATCAAAGGGGAATTAAAAAGATGGATTAGTGTCGTTACTGCGGGTTTTTTACAAATTGAATTTTATCTTCCAATTGAAGTGCTTTATTTGAATCAGTATCATTAATAAAAGTCGAATCATCAGTAATTAAAGTAAAGTTTAGGTTAGCCTGGAGCACTGAATCTGATGCTGTGTTTAATAAATTATTAGTAGGAATATCCGCAGATTGAAACGTTTCTGAATTAGATACTCTTTCAGGAAGCATATCAATTCCAATAAATACAATAGCTATTAACACCAAAGAGATCATTCCTGACACAATTGGTGTAAACCCGAAATAAGTTGGTTTCTTAACACTTTGCGATGCAATACTTACCTGCTCATTAGTAATTCTTCCTTTTAGACGGTCCGTAAAACCTGCTGATGTTTTGATCTCCGGTAATTTTTTCATTTGAGATTGTAAACTGCGTAATGATTCTACTAATTCCTTTGCTTCGGGGTTTGCAGAAATATAGGATTCAAATTCCTTTCTTTTAGCAACACTGAGAGCATTATCCAAATAATCGGAAATATAATTTTCAAATTGATAGCGATTCATTTATAATGGCCACTCCTATTTATATTCTTTTAACTGATCCTGCAGTTGCAGTCTAGCTCGATTTATTCTTGATTTCACAGTTCCCAACGGAACATCAACAATTTTACTGATCTCTTCATAAGAAAGTTCCTGAATATCTCTTAAAATTATGACGGTCCTAAAATGGGGAGGCAGTGATTGGATAGATCGTTGTATGTGCTGCTCTGTGAATTCACTATGCAAGATTTCATCAGTTTCAGGTTCAACAGCGGTTAACTCATAATCACGATCGTCAATTCCCATCTGACTGATTGAAGAAGTTTTTCTTCTTTTACGTTTCCGTAATTCAGTTTTGGATAAATTACCGGCAATTGTATAGATCCAAGTTGAAAATTTTGCTATTTCTTTATAAAAATGACGATGAGTATACACTTTAATAAGTGTATCCTGCACAATATCCTCAGCCTGTTCAGCCTCTCCAACATAGCGAAAAACAAAGGTCATTAAACGATTTCGATAACGGTTTACCAACTCTATATAGGCATTTTCATCGCCAGCCTGAAACTTGGCAATCAACTGTTCATCAGTATAGCTGAAATTATCCATCTTGATCTGTGATAATTTTAAAGAGGAGTTGGATAAGTTCTGTTTCATCTTTATATGAAGTTGATTTAATTCTTGCATCCAGCTTACCTAGATTGGATAGGGATTTGACGATTTCTTGCTCACTGTATTTTTTAACAAAACTTGGCAACCTCCTTGTTACGGATCCCGGTAGTGGTATATAACCAGTTCTGTCTGAAAAAGTTCCAGATTTCAGCTTACTGAAAAGCATTTCCTGAAACAGACTGGTTATTGGATATAGTAAAGATAGCAATGAATCTCCTTGTCTAATTAATGACATTCCCATTTTCAGTGCTTCATCTATATCTCGATTACCTAAGGCTAATAAAAATTCCCAGCGTTGATGTTCCCTTTTCCAACCTGAAAATTGTGTAATAATCTCGTTGGTTAATTTTTCTCCATCAGCAAGCATTAACTTCATTTTTTGAACTTCATTGCTTATGTGCTGTATTGAGTCCCCGGCGATGTCAATTATTGAATCAATGGCTCCAGACGTACTTTCAACTTCATATTCCTTTAAGAAATAATTTGTCCACTTTCGCAATTCGCTGGTGTAGGGCGTTCTGACAGATATTTGATCTATTCGCTTGGTTAATTGTTTGACTATTGCGACACTTTCCCGGTATTCCTCAAGCATGATAACAAGACAATTTGTTGCGATGGGATTACTGCAATAATCCAAGAATTCGTTTCTGTGATTTGAACGAATTCGTTGCGGATCTCGCAAAATAAATAGTTTTTTTGAATTAAACAAATCAGTTGCATTTATTCGGTCAAGGATTTCATTACCACCCATTTCATCCGGCAGTAAATACGTCTTATCTATCGGTGCGTCAGTAAAAAAAACAGATTCGATTTTTTGTACCACAAATTGCTGTAGAAATTGGTCCTCTCCCTGCAATAGATAAACCGGCTGGATATTTCCGGAATTAATTTGTTGTAATGCTGCTTGTATTGACTGGCTCATTGGAAAAATCTGGTTTCAATAAACTGAAAATTACAACCGCACAAAATGCTGCTAAAAAGCTTACTAGTCGTTCAGTAACAAGTAATTGCAAGACACTTATATTAGCCCAAATAATTGTAATAAATGCACCACTAATCATGCCGGCTATTACACCAATACGAGATGTTTTTTTCCACCAGAGTGTGAGTATCAAGGCCGGGCCGAACGAAGACCCGAGCCCGCTCCAGGCGTAACTGACAACTCCAAATATGGTTTTGCCGCTCAACTCTGAAATAATAGCAATTGTGAAAGCAAATATTCCTAATATAACTGTAATAATCCGACTGAGGCGAACCATCGATTTTTGTGATTTATTTTTTTTGAATATATGTTGGTAAAAATCAACAGTGATTGCAGATGTTGATACTAAAAGTTGAGAATCCGCAGTGGACATCATTGCAGCAACCGCTCCGGATATTAAAATACCAGCCACCCAGGCTGGCAATAATTGTGTTGCTAGATAGGGCATGGCTTGTTCCACATCAGGGAAAAAATCTGCTCCATATAATGCCAGTGCTACCAGTCCGATCATAAATGCGCCAGAAATTCCAGGGATTGCCCAAGCACTGGCAATTAGCCTTGCTTTTTTAATATCTTTTGACGATCGGATTGACATATATCGAATTACCAAATGCGGCTGTCCGAAATATCCTAAGCCCCAGCTCAATCCTCCTATCACTACTGATGCCGCCGCCCATCCTGTTTTTCCCATGGTCAGCGAAGCGCGATTGCCGCCTGCTGCAATAACACTATCGCTTAAGGAGATTCCCATTTCCTGTAATTCTATAAATCCAACTATGGGCAGAATCACAAGGGTGCCAATCATGATAATCCCCTGGACAAGATCAGTCCAGGCCACTGCAAAAAATCCACCCATGAGAGTGTATAAAACAATGATAACCGCGCCGATACCAATTCCTGTAATCTCGTTCAAACCAAAAATGGTATTCAAAATTTTACCGGAAGCGTGGAATTGTGCCGAAACATAGAAAGCGAAAAAGAATGTTATAATAAAAGCGGCAAATAATCTTATAATGTTTGAATTATCATTATATTTACGATGTAAATACTGGGGAATGGTTAAGGCATTATATTTTTCTGTTTCAATTCTTAACCGATTTGCGATTATGAACCAGGCTAGAATGATTCCGCATATTATTCCAATTGCAGCCCATATTTCGCCCAACCCGACCGCAATGACCGCACCAGGCAAAGCCACCAATAGCCATGCTGATTCACCTGAAGCCCTTTCAGAAAAAGCCACCACCCACGGACCCAGCTTTCTTCCGGCCAATAAGAAATCTTCTTGGGTTTTATTAAACCGATAGGTAAACACTCCGACCGACAGTAAAACCGCCAAATAACCGATGAAAACGATACCTGTGATTTCCATTTAGTAAATTCTCAATATTAGTCCAATGAGTACACAATAGAAACCGAACCAGTATAATTTCCCAGATCGAATAAGCTGGATTAACCATTTTAATGTCAACCACCCGACCAGAAATGAGCTAATAAATCCGGCTGCCATTACTGACAAGCTTAGCATTGAATCCCCACTCTCCAACATATTTAGAGCCGTTAACAATCCTGCTCCAGCGATTGCCGGTAGCGCCAGCAGAAATGAAAATCTAATCGCGGTTTGCGGAGACATTCCAGCGAGTAAGCCGGTGGCAATTGTAAAACCAGATCGGGAAATTCCTGGAATAATTGCAATCGCCTGTGCGATTCCAATTGCTATTCCATTCCCGACTGAAAGTTTTTTATCGCGGTCATGTGTAAATTTCGTGGCAAATAAAATTAATCCCGTTATAATTAGAGCATAAGCCACTAAATCTATTCGTTCAAAAATTACCCCTATTTGTTCGCGCAGTAGAAAACCGACCAGAATGGACGGTATAGTTGCAACAATTATAATATATATGAAGTGACGCGATTCCTTCACATTCAATGTAAATAATAGATTGCGAATATCTGTTTTAAAAACTACAATTACCGCTAAAAATGTACCTAAGTGTACAATGACCTCGAATGCATTTCCGGGGACTTTGATTCCCAATAAAGTTTGACCAATAACCAAGTGACCCGAACTGCTTATTGGCAGGAATTCGGTAATTCCTTGTAAGATTCCCAGTAATATCGCCTGATAAATAGTCATTTAGTTCGAATATCTGTGATAAAAATTAATTCGATCTACCGATTATTGCTATCATTCTGCCGGACCTTTCACCCTGTCTTCGATATGAGAACATTTCATGTGAACAGCAGGTACATTTTTGAGTATCAATAATATTCACTGGATTAACTCCCTTAGAAATTAACTGAGCTTCAAGAGCTTTATGTAAATCAACTGTAATATTACTATTTGAATTTGTTATTACAAATTTCTGCGGGAATTTGGATGCAACGTCTTGACTTACCTCAAAACAACATTTACGAATTGAAGGTCCCATTAATACAAATAAAGAACCTGGATTCCCGCCCTGCTTAATTATCATTTCAATTCCGGCTTGGGCTATACCTTGCACAATACCGCGCCAGCCAGCATGAATCAGGCCAATAATACCGGTTTGTTTTTCAAACAAAAATATTGGTATGCAATCAGCGACTTTAATTGAAAGGACGCATTGATGCTCATTAGAAATTAGCCCATCAACCTGTTTATACAATCCAGGGCGAATACAATTTTCAACGATTTTTGAATGAATCTGTTCTGGATACGCCAGGCGATCAGCATTTACTCCAAGCGACTCACATAATAACTTTCTTGCGTCACTGGTTGAGTTTGATATGCCGGGCAGAGAAAA
>PVMS01125357.1_pt1 | contig 11583 bp, 9 predicted proteins | sample 1853461 | NCBI WGS metagenome assembly PVMS01 (sample SAMN08582032, study PRJNA380276) | Marine sediment metagenome, whole genome shotgun sequencing project. | isolation source: ocean sediment barecode stripped | collected 2017
ATCCCAATGAAAACTGGACCTCTTATCACAGAATTCTCGGCCGCCATTTTTATAAAGGTAAAAATAATCAATAACGCATTCGCCTCGTCCCCCTGCTTATATTGCAGGCGTTATGAGGCGTTTCAATTATCAAATTGAGACGTTTAATACATGTTTATCACACTCGAAGGCATAGAGGGATCAGGTAAGACGACCCAGGCAAAACATATGGCTAATTTTCTTCAAAACAAAGGATACGACTGTGTCTTGACTCGAGAGCCAGGAGGCACCAGGATCGGAAAAAAAATTCGTGCTATTCTATTGGATCCTGAAAGTAAGGACATGGATCCTTTAACGGAGCTGCTTTTATACAACGCTGATAGGACCCAGCATATCAAGAAACTCATCGGCCCGTCTCTGTCGGCCGGTAAAACCGTGGTATGTGACCGATATTGTGACGCCACACGGGTATATCAGGGATTTGCCAGAGGGCTAGACATCGGACTGATCAATCGATTACATCAATTGGTATGTGACGGATTAACACCGGACATTACATTCCTTCTCGATCTTACGCCTCAATTGGGTCTGTCTCGGGCATGGAAACAAATAGAAAACGGCGCAAGGGTTGAGGCTGAAACCCGGTTTGAGGAAGAGACGCTTACATTTCATGAGAACGTCCGATCAGGCTACCTTGAACTTGCACGAAATGAGCCTGAACGATTCAAAATCATCGATGCATCAAAAGATGAACACGCAGTAAAAGCGGCGATAAGCAACATATTGTCTGTTGAAATTAACCAGAATCTTTCATGAACGTTCTTCGGAAAATAAATCTTATAAATTTAGATAGTTACTAATGAACCACTCTATTCTTAATGCCATCGGCAATACCCCGCTTATTGAAATAAAGAACCTTAATCCGAACCCGAAGGTAAAAATTCTTGCAAAGCTGGAATATTTTAACCCCGGCGGTTCCATTAAAGATAGGGCCGCTCTGTATATGATCGAAGATGGTGAAAAGTCCGGAAAACTGACGCCTGACAAAACAGTTATTGAGGCCACAAGTGGAAATACAGGCATCGGCTTAGCCCTTGTATGCTCGGTCAAAGGGTATAAGCTTCTACTCACCATGTCCGAAGCCGTCAGTATTGAAAGACAAAAAATTCTCAAAGCACGTGGTGCTGATATCCTACTAACTCCCGGTCACCTTGGAACAGACGGTGCCATTGAGGAAGTATATCGTCTGGCCCGAGAAAATCCACACAAATATTTTATGGCCGATCAATACAATAATCCCGCAAACTGGCAAGCCCACTATTCGGGAACGGCAGGAGAAATATGGGAACAAACCCATGGAAAGGTGTCCACCATTGTTGCCACATTAGGCACAAGTGGAACCCTCATGGGCATTTCAAGACGGATGAAAGCGTATAACCCCAATATACGTATTGTCGGCGTTGAGCCTTATCTCGGGCATAAAATTCAGGGCTTAAAGAACATGAAAGAGGCCTACCAACCTGAAATTTTTGAAAAGCGCCGTCTTGATGAAATTGTAAACATTGATGACGAAAAAGCCTTCGAGATGACCAGACGTCTGGCAAGAGAAGAAGGCATTTTTGTCGGTATGAGTAGTGGGGCTGCCATGGTAATGGCTCAAAAGCAGGCAGAAGCTATGGATGAAGGTATCGTCGTAACCATTTTCCCAGACGGCGGGGAGCGATATCTCAGCACCTCACTTTTCGAAGTCCAGGAGAAGATCGGCTTGAGGTTGTACAACACCATGGGTCGTATCAAAGAGCTGTTTGAACCCCTTCTTCCGGGTAAGGTTTCCATGTATTCATGCGGCCCGACGGCGCACGAAAGAATGCATGTGGGAGATTGCAGGCGGTTTGTTTTTTCTGACCTGCTATGCCGCTATCTCGAATTCAGAGGCTATTCGGCAACGCATATTGTCAATATAACCGATTTGGACGATAAGACAATCAACGGGTCTGAAAAAGCGGGTTTAGATTTAATTGAATTCACTCAAAAGCACATCGATGCTTTCAAGGAGGATTTGAAAACGCTCCGAATTAAACCCGCTTCAGCATACCCTAAAGCGAGCGAACATGTCGACGATATGGTTATGATTGCTGAAAAACTTGTTCGAAAGGGATTTGCTTATGAAAAGCTGAGGTCTCTATATTTCGACATATCACGCTTTTCAGGATACGGCAGGCTTTCCGGTATCGACATTAACAAAATTAAATTGGGTGCCACGGTAGACTTAGATGAATATGAAAAAGACAACCCCAGAGATTTTACCCTTTTCAAAAGGTCAAGGCTTTCTGAACTCAAAAGAGGCATATACACAAAGACCGATTGGGGAAATGTTCGTCCCTCTTGGCACATTCAATGCGCCGCCATGTCGATGAAATATTTGGGAGAAACCTATGATATCCATGCCAGCAACCGAGAGCTGGTATTCCCCCACCACGAAAATGAAATTGCCATTGCCGGTGCGATTACAGGAAAGCCTTTAGCCAGATACTGGATCCATTGCGATCGCGTCATGGTTGATGCCGATGATGACAAACAAGAAGCCTTGCCAAAACTTACCGACTTAAAGGATAAGGGCTTTACCGGTAGGGAGGTCAGATACTGGCTTCTCTCAAGCCATTACAGAAAACCGGCAACCTTTTCGAAAAATAGACTGGGTGATATCAGACGTTCCCTCAAAAGGCTCGACTCATGTATCCGCTCATTGGTTAATATTAAAACCGACGAACCGTCGTACCCTGAGCTGGACCAACTGTTGTATGACTTGAAACATGGTTTTGTCACCGCCATGGATGATGATCTAAACATATCCGCAGCCATTGCTTCCATGTTCACTATTGTTAAAAAAGCAAACAAACTGATTCAGGAAAATAAAATAAATAAAAAAGACGCTTTGAAAATCCTCGATGGATTTCGCAATATCGATTCCGTTCTCAATATACTCGATTTTAAAGATAAGTTTTATGATCCTGAGATGCAACAGTTGATTAAAGAACGGGATAAAGCAAGGTTAGAGAAAAATTGGGGTCTTTCCGACAAGATTCGTGAGCAGCTGAAAGCCATGGGTGTTACCGTTAAAGACAGAAAAATAAGTGAATAAAATCGTATGGGAGAAACATGAAACCGATCTATTTCCCATTCACTTTCATATCTGAACCGGTTTTTGACGCGCTGTCGGCTTGCTTTGGTAAGATCGTCGTTTATCAAAGTTCAAAGGTAAATATCCCTGAAAATATGAAGGAATGGGATAATAGCGGTAAGCTTGAAATCCGTATACCCATTGAAGGGGATGAAGAAAAAATCGACAACATTCTTCAGGACTTTAAAACTTGGGCACAGCTCCACCAAGGTAGTGAATTATCCTTTCTAAAAACACAAACTGAAAAAATACCGTTTTTTAATGAAAACGCCATATCCCAAATCACGTTGGATATCAAAAGGCAAAACCTTGAGAAACCACCATCAGAAAAACCTGATAGGTTGTTAAACGCCCGATTGTTTCTTCAAATTGCCCAGGAACACGATTTGCAGGCGGATGTATTACAAAGAGATTTTTTATTATTTGAAACCATGGAACAAAACCTTATAAAAAATCTAAAGGGCGAAATTGAACCGTCCCAAATGGATATTGATACACATCCATCCGTCGAAAAAAAAGATGCCGGACATTATATGACCAAAGAACGAATGGAGGCCTGGGTCCGTATCATGCAGCATGACGATCATCATACGGGGCTATTTGTTACGAGTAGCCGGTCGGTAATCGAACATCTGCTTGATAACGCACCTGAGGCTAAAATATTACCGGATATCAATGGTATACCAGCGCTTGAAAGTGGGGTTGAAGCGAAGGAAAAATGGCAAAACCGTTTAATAAACACCCTTGAAACGATAACAACAGATGCTTCATTTTCATCAGCTGAAGCTAACTTGGAAACACCCACGTTTATCGAAATAGATAGAAAAAAAACGCTCACCTTTTATATTATTCCAGGGCTCTCTCCCCGCCAATTCTTTTCTCGCTATATTAAACCAACCGGGTCTCAACCCCAAGACAAGAGAGATATGGAGCATGTCAAAAATACCCTGATCGGATGGTATGATATTTAACGGAAAAAATTCGGCCAATACGTTAAAAAAAATATGAGAAAGCTTGACTCCATTAATCAATTGGTATATGGGTTTTCCCCGACAATGGATAAATGGTGGTAATGAACACCGTAAATTAATTTCATAAGAAAGGAGGCTCTATATATGAGTTTTATTGTTAACGTCGATTCCGAGAAATGTGAAGGTTGTGAAGAATGTGTAGATATTTGCCCTGTTGAAGTATTTGAGATGGAGGACGACAAATCTGTCCCGGTCAATGCGGATGAATGCTTGGGTTGTGAAAGCTGTGTTGAGGTATGCGAACCCGGAGCCATTACTATTGAAGAAATATAATTAGAATAACATTTCATTTTCCCTGGGTCCGTTCGGCCTTTCTTTCGGGTCCGGGGAGATTGCCATGAAGTCACCCATTTGTTGTGACCCCTGTCAGCAATACTTTAATCCCTCAATATTCCAATATCTTATATCCATTATCTCATGAACGGATCAGCTCCTATGAAATTTCCTGATATGGCTGTTGTAAAACAGAAACTGTCATCCTCACCAATTCAGGATATCCCTACAACGGTATGGTCGTCACTTTCGGCATTGCCCTTTTTTGATGGAGCAAAGGCCGGAAAGACGGTGGCTGTGGCCGTCGGAAGCAGAGGTATATGCCATATCGACCGTGTCGTTTATCATTGCATAAAATTTCTTAAAGAGAACGGTTTGAAACCTTCCATCGTTCCAGCCATGGGAAGTCACGGCGGCGCTACTGCTGAGGGACAGAAAGCGGTTCTGGCAAAATTGGGTATTTCCCCATCGACCATGGGTGTTCCGATCCATTCGGAAATGGACGTCGTTCAATTGGGGAAGCTTAAAGATGGGACAAGCATTTTTTTTTCTAAAAAGGCTTTGGAATCTGACTATATTTTAGCCATCAACAGGATCAAGCCTCACACGAAATTTAGAGCTGACATCGAGAGCGGGCTCTGCAAGATGTTAACCATTGGTCTCGGTAAGGCTGAAGGTGCGACGGAGTTTCATAGGCGCGCGGTCAAGCATTCCTTTACCATTATTGAAGAGGCAGCCGGTTTTATCATACGTCAGTTGAACATTCTTTTTGGAATAGCGTTATTGGAGGATGGGTGTGGCAACCTTTCACGTATTGAAGCTATTTTACCGTCTTCGATAATAGACCGTGAAAAAATACTGCTTCAAGAAAGTTCGGGATTGATGGGCCGTATCCCTTTTGATCATCTGGATATTTTAATTATCGACCATATCGGCAAAGATATCAGCGGAATCGGTATGGATTCCAATATTACCGGAAGGCACAGAGATATTGTCGGAGATTTTTCCACTTCCCCACATATCAAACGAATATTCGTCAGGGAGTTGTCACCGAACTCAGACGGAAATGGAATTGGAATTGGTCTTGCTGATGTAACCACGAAACGTCTCGTGGACGCGATAGATCTTCAAAAGACTTACATCAATGCCCTGGCGGCGATTTCACCTGAAAAAGCGGCCATTCCCATCTATTTTAATACGGATCGTCAATCCATGGAGGCATGTGCAAGAACCATTGGTGTCACACCCATGGAAAAGGCCCGGATGGTAAGAATAAAAGATACTTCGAGCCTTCAACTTCTACAGGTTTCCAAGGCTCTGGAAGCGGAAGTTTTATCAAATCCGAATGTGGAGCAGATCACACCGTGGAAACCGTTTCAGTTTGATGAAAACAGTAATCTAGGAAAATTTCACCATGAACTTGAATAATACGACTCGAAAAGAGAGCAACATCACCTGTCATTTTATATTCTCGACACCCATTGGCGATATCACTGTTGTATATAACCCACAACCCTTTACGATTAAAACCATATTTCTGCCCCGAAATGATCGAAAAGATTTGGATAACCTAATTGAAGCTTATGGAGACAGTGAGCCGGGCTCACACGAAAAAGCGCTTTTAATAAAAGAACACATCATCGACTACTTCAAAGGCAAACCGATACATCCCGCATGGCAATGGATGGATTTGAGTGGACTTACCAAGCTGCAAGCATCTGTTCTTACCGCCACGGCTGACATTCCATATGGCAGATTGAAATCTTACAAGGAGATCGCCGTTGCCATTCAACGCCCGCGGGCCTATCGATTTGTGGGCAGTACACTTGCAAAAAATCCCTACCCTATCCTGATTCCCTGCCACAGGGTTATCCGAAGCGACAGCGCTTTCGGACAGTTTGGCGGTGGCACTGAACTAAAAAGAAAGCTGATTGAAATGGAAGCACTGAAATCAGAAACATTTTGTCTTCAAAAAAACATGATCCAGACGCACTAAAGAACCGGCCTTTGTAAGCGTTATTTGGACGCTTCCGTATGTCTTGCCACGAAGAATTGATATGCATAAACCCCGACAACACTTCCAATGGCATCCATAAAGGCATCAACAACATCTGCATTTCTGTAGGGAACGAAATGCTGGTGAATCTCATCGCTGATACCATACAAAGAAGACAAAATAATACTGAGTGCTATGATAAGCTTTGGATTATTTTGTATTCTTATGGTGTTGAATGCCCTTAACAAAAGGGCGCCAAGACATGCATAGGCGATAACATGGAGAAGCTTATCCAAGTGGGTCACGCGGGGCAATTGGTCAGGGGAAGGATAAGACGATTGAATGAAAATGAATAAACAATAAACAATAATGGGTAACCAATACCGCAAAAAGTTTCTATGCTTTGAAGGTAAAGAAATTGCCATGTCTCAGATGCGTTGGTTATAAACCGGTCGTCGGTCGTCTTTTTCCGAACAATACTTCGCATGGTGCGTTTTTCGTGACATGTTGCTTAAGATTTTCACACCACAACGATTGAAAGGTTCGACAGCTTCCATCCATTGCATCAACCTTTGCAAAATCAGCGGATTCACATCTTAAGTCACACCACTTGATGTGGCAAGTGGTTATGCCTGCGTTTTTTTTCATGGCAATAGGCATTGGGTTCGAAACTGATCGTTACAAATGGGGGCAAACTCGTCAATCCTCAACTTGTGTCAGAAAAATTTTGAAGATCCAGCTTCCTCTCCTTGATATGTGCCAGAACTTGGGTTAAAAACGCTTCATAAGATATGCCGAACCTGACCTTTCCGTCCAGGGTCCTTAAAGAAATATTTCCGGACGCCTTTTCTTTTTCACCATATGTAAGAATAAGCGGGATATTGCGAAGCTGGGCATCCCGCACTTTTTTATTCAGGCTTTCGGTTCTGCTGTCCACCTCGACCCGCAGCCCGGCATGTTCGAGCTTTATTTTAACCTCGTTTGCGTACGGCACGAGTTCGTCATTTATAGCTAGAATAACCACCTGAACCGGAGCCATCCACAATGGGAATTTACCAGCAAAGTGTTCTGTCAGAATACCAAAAAATCGTTCTATAGAGCCATAAACTGTCCGATGGATCATAATGGGACGTCGTTTCTCATTATCTTTATCGATATAGAAAAGATCGAATCTTTCAGGTAAAGACATGTCCAGCTGAACCGTACCGCATTGCCAGGTTCGTCCCAAGGCATCGTTGATATGAAAATCGATTTTGGGCCCATAGAAAGCGCCGTCCCCTTCATTGATCTTGTATTCCTTACCGTAAACTTCAAGAGCTGCTTCCAATCCTTTGGTGGCGATTTTCCACTGTTCATCGGTGCCGACCGATTTTTCCGGACGTGTGGAGAGTTCCAGGTAAAATCCGAGACCAAAGGTTTTATATATGCTTTCTTCCAACCTTAAAACAGCTAAGATTTCATCCTGAATTTGATCCGGCGTCATAAAAATGTGGGCATCATCCTGATGAAACGCCCGAACACGAAAAAGACCCGATAAAACCCCAGACAGCTCATGCCGATGGACCAATCCAATTTCTGCCGCCCGGATGGGAAGGTCCTTGTAGGAATGCCGTTTTGTCTTATACATCAGCATCCCGCCCGGGCAATTCATTGGCTTTATGGCATTCTCTTGGCCATCAATCTCAACAAAATACATGTTTTCCCGATAATTTTCCCAATGGCCGCTTCTTTCCCATAAGGATCGCTGGAGCAAAATCGGGGTTTTGGTCTCGACATATCCTGCCCGCTTGTGCGCCTCTCTCCAGTATTCCAAAAGGGCATTCCAGATGACCATCCCCTTATCGTGAAAAAAGGGCATTCCCGGTGCTTCATCGTGAAAACTAAAAAGATCCAGTGCAACACCGATTTTTCTGTGGTTTCTTTTTTTGGCCTCTTCGATCAAATGAACGTGTTTATCCAGTTCTTTTTTAGTAAAAAAGGCTGTTCCGTATATTCGCTGAAGCTGTGATTTTGTCTGATCGGCCCGCCAGTATGCACCTGAAACCTTCATCAGTTTTATGGCTTTAATAAAGTCCGTACGGGGAACATGCGGTCCACGACATAAATCGGTAAAATCACCATGAACATAAAATGATATCGCCTCGTCTTCCAGTTCTGATATCATCTCGAGCTTATAAGGTTCGTTTTTATAAAATTCAATGGCTTCGGATTTTGAAACGATTTTACGTTTAAAGGGAATCTTGGCTTTGATGATCTTATTCATCTCGGCTTCAATTTTTCCAAAATCGTCTTTTGAAACCGGTTCCATATCGATATCGTAATAAAATCCGTCTTCTACCGCGGGGCCGATGGTCAGCTTGGCGTCTTTGTATAGATTTAAGACAGCCTGGGCCATAACATGTGAAGCACTGTGCCGCAGAATCTCGAGAGCCTCCGGGTCTTTGGTGGTTATCAATCTGACTCTGGCATCCTGGTTGATCTTGGTGTTGAGATCAACCAGCTCAGAATTCAATTCCATGGCAACGCAATTGCGAGCCAAACCTTCTGAGATGCTTTTTGCTACATCCAAACCCGTGGGTGTATTTTCAAAACCCTTTATGTTACCATCAGGAAATGTTATGTTAACCATTACACAATCACCGGCAAGAAATTAATAATTGTTAAAACTGTATAATTCATGTACCGTAACTTTTCAATAAAATCGAGTTGATTTAAACCGAAAACCCGCGGCCTACGCCTCGGAGAAAAAACGCAGATCCGGGCAAAAGAGGGCGTTTTCCAAAGGTCTCTTATGGATGGAAACTACTTAGGGTAAATACAGCTGCGGGTCAAGAGAAAATTAAATGGAAATTGACTACCAGGTCATCGATACGATGGCCGGGCTTAAAAAAATTGCCAAGATCCTGGAAAAAGAAGAAACCATCGCCATCGATCTCGAAGCGGACTCCATGTACCATTTTAAAGAAAAGGTCTGTTTGATTCAGGTAGCCACCGAAAAGAGAAATATTATCATTGATCCGATTCAGATTAAAGACCTATCACCACTCAAGCCGCTATTTTTTCGCCCTGATATCCGGAAAATCTTTCATGGGGCCGATTACGATGTTCGCTCTTTGTACAGGGATTTTAATATCAACATAACCCATCTGTTTGATACTGAAGTCGCTTGCCGATTTCTGGGACTCAAAGAGACCGGGCTAGAGACCGTATTGAACAAATATTTTAACATCCATCTGAACAAAAAATATCAAAAGAAAGACTGGTCAAAACGGCCCTTACCACAGGAGATGATCAATTATGCGATAAGGGATGTGATTTATCTCATCCCACTCGCAAAGATTTTCATTCATGAACTTGAAAAAATGGGACGACTTTCCTGGGTAATTGAAGAGTGCGAATTGTTGAGCAACGTAAGACCGGTTGGACCTGATGATGGGCCGTTATTTCTAAAGTTCAGAGGTGCCGGGCGCCTAAAATCGAGAAGTCTTGCTGTTCTTGAAGCCCTTCTCCGGTTCCGAAAAAATATTGCCCGAAAAAAAGACAAGCCATTTTTTAGGATCATCGGAAATGAAGCTTTGATGAAAATGGCCATTGAAAGACCGATGACCTTACGGCGTTTAAAAGGGTCAAAAGTTTTGAGCGCCAAGCAAATCAGTATGTGGGGCAACGATATCATTGATATCATCGGTCATGCTTTGAGCTTACCTGAGAACAAACTCCCGGTTTATCCGCGCAAAAAGGCACCCGCCGTACCAGTTCATATTACCCAGCGGGCAGAGGTCCTTAAAAAATGGAGAGATAAAAAGGCTAAAGATATCGACATCGATCCCGGACTACTCTGCAACAAAGCATTAATTAACACCATAGCCACAAAAAACCCTACAGGCAAAAAAGGATTGGTTAAAATCCAAGAAATGAAACAGTGGCAAATCAATGAATTGGGAAATGATATTGTAACGGTATTGAGACATGTGCCATAATGAGGTGTTTTTCAAAGGGTAGTGATTGTAACACTTAAAAACCATGAGCAAGAGAGCTTCAGGTTTTTTTCTGAAAGAAGATATCTTTTTTTTCAATATTATTAATGCAGTTTTGATGAATTCGTAAAAAGATCCTTTTTCTGACTTTTTACGAGACCATCAGTTTTTAGGAAAGAATAAATTTGGAGGTTATACCGTGAACAAAAAAGAAAACGTCAAAAAATTAAATGAAAAAGGAGAAATCGGCAGCACCACAGTTAAACGGGGCTTGGCGAAAATGTTAAAAGGGAGCGTTATTATGGACGTTGTGACGCCGGACCAGGCGCTGATAGCAGAGGAGGCAGGCGCTGTCGCCGTAATGGCTCTTGAGCGAGTACCAGCCGATATTCGTTTATACGGTGGTGTTGCTCGCATGTCAGATCCTGGAATGATTCGGGAAATTATAAAGGCTGTTTCTATCCCCGTGATGGCAAAATGCCGTATTGGCCATTTTGTCGAAGCACAAATACTGGAAGCGATAGGCGTCGATTATGTCGATGAAAGCGAGGTGCTCACACCGGCCGATTTAAAACACCATGTTAACAAACATGACTTCAAAGTTCCCTTTATTTGTGGTTGCCGTAACCTTGGTGAAGCATTGCGACGCATCGGTGAAGGTGCTGCGATGATACGTACCAAAGGTGAGGCCGGCACCGGTGACGTTGTAGAGGCTGTCAAGCATGCGCGTACCTTGTTTGGTGAAATTCAACGCCTAAAATTCATGCCGGATGAAGAGTTGATGTCCTATGCAAAAGAAATAGGTGCACCTTACGAATGCGTTAAAGAAACCAAAAAACTTGGTCGTTTACCGGTGGTTAATTTTGCTGCCGGAGGTATCGCCACACCTGCCGATGCTGCTTTAATGATGCAAATCGGTGTGGATGGTGTTTTTGTTGGCTCCGGCATATTCAAAAGCAAGGACCCTGGACCCAGGGCAAAAGCGATTGTTCAAGCTACGACGCATTACAATAATCCGGAAATCCTTGCCAAGATCAGCGAAAATTTAGGCGAACCCATGGTGGGTATTAACGTAAGCGACTTGTCAGAAAGCGAGCAATTGGCTACACGGGGTTGGTAGAACCGACAAACGGCTGGAGTGTTGGA
>PVMS01102317.1_pt1 | contig 11580 bp, 6 predicted proteins | sample 1853461 | NCBI WGS metagenome assembly PVMS01 (sample SAMN08582032, study PRJNA380276) | Marine sediment metagenome, whole genome shotgun sequencing project. | isolation source: ocean sediment barecode stripped | collected 2017
TCGTTTTCAAAAGAAATGTCCTTTGCTCCTTAAGGGTCGGATGATCAACCGTTAAGCGCTTGAGAACAATCTAAGTATTCTCGAGAATATGTCAAAACCCGTTTGAACACCGGAGCGTTTTTTTGACAACCCCTATAAAATGGTTAAAAATAATACACAAAATTGAAAGCGATTTGTGGCATTGGCTGAATTTGTTGACTTCTTTATTTAACACCTTAATATTAAATCACGAAAGCACGAAAAAATAAAAACACGAAAAACCTTCTATCTCATTTCGTGCTTTCGTGATTATATTTTTTTAATTTGTGAGTATATGGAGGATAAATGGCGAAGCAACAAAAGATAGGCGAAGGAAATTATGTTCGCAAAGAGACTTTTTTAATGGTCACGCTCCTGGCTTTGGCCGTCGGGTTTTTCGGAGGGGTCATGTTTGCGGTTTTTAAATCTGATTCAAAAGCTCCCGTTCAATCCGCAGCTCCCGTTCAATCCGCGCCTGTGCAGACTCAGACCGCGGCGCCCGCGGGCTCTGATCGGATCGCCGCGCTCGAACGCGAAACCCAGGCAAACCCGGGCAATGCCAATGCATGGACGGAGCTGGGGAATGCCTATTTTGATTCCAATCAGTTTGAGAAATCCATTAGCGCCTATCGAAAATCTTTAGAATTGGATCCGAATAATCCGAATATCTGGACCGACATGGGTGTGATGTATCGGCGCAGCGGCAAGCCTCAAGAGGCCATCAAAGCGTTTGATGAGGCCATCGCGGTGGACCCCAAACATGAGGTTTCGCGCATGAATAAAGGAATTGTTCTCCTGCATGATCTTAATGATTTTGATGGCGCCATTCGCGCATGGGAAGGACTGCTTGAAGTCAATCCGATTGCCATGGCTCCCAATGGTGTCTCAATAGATGAGATGGTTATTCAGCTTAAAAAGCAGAAGGCGGGGCAAGGACCTCAGTCGCAATAGCTCAAACTGATTTAGGCTTTCTTCCAGCTGACGGCGGGCGTCTTCTTTGGTAGGTTATAGCTCATAGCTCACAGCTGATAGCTCATAGTAGAAATGGATCAATCCATCATCAGACTATCAGCTATAAGCTACCAGCTATGAGCTATTCTTAGCGTTTGGCATAGATCTCCTGAATCTCTTCTTTGTCAAAATGACACAGCGTATTGCAATAATGACAGCGCATCTCGAGCGGAAAAGGACCATTATCCCGAATATCTTTCAACTCATCAATCGGCAGCATCGTTAAAACTCCGCGCAGCCGTTCGGGGCTGCAATGACACATGAACTCAATGCGCTTGTTGGCCAAAAAGAGGGGTGTGTATTTCTGAAATACCTCCTGAATCAAGGCCTCGGGTTCCTGTCCTTTCGCAAAAACTTCACCCAGAGACGGGAACTTGATCACCAATTCCTCCAGTTCTGCAGTCAAGGGACCATCGGCTCCCGGCATGGCTTGCAAAAATAGTCCGCCGGCGCCGGTGACATCGCCCTTTTTGTCGTATTTAATGCTTAGATTAAACGCCGTAGGAATTTGCTCGGATGTCAGAAAATAGTTTGCGAGATCCTGAGCAATGTTGCCGTATTTCAGGGTGACTTTCCCCGTAAAAGGCTGCTTGGCGTCTTCTAAATATCGGATAACGGAGAGAAATCCGGCACCAAAAAAGGGCGCCAGGTTAAAATCCGCCATGGGTTTATCCATGGGAATCGGAATATTTTTTAGAAAGCCGCGAACCTCGCCAAAGGCATTTACCTCCACGGTGAGACCTTTTATCGGTCCCGAGCATTCAATTTTTAAGCTGGTGCTGTCTGTTCCTTTTAAATTGGCCGACATCAAGCCGGCACCCAGATAAGCACGACCCAGCACCAGCGTTTCCAATATTCCCAATTCATGATTGGCTCGCATTTCTTTGAGCAGACGGCTGCCGTGTAAAATCGCGCCACGGATCGCTCCGCCGGCCAGGAAAAAATTATATAAGCGATCTTTGGCACTGGCCAATAATCGTTCTTTTAGAGATTCGCCTTCTATATTTTTCTTAATCATCGAATTCGTGCAAAAATCAGGTAATAGTCTTTGGACTTAGATCAAGTACTTAAGGCAAATTTTATGGTTTGGTCCACCGTCTTTCGGACGACTCTGCCCTCATCCTCCAGATATCGTATATGCGAAATTGCTTCCCCGGTAGCAAACCACTTTTGAGCCACTGGAAACAGATCCCAGCTCTCGCAATCGATATCCCAGGTCATACGCGAGGCGATCTGAAAAGCACTCATTGAATCCTTGCTAAGAATTGCGAGCACCTCATCTAATCTCTGCATATGATGTTCCTTCAATTCTTCGATCCTGGCTCTATGGTTGTCAATCAGGCGCCGATGCCCGGGCAAAACAAGGTCGACCTTTAAATCGTAAACCTTGTCCAGGCTGGCCAGATAATGCTTTAAACGATTTTCAGTGTCCGACCAGCATTGGATGTTGGGCGTTATGTCAATCAAGATATGATCTCCCGCCACCAGAATCTTCTTGTTTTGCTCATATAGACACGTGTGGCCCATTGTATGGCCGGGTGTTGCCACACATTTGAAATTATAGATACCAACATCAATCACATCACCATCATCCAAAACCTTTAATTCCGGTATCCAATCCGAGCCATATTTGGCGCCTGGATGTTTATCGATCGCTGCTTTTAGCTCATTTTCGGGAAAACCATTCTGGCCGGCATAATCAACCATGGCCTCAAAGCCTTCCCAGGATTCCATAAGCTCTTTATCGGGCCGGTTAAAAAAAATGTTGGTGGAATCAGTGACCAGTTTTGAAACCAGGCCGAAATGATCGGCATGCAGATGCGTGATAAAAATGTCGCTTTTAGAAAGATCAATTCCCAGGGTATCCAACCCCATCTGCATGGCTTCCAGACATTCTTGGCGATTTAAACCCGTATCGATAATCAAGCTTCTTTCGGGATCTTTGATGATATAGGAATTTAGATATTTTAAGGGGCTATCCGGTAAAGGAATTTTGATTCGAAACAAGTTGGGTAATACTTCTTCACACATGAGATTAACCTTTTTGAGCTGCAGGAATTCGCGTTATGAGTTGTCAGCATCCCGGATCTATAATCTCAAAGATTCAAAATCTTTGTGATAGGGTGTGTTTATTCTTCTTCGTCCCCTAATGCTTTTTTGATTTTATAGGAGCGCTCATAGTATTTTTTTAATTTCCCCTGAACCGCACCGTAAACCGTTCCCTCGGGATAATGTCCCTCTTTATTGGGTTTGCCGGCTCGAACTCCCGTCAGAATCTCAATGCCTTCTTCAACCGTGGCGACCTGGTAGATATGGAATTTTCCCTGCTTAACCGCATCGAGCACCTCTTTCTTAAGCATCAGATTTTTTTTGTTAGCCTGCGGAATCATAACACCCTGTTTGCCGGTTAAGCCCTTTTCTTTACACACGGCAAAAAACCCTTCAATTTTTTGGTTGACGTCGCCAATGGCCTGGATTTGTCCTTTTTGATTTACGGATCCGGTGACCGCAATTCCCTGTTTGATGGGAATGTCCGAAAGACTGGATATGACGGCATACAGCTCGGTGGACGATGCGCTATCACCATCGATGCCGTAATAGCTTTGCTCGAAGGTAATGCTGATTGATAAACTTAGTGGGTAGTATTGGGCAAAGGTTCTTCCCAGATATCCGGATAGAATTAAAACGCCTTTATCATGTGTACTGCCACTTAAATCAGATTCGCGTTCGATATTGACGACATTCTGTTTGCCCAAATAGGTTTCGGCGGTAATTCGGGCCGGACGACCAAATGAGAATTCGCCGATCTGATAAACGGCCAGAGCGTTGACCTGTCCGATCACCTCTCCGCGGACATCGATCATAATGGTGTCATCTAAATACGATTCATGCATTTTTTGTTCATACAGGCTATAGCGGAATCGATATTCGTTGAAGGCCTTAAAGACAAATTTATCTGTTACCTGCCGGGCCTTATTCTTGCGTGCCCAGTAGTCTGATTCTTTTAAAACGCCCAGTAGGGGGCCAAACCGAATGGAAAGCTTATTTTTGTCGGAAACATATTTTTCGCCGTATTCCACGATGGCCGCTACGGCTTTGGAAGTGAATGGCAGAAGGCTTTCTTCTTTGCAGACACGGGCGATGAAACGGGCATATTGCTGAATGGTGCCCCGGGTTCTATCAACTTCGGAGTCAAAATCGGCCCGGACTTTAAAAATTTTATTAAATTTTGGGTCTTCGTTCTGAATAATTTCAAAGGCCTCATAGCTGCCCAGCAATATCACTTTGACATCCAGCGGAATCGGTTCCGGCTTAAGCGAAGTGGTGGCAAAACCGGTTTCCTCGGGAATATCCTCTATTTGAAGACATTTGGTCCGCAACGTTCTTTTGAGGGCCTCCCAGACATATGGGTTCATAATAACCGACTCGATTTCCATAATAAGAAAACCGCCGTTGGCGTTTAGAAGGGAACCGGTCTGCACCATGGTAAAATCCGTGTTTATGGTTCCCATAAAAGCGCGTTTCTCAATGCGGCCGAAGACATTATAATAAGTCGGGTTGCTTTCAAAGATAACCGGCGCACCTTTGGTTGACTCCTGATCAACCAATACGTTTATTTTATACTGCAGAAATGAAGATGCTGCATTCTGCGGAGTCTGGCCTTGCGGTTGCGGTTCGCCTTTATCCGGCGGAATAAACAGATTGAAATTTTCAACGATATTTTCCTGAACGGCATTTAGATGTACAACAATAGCTTCGCTGGCTTTAAATTCCTTTTTTATCGGATCTAAACGTTTCTTTACCACCGACAAGGCATACTCATCCATCAGCTTTTCGATATCCGCATGCAGAGACAGGTTGTTTTTATCCATTTCCATGGCGGTTGATTCAATTTCAGATTGAATGGAACGCAGATTTTCCTCGATTTCTGATTTTACCTTTTCCGGCAACGTATTAAAATCCTCTGGTGTAATCGGTTGACCATCAACAAGCGGAATCGTTTGAAAATCGTTTTCGGTTTGTTCGATTTGCAGATTTTTCTTGACGGCAAAGATTTCGAGATGCTCATACAGATCATGCTGCCTGTCAGCATATTTATTCTTTATTTTGGATAATTTTTTTAAGTAGGTTTCGTTTTCAAATATCTCGGGCAGATCCTTTTTTAAGCTTTCGATGGCCCTGTTTATTTTTTTGCTGAATCGAATCGCGTTTTTCGGGGAAACTGCAATGGCTTTGGGACGGAATTCATCCTTGAAGTTATTCACCAGGCACCATTCGTTGGGCGTAGGTAATGTTTTGGCATGTTTGGTCACCAGATCCTTAACAATGGTAGATTTGCCCGTACCGGCCAAACCGGTGACAAATATATTGTAACCGGGATCATTCATGTTTAGGCCAAAATCAATTGCCTCGACGGCGCGCTCCTGCCCAATAACGGTGTCCAATGGCTTGACTTCGGATGTGTTTTTAAATTTGAAGATCTTCGGGTCACAAATGAGCCTTAAATCTGAGACTTTCAATTCAAACTTCTCCGACATAATTGTCTCCTAATTGTTTGTGGTTGGTCCCGCCGATAGGGCGGGATTGAGCCCGTTGAAATCGGAAAAATGTCTGATTTTATTTTTTACGGGCAAACGGGCTAACGGGCCAACAGGCTCAACCCATATCATATGAGCATTTTGAATCGTAACACAGCCATCGGACATAAGATGGGATTTTAAAGTTAATTTTATAGTATATCAGGGGAGAGTCTATTTTACAATTTTTGGCAGCGGTTTAATGTCTTCATGGAGTCACTTTCCCTTCAAATACTTTTTGAAACAGCGGGCCGTATGGGATGTGGCGGTATAATTTAAAAGTTCTTCCGGCGAGCCGGATGCCACCACATACCCGCCCTCATCGCCGCCCTCCGGACCCAAATCGATAATATAATCGGCCTCCTTAATAATTTCCATATTATGTTCAATGATCGCCACGGTGTTGCCTTCATCGACCAATGCTTGTAGAACGCCGATCAAACGCTGAATGTCGGCCAGATGCAAGCCGGTGGTCGGTTCGTCTAAAATATACAGGGTGTGCCCGTTTGATGATTTAACCAGCTGCTTGGCCAGTTTTATGCGCTGGGCCTCACCACCGGACAGGGTAGGGCTGGGCTGTCCCAGACATAGATATCCCAGACCGACATCGCAGACAAACTGCACGGCCCGCCGGATTGAAGGCACGGCTGAAAAAAAACGAACCGCTTCCGCAAATGTCATTTCCAGGACATCGGCGATATTTTTTCCTTTGTATTGTATCGCCAGGGTTTCCTTGTTATAGCGTTTGCTCCGGCAAACTTCGCAGGGAACGTATACATCCGGTAAAAAACTCATCTCCACCTTCGGTCGGCCCTGGCCCTTGCAGACGTCGCAGCGGCCCTCGGCCACATTAAACGAAAAACGGCCGAGTTTGTAACCTCTGGCCCGGGCGGCCGGCGTCAAGGAAAACAATTTGCGGATATCGGATAAAAAGCCGACGTAGGATGCCGGCACCGACCGCGGTGTGCGGCCGATCGGGCTGTGATCCACTTCCAGTGCCCGTTGCAGGCGATTCCAACCTTTGATGTCCTTACACTCACCGGCAGGGTATCCTTTTTTCAACAGACGGTTGCGCAATCCTTTATATAGCGTTTCCTTTAGCAAGGAAGATTTTCCCGAGCCCGAAACACCGGTTACACATATCAGGCGGCCAAGAGGGAAATCCGCCCGGATTTTCTTCAGGTTATTGGTTATAGCGCCGGTAACCGTTAACCAGGGCCTATTACCGCAGGGTCTGAGATGGGATGAAATCTTTTTGGGATGACCGTCAAGCAGGGCACCGGTAACCGACGCGCCGGCTTTTTTGAGGTCGGACAGAGCCCCGATGGCGACCACCTGCCCGCCGTCCTGACCCGCACCGGGCCCCAGGTCGATAATCGTATCTGCCGCGCGAATGGTTTCCTCGTCATGTTCGACGACCAAAATGCTGTTGCCGCGATTACGCAGCGTTTTGAGCGCATCGATCAGGATGCGGTTATCGCGGGCATGCAGGCCGATGGTGGGTTCATCCAGGATGTAACAAACCCCGGTGAGATTGGATCCCAGCTGGGCGGCAAAGCGGACCCGCTGGGCTTCTCCGCCCGAAAGCGTATCACCGCTGCGGGCCAGGGAAAGATAGGACAAACCCAGGTGATTGAGCAAAGACAGCCGGCTCAGTATTTCAGTAACAACCGGTTCAGCGATGGGCTTTTCTTGCACATTGAACTTCAACGTTTTGATTAATTCAAATACCTCCCGGGCTGGCTTCCGTACCAGATCCCAGATGGAATGGCCGCCGACCTTCACCGCCAGCGCCTGGGGCTTCAGACGGCTGCCGCCGCATTTGCGGCATACTGTATAGGTGGCAGGTTCTTCATCTTGTGTGCGGCTGTGGGCACCCAATCCGCCGCACTTCGGGCAAGCGCCCTGTTTGCTGTTGAAGGAAAAAAGCCGCGGATCAAGGGGCTCCAGACCGATACCGCAGGTCGGACATATACCCGCAAGGCTGAACACTTCTTCATTGCCGTGACGATCCAGGATAAGGAGGCTGCCGTCACCTTCCTGCAGGGCTTTATCCACCAGCCGGCCAAGATTTTTTGAGGGCAGACCTCCGATGAGCAGGTCGATGGTGTGCTCGTGATAACGGCTCAAGGCCATGCCTTCTTTAAGGACGTGGATTTTGCCGTCGATGCGGGCTTTTTTAAATCCTTTTTTCAGTGCCCTGGAAAGTACTTCTTTGTGGAATCCTTTGCGTCCAAAAACTTTGGTCGCCAATACGCCGGCAGGTTTTTCCGAATAACGTTTACGGATCTGTTCGATAATGGCCGCCTGGGTTTGGGCGGTCAACCGGCGCCCGCAGCCCGTACAGTGCTGGATGCCCAGCTTGCTGAATAAAAGTCTGAGGAAATGATAAATTTCCGTAAGGGTGGCCACGGTCGAACGCCGGCTGGAATGACTGACGCGCTGTTCGATGGCCACTGTCGGGGCCAAACCGGTGACCTGATCCACATCCGGGCGTTCTAAAATTTTCATATACTGGCGAACATAGGGGGCTAAACTTTCCAGGTACCGTCGCTGGCCCTCGGCAAAAAGAATGTCGAATGCCAATGTAGATTTGCCCGATCCGGATACGCCGGTCAGCACCACCAGCTCGTTCTGGGGAATTGTCAGGTTGATGTCTTTTAAATTGTGTTCCCGGGCACCTTTCAATGCAATGACCCCTGACTCCTGCAGTGCTCTAAATTCGGAAGTCGATTCGGCAACCCCGCGGGTGACCGGTTTTGTTCGTTTCAAGCGCCCCTTTCCATCCAGGTACGCTTTTAAGAACTGTCCGGTATGAGAAGCGGTGCTTTTCGCAATTTTTTCCGGAGGTCCGCTGGCAACGACCCGGCCACCGTCAGCGCCGCCTTCGGGTCCCAGATCGGTGACCCAGTCTGCTGTTTTGACCACGTCCATGTTGTGTTCGATGACCAAAACCGTATTTCCGCTATCCACCAGACGCTGCAGGGCTGTGAGCAGCTTGCCGATGTCATCAAAGTGCAGGCCGGTTGTAGGTTCATCAAAAATAAACAGCTTGCGGGCAGCGTCTTTGCCGTTAAGCTTCACATGGCGGGATAGTTTCAGGCGCTGGGCCTCACCACCTGACAGCGTATTGATGGGCTGACCCAGGCGAATATAACCCAGACCGACATCTGCCAGCGGCTGTAAAGCGGCCAGTATTTGATTCTGATATTGAAAAAATTCTAGCGCCTGATTAACCGTCAGATTCAAAATATCGTGTATGTTTTTTTCTTCATAGACAATATCCAACACCGCCTCTTTAAAGCGTTTGCCTTTGCAATCGGGACAGGTGATATAGACATCCGAAAGAAATTGCATTTCAACCTTTTCAAATCCTTCTCCTTTGCAGGTCTCACATCGCCCGCCGGCAACATTGAATGAAAAATAACCCGGCCCAAAACGTTTTGCCCTGGCCGCCTCCGTGTCGGCCAGCAGTTGCCGGATCGGACCGAGGGCTTTGGTGTAGGTTAATGCATTGGCCCTTGGCGTTCGGCCGATGGATCGCTGATCGACCAGCACCACATCATCGATCTTACTGATTCCCGTTATTTTCTTATGCCGGCCGGGTCGGCCTTTGGGATCTCCCAGAGCGCGTTTGGCCGCATTATAGAGAATCTCTTCAGCCAGTGTGGATTTGCCTGATCCGGATACGCCCGTCAGACACACAAACAGCCCCAGGGGTATCTGAACCTCGATATCTTTTAGATTATTTTCAGCCGCATCATGGATGATTATCCATTGGTCTTTTTGAGGCCGGCGTCGTCTTTTTTTAACGGGAATGCGGCGCTCGCCTTTTAAATACTTGCCGGTCAGCGACCCGCTGACATTGGCGGTGGGGCCGAAATACATCACCTCACCGCCTTTTTCTCCAGCCCCGGGTCCCAGATCCAGCAGGAAGTCGCTTTCGCGTATGATTTCGGGATCATGCTCGACAACGACCACCGTATTGGACAGATTGCGAAGCCTTTTTAAAATGCGAATCAAGCGATGATTGTCGCGCGGATGAAGGCCGATACTGGGTTCATCCAGCACATACAGGGTATTGACCAGGGACGATCCCAGGGCCGAGGCTAATGCCACCCTTTGGACCTCACCGCCGGAAAGGGTGCGCGATTGTCGATCAAGGGTCAGGTAGCCTAAGCCCACGTCTTTGAGGTAGGCCAGGCGGCTGCGAACCTCATCCAGCACCAAAAGGCCGGCTTCATCCCGGGGAAGAACCGCTAAGGTATTAAAAAAATCAACGGCCTGATCCACGTTGCATTTATATACCTGGGCGATGGTACGGTCTGCCAGCCGATAAAGCAGGGTTTCATCCTTGAACCGGGCGCCATTGCAATCCGGACAGATGTCATAGCTGCGGTAGCGCGAAAGAAATACCCGCACCGGCATCTTATAGGTCTTGGTTTCCAACCAGCGGAAAAAGCCGTTAATGCCATAATAGGTTGAAGTACCTTCGATAATCGCGTTTTGGTGGGTTGTTTTTAAGCGTTGAAACGGTAGGCGGGTTGGGATTCTGCGGCGCCGGCAAAAATCCATCAGGTCATCAAACTCCATGCGCCCGTCTTCAAGGGACCCGAAGGGCTTAATGGCACCTTCTTCAAGTGTGCGGGAGGCATCCGGAATAATCAGATCCAGATCAATACCGATGGTGCGTCCGAATCCCCGACAGGTTTCGCAGGCGCCCAATGGGCTGTTAAACGAAAAGAGATTCGGCAGGGGCGTGTTATATTGGATGCCACAATTTGCGCACGCCAGTTGATTGCTGAAGGCATAGCGGTTGTCCGGCGGGATCCAGACATCCAAGCGACCCCCACCGAAGCGGTAGGCCAATTCAAGTGAATCCAGGATGCGCTCACGATCTTTTGATCGCAGGATGACGCGGTCGGCCAGAACCGGAATTTCCTTCTCCTTTTTACGGGGCTGCCATTCATCCAGATGCGCAACCCGGCCTTTAAGATAAAGCCGGTCAAAGCCTATCTGCATAAGTATTTTGCGAACCTCATCGGCGGAGGCAGCTTCCAGCCGGTAAGGAAACGTGATAATGAGCTGGGTGCCGGCCGGTTTCTCTTTTAAAAAATTCCATACGGTTGCCGGTGTTTCGGGTACCACCGGCTGACCGCAGGATTTGCAATGCAGCTGTCCCAGGCGGGCATATAATAGTTTGACATAATCCGTAATTTCGGTCATGGTGCCGACCGTTGACCGCGAGGTTCGCACCGGGTCTTTGCGGTCGATGGCAATGGCCGGCGGGATGCCTTCGATTTTGTCCACCTGGGGCCGATCCATACGGTCCATAAATTGGCGTGCGTAAGGCGAAAAAGTTTCTACATAGCGTCGCTGCCCTTCGGCATAGAGTGTATCAAAAGCAAGAGAGGATTTACCGGAACCACTGACCCCGGTGACCACCGTGATGTGGTTTAAGGGGATTTCAATATCAAGGTTTTTTAAATTATGCTGCCGGGCACCCTTGACCCGAATCGTCTGGTTTTTCATTTCATTTCCTGTGGGGAAACTGAAGGTTTTTTTAAAAACCGGGTAGAAATTTTATGATTCGAAATTAGTTTATGAAACCTAAGTTGAGCGATTGTCGAGGTTGCCGTAGCTACAAGGAAGATGTCATTCCGCTATCGTCATGCGGGGCGACATCTGACGCAGTAGATGCGGTAAGATCGGCAATCCCGACTTGTTGGGGCGTAGCTAATAGCGAATACTAAAGGGTTTCAAATTTTAAAAATATAAATCGACAGAATTCATTGAACATAAGACAAAATGACCCCTCTTTTAAAATTTGAAACGCTCAATGTAGGTTATAATAACTATTGATTGGGCCGAATACAAAATTTTTTTTATTTTTTATATTTCACCAATCATCGCATTATAAAATGAGGCTGTCACCAATTTCTAATAACCGATAACTATTAACGAATAACCTTCA
>PVMS01136566.1_pt1 | contig 11579 bp, 10 predicted proteins | sample 1853461 | NCBI WGS metagenome assembly PVMS01 (sample SAMN08582032, study PRJNA380276) | Marine sediment metagenome, whole genome shotgun sequencing project. | isolation source: ocean sediment barecode stripped | collected 2017
ATCTGCTTGAGAATCTTCGATATCATAAAGAAGAAACCGAAAACGATTCACGTTTTAGTGAAATGCTTGCCAAACATGGCGAAATATTTATTAATGATGCTTTTGGAACAGCCCATCGTCCACATGCCTCAAATGTTGGCGTTTCACGGTATTTTTTACATAAAGGAATCGGTTTTTTATTTGAAAAAGAACTTCAATATTTAAGCTCCGTCATTAAAAAGCCTAAACGACCTATGGCGTTAGTTTTAGGTGGTGCTAAAATTGATACAAAATTAAAGCTAATAAATAAATTTATTGATGAAGCTGACATCATTATTATTGGCGGTGGAATGGCATTTACATTTTTAAAAGCCAGAGGGATTGACGTAGGTGGATCATTGGTTGATGAAACAATGTTAAAAACTGCTTCTGAAATTATTGAAAAAAGTCGCCGAGTAAATAAGAGATTACATTTACCTGTTGATATTGTTGCCGCTAAAAGTATCGATGATCCAAAATCAATAAAAGAATTCAAGGTTGATGAAATCCCGAAGAACATGTCTGGTTTTGATATCGGTATGGCGACTATTGAAAAATATTCAAAGTTGTTATTATCATCAAAGACCATAGTATGGAATGGTCCAATGGGAGTATTTGAAAAACCGGAATTTAATAGCGGAACTTTAAAGATTGCTGAGATTATGGCAAATGCGAAGGAAGAAGGAAGTATTGTAATAGTTGGTGGTGGTGATACAGCAGCAGCTGTAAAATCATATAATTTAATTGATAAAATGTCACATGTTTCAACCGGTGGAGGTGCTTCGTTAGAATTGTTGTCCGGAAATAGATTACCGTCTGTTGAAGCTTTGGGAGGATAAATGAAAAAACATGCTATAGTTGCCGGCAATTGGAAAATGTACAAAACTGCTGCTGAAGGACGCAATTTTGTTGATAATTTTGTGAATTTGATGTTGAATTTAGAAGATGTAGAAGTTATATTTTGCCCGCCTTTTTCGGCGTTATTTAACATTGATGTTGTGCTAAAAAATACTCCTTACAAATTAGGTGCGCAAAATTGTCATTGGGAAAAAGATGGAGCTTTTACCGGAGAAATTTCAGTGAGTATGTTGGAAAACTGTGGGGTTGACTATGTTATATTGGGCCACTCTGAACGTCGACACATATTTAATGAAAGCGATGAATGGATTAATAAAAAGGTTAAATCAGTCATAAGCGGCGGTTTAAAACCGATTTTATGCATTGGTGAAACCTTGGATCAGCGAAAGAGTACTGAGACTGAGGACGTTCTTTATCATCAATTAAAAGAAGGTCTAAGGGAAGTGGATAAACTCGATGATATAGTGATCGCATATGAACCGGTATGGGCAATTGGAACAGGTGAAACTGCTACTATTGAACAAGTTGCTGAGGCGCATAAATGGGTACGCAATATTTTATCGGATTTTTATTCGCGAGATATTGCCAACAGTGCATCAATTTTATATGGTGGTTCAGTGAAACCGGAAAATGCAGAAGAGTTATTTGAGATAAAAGATGTAAACGGATTTCTAATTGGTGGTGCTAGTTTAGAAATTGATCCGTTTAAAGAAATAATTTTAACAGTTAATGAAAAATTAAAAGGTTAGATGTGCAAGCATTTTTAATAGTTTTACACACAATAATTAGCGTACTACTAATTGTAGTAATTTTAATGCAGGCTAGTCAAGGTGGTGGTTTATCTGGAACTTTTGGTAGCTCTGCAACCAGTGCTCTTTTAGGCGGTCGCGGAGCCGGTACATTTTTAAGCAAACTTACTACTTATCTGGCAGTTATATTTTTGGGTTTAGCAGTAGTAATAAGTTTAATTAGTTCACCATCCGCGGTAGAACCTGAATCTATTTTGAAACAAGAAGCAGAAAATCAAAGTATAACTCCAGGAGCCGATCTGTCGTTGCCAACTACGGTGCCGATAGATGATGGTAGTGTTGAATAAAATTGCCGAAGTGGTGGAACTGGTAGACACGCTATCTTGAGGGGGTAGTCTCCTATGGAGGTGCGGGTTCGAGTCCCGCCTTCGGTACAAAATATGAACAAATGAGAGGTTGATAAATGAAGACAACTATATTATTAATAATGGTAGTATTACTTACTGGTTTTTCCTTTGCAGACGGTGATGGACTTGATGATCTATACGCAAAAGGAATTAATGCATTGGAAAGCGATAATTGGGATTCTGCAGACAGTTTATTCAAATCTGCTTTGAACTTAAATGCTGATTTCGCACCGGCGATGGTTCAATTAGCCAAAATCAGCGTTAGAAATGGTGATATGGATCAAACAAAAGAATATTTACGTCAGGCTATTGAAGCTGATCCGGAAAATCAAGACTATCGAGAAGAATATGATAAATTAAATGAAATTAATAAATTTATGTCTCAGGGCGCACGCGAACTTGATGCCGGAGAATTCGAAAACGCCTTTACATCATATTACCAAGTCTACGAAAAATATCCTTATATGACAGAAGCAATTTATAGTTTGGGTGTTGTAAAAATGCGAGAGGGAGATTTTGATACGGCAATTGAATATTTTAATAAAGCGTTAACGGTTAACGAAAACCATGAAAAAACTCAAAAAGCACTTAAGGGCGTCGCCGGTAATATGTTCAACGAAGGTAACAATTTTTATCGCCGCCGAGATTACAATAATGCTTTAGATTATTATAAAAAAGTTATAGCTATTGATGATTCTTTTTATCAAGCTTATTATCAATTAGGAGTTGTAGAAACACGATTGAAAAATAATCGTGGCGCAGTTGATGCTTATGCAAAAGCAGTTGAAGCAAAACCGGATTTTTATCAAGGATGGTACGGATTAGGTATGGCTAAAAGATCGTCCGGAGATGACCAAGGAGCACTGATTGCTTTCCAAAAAGCAATTGATAACAATCCCGGCTATGCAAAAGCCTACTGTGCAATGGGAGATATCTATTATGCAAAAGGGAAACATGACCAAGCCAAATCATCTTGCCAAAAAGCAATTCAAGTTGATGGTTCATATTCAAAACCATATATTACTCTTGCAACTATCAATATCGATAATGAGGAGTATGATCAGGCTTTAGCTAATTTGGATATGGCAACTGTACTTGACCGCAAGGGTTCAAACGCATGGTATAAAATAGCTCAAGTACAAAATATTTTGGGTAATTGCATAGAAGCTAAAAATGCAGCAAGAAAATCACTTGACCTAAATGATAAATTTGGTGGAGCCTGGTTGGAGATGGGAATTGCTGAATACTGCAGTGAAACCGGAAATAAAACAGCTGCTTTAAATGCTTTAGAAAAAGCGCGCGGTGATCGTACTTGGAAAACATTTGCCGAGTATGAAATGGATAAGATCAGGAATCCACATAGGTATCAAAACTAATTTTCAAATCAATTATTGATTAATATATTATGATCAAGGCAGTAATATTTGACCTTGATAACACGCTCCTTGATTTCAAAAAAATGAAGGAATATGGAGTACGTGCTGCAGTAAGTGCAATGATTGAAGCCGGTCTTGATTGCAATGAAGAAGAAGCCTACGAATTTATTTTTACGATTTATCATGAAAAGGGGTGGGAATACCAATCCATATTTGATGATTTTCTAATACATAAAACCGGTATTATCAGCAATAAATTACTTGCCGCTGCAATTGTTGCATACCGTCGTGCTAAAGAGTCATCATTGTTGGTTTATCCAAATGTGCGAAGGACTCTAATACATTTGATTAAACACGGGATCAAGATTGCCGTTGTATCAGATGCTCCAAGTAGAGAGGCATGGATGAGAATATATTATCTTAATCTACATCATGTATTTGATATCGTACTAACATTCGATGATACAAAAATACACAAACCGTCTCCAATCCCGTTTAAACTGGCATTAAAACAACTTGCTATTAATCCTGATGAGGCTTTAATGATTGGGGATTGGCCGGAAAGAGACGTGGTTGGTGCAAAACAAGTTGGCATTAAAACAATATTTGCACGCTACGGAGATACGGCCGACATCCAACATTCCGGTGCTGATTGGGAAGTTGATGATATTTATGAAGTTGTGCATATTGTCGATGAGTTAAACGGTGTCTGATATTTTTATTGGAACGGATATTGTTTCTATTCCAAGATTAAAAATAACGATTAATTCTTCGCAGGGCGATAAATTTATCAATCGCATATTCACAGAAAATGAAATTAATTATTGCAACAATAAAGTTGATTCATTCATCCATTTTGCAGGTCGATTTGCTGCCAAAGAAGCAATTAAAAAAGCATTGTTATCTTCCGAAAAAATTGATTCTGTAAATATGAAATCAATTGAAATAATTTCGGGTAAGAATCGTAAACCGGAAGTAAATTTAATAATTAGTAGCGAATTGAAATTTCAATGTAAAGTATCAATTTCGCATACTGCTGAATACGCTGTAGCTTTTGCATTAATAGAGTTATAATAATGAAATTATTGACTAAAGAGCAGGCTCAGGAACTTGATAGAATAGCCATAGAACAAATGGGCATCCCTGGTGTTGAACTAATGGGTAGAGCGGGTTCTGCTGTCGCTGACTATGCTCAAAATATGATTGCAGGAATTCATAATCCAAAAATAGCAATAGTATGTGGTAAGGGTAATAATGCTGGTGACGGGTATAAAGCAGCATTAGAACTACAGAAAGTTGGATTAAAACCCAATATATTTATTATCCCTGATAAGAAAGAGATTAAAGGTGATTCCTTATTTTATTTTGAACAGTGTATAAAAGAAAATATTACTCTTAAACATTCAATTGAACCTCCAAAACAAAAATATGATTTTATTATTGATGCAATACTTGGAACAGGTTTTGAGGGAAAACTTCGCAATTCTGTTTTAGACTATGCAAAATGGATTAATGACCAAAATTCTTTGGTGTTGTCAATAGATATTCCATCGGGAGTCGATGCTAATAATGGCAATATCGCAGATAATGCTATAATGGCTGATGCAACCGTAACAATGGGTATGACAAAAGTGGGAATGACATTAGAGCAAGGAAAATCGCATTGCGGTGATATCATTCCGGTTGATATCGGCTTTCCAAATAATTATGATGAATTACCCGGTTTGAAATATAGAAGGGTAGATGAGGATTTAGCCTATATATACTTAAAGGCACCTGATGTAAGTACTTATAAACATCGTCAAGGGAAAGTATTAATTATTGCCGGATCGAGTGGTATGACCGGCGCTGCAATTTTAGCATCACTAGGAGCAATAAGGAGTGGAGCGGGTTTGATCACAACTTGTGCACCCAAATCACTTAATAATATTTACGAAACAAATATTATTGAAGGTCTAACAGTAAGTTGTGAAGATGATGGTAAAGGATATTTCACAGAGAAAAATTATAATGAAATCGAAAAGTATTTTGATTGGTCAGATACCATATTAATAGGACCAGGGTTAGGACAGAATGATTTTACAAAAAAATTAGTAAAAATGGTTGTAACAAATTATGATAAACCGTTAGTAATTGATGCGGATGGTTTAAGTTGTTTTGCAGAAAACATGGAATTATTTAAAGAAATTAAAAGTGAATACATTATTACTCCTCATTATGGAGAGTTAGTGCGATTATTCGACAAAAATAATGCTAATATTAAAAACAATATTATTGAATATTTACAAAAGTATGTATCCAAGTTTAAAGGAACTCTCGTTGCTAAGAATGCACCAACATTAATTGCTCATGGGAATGAAGTAACCGTTAATTCTACAGGCAATCAAGGGTTGGCAACCGGAGGTACCGGGGATGTGTTATCAGGTGTGATTGCTAGTTTTGTAGCTCAAGGTATTCCTGCGTCTATTGCAGCAGAATTAGGTGTGTTTATTCACGGTAAGGCAGCAGATTTTGTAGCGGAACAAAAAGGATATCGAGGAATGATTGCCTCAGATCTATTGGATATGTTGCCACAGACGATTATGACCTATGAATAAAAATACTTTTAAAAATTTATTAATATTTTACATCATAGCGATATTAGCTGTATCTACAATTCCTGGTGAAGCAATCCCAGAATTTGACGTATGGTCGTTTGATAAAATATTACATATTGTTGAATATTTCATATTGGCCTTTTTAATAATCAATGTTTTAAAAAAGCCTACTAATCTATCAATTCTAGGTATAATAATATTTGGTATAGTCTATGGTGGATTTAATGAGATTTGGCAAGTAGTAGTTGCAGGTAGACACGCAAGTATTTACGATGCAATTGCGAATGGAATTGGAATGATTATTGGTAGTTTAATCTCTTTAAAATACTTAATGTTTTCCCATGATTGAAAAATTATATATCAAAGATTTTGCTATCATGGATGAAATTGAAATTTCATTTAATGAAGGTTTAACCGTTATTACCGGAGAGACTGGTTCCGGAAAATCAATTTTGTTACAAGCATTAAATGTTTCTCTAGGTGGTAGTACTTCCAAAACGATGGTACGAAGTGATGCTGAAAGAGCCGTAGTTGAAACTACACTTAATTCAAAAACTTATCGACGCATATTAAGCAAAAGCGGAAGAACAAAATCATTTTCAAATGATGAACCATTTACAGAAAATGAATATCGGAATGCATGTTCTTCATTGGTTGATTTTCATGGTCAGCATGAGCAACAATATATTATGAATGAATCCTCACATATTGATTATCTTGATGCCTTTTGCGGAATTGATATGGATGTTGAAAATTGCACCAAACTATTTATTTCTATCAAACAAAATACTAAAATCTTATCTGGATTATCAGAAAAAAAACAAAGTGCTGAACAGCAACAGGAATTACTATCATTTCAACTCAATGAAATTTCTGCTACAAATCCTGAACCGGATGAAGACATTAAATTAGAAGAAGAATTACTAACTCTAAGGCACCTTGATGAAATTGTTGAGACAGCCAATCGGTTATCATTGGAATTGACCGATGAAGATGAATCAATTTATAACAGAATCTCATCATCATTAATTGCCATTGAAAAGCTATCCAGAATTGATCAGAAACTCGAGGCATATTCTGAATTACTTCAGTCTGCTTCACTCAGCGTACAAGATGCGTCAAGCGGTTTAACTAACTATGTAAATTCTCTCGATCATGATAAAAATAGGCTGACTGAAATTCAAGATCGCTTAGGGGCAATTGATAGTTTAAAACGTAAATATGGTGGTTCTATCGATTCTATTTTAACCACAAAGAATCAAATTGTTGACGGTTTAGATAATATTTCTTTTTTAGATGAAGACATAAAAAAAATTAAAATAATGATTTCTGATGAAAAGGATACTTATCAAAAATTAGCTGAAGAAATCCATGATAAAAGGGAACTTGGATCCAAGACATTGTCCAACGCGGTTGAAAAAGAGATGTTACAGTTAAATATGGGTGATGCAAGATTTGAAATTCAAATCACACAAAAGTACAGTGATGATTCATTTGCATTTTTCAACGGAAATGCTGTGCTTGCAACTGAAAAAGGGTTTGATAGCATACAATTTTTGTTAAGTGCAAATCCTGGTGAACGATTAAAACCTCTTGTAGAAATTGCTTCAGGTGGTGAAATTTCTAGGATTATGCTGGCTATTAAAACTGTGTTTCAAAATAATGATCCGGTTGATTCATTGGTTTTTGATGAAATAGATAGTGGAATTTCAGGTGTAGCAGCAGAAAAAGTAGCAAACAGCTTGGTAAATCTTGCTAAAACTAAACAAGTTATTTGTATTACTCATTTACCACAAATTGCTCAAAGTGCCAGAAATCATTTGCATATTTCCAAGTCAGTTAAAAATGGTAAAACCGTTGTTACAGGTAATTATCTAAATAATGATGAGAGAAAACAAGCAATTTATCAATTGTCGGTAGGTGAGCGAGTATTTAATTAATAATTTTATATAGAAAAAGATGGAAAAATTAGTAATAGAGGGCAATCATCAATTAAAGGGTGAAGTTCAAATAAGTGGTGCAAAAAATGCTGTTCTACCGGTTATGGCAGCTGCTTTATTGTCTGCTGGCGAAACAAAAATAAATCGGGTACCGGATTTGCGTGATACACGCACGATGGCAAAACTTTTAGAAATGATTGGTATACAAATACAGTTTGCAAATGGAAAAATGCTGATAGACGCTACATCAATAGATAAGCCGATCGCACCATATGATTTAGTAAATAAAATGCGAGCATCATTTTATGTTTTGGGACCACTAGTGGCACGCTTTGGAAAAGCGATAGTATCCTTGCCGGGAGGGTGTGCTTGGGGACCTCGGCCTGTAGATTATCATCTGAAAGGATTAGAAAAATTGGGTGCCAAAATCGAACTTGAGGGCGGAGATATAATAGCTAAATCAAAGAAGTTAATCGGAAATAAGATTCGGTTTGATTTTCCTTCCGTAGGGGCAACTGGAAATATACTAATGGCAGCAGTTCTTGCAAAAGGTGAAACAAAAATTGAAAATGCGGCTAAAGAACCGGAAATTGTACAATTATGTGAATTTTTAATATCAATGGGTGCAAAAATTGATGGAGTTGGAACTACAGAAATAATAGTCGAAGGCGTTGATGAACTTCTTCCGCAAGAGGTTTCAGTAATTCCTGATCGAATAGAAGCCGGTACTTTTTTAATTGCCGGAGCTGCACTTGGTAAAATCACTCTTAAAAACACCATTCCTGAACATCTTTCCGTAGTAATCGAAAAATTAATTGAAGTTGGTGCAGAAATAGTAATTGATAAAAATGATATTACAGTAAAACGTGCAAAAAAAATAAATGCTGTTGATGTAACCACTGCAGTATTCCCCGGATTTGCCACTGATTTACAAGCTCAATGGATAGCACTGATGAGTGTTGCAACTGGTTCCTCCATCGTAACTGATACAATTTATAATGATAGATTTAGTCACGTACCGGAGTTAATTCGCTTAGGAGCTAATATAACCGTAGAGGGTAATTCCGCAATAGTGCGAGGCGTTAAAGAATTAATAGCAGCAAAAGTTCGGTCAACCGATATTCGTGCAAGTGCTTCTCTGATATTAGCGGGTTTGATGGCAAAAGGAGTTACAGAGGTGAACCACATACACCACATTGATCGTGGATACGAAAAAATTGAAAATAAATTTGCTCAATTAGGCGCAATAATAAAGCGCGTTTCGATAGATGATTGATTCTTTTGGTATCAACTTATTTGCAGTTAATTTTGACTTATAATCTCTAGAGGGTATTAAATGAGGATAGTAATAATTGGTGTGGGTGAAGTTGGTTTTTATGTTGCTAAAGCCCTAAGCCAAGAAGACTTTGATATAACAGTGATCGATAATGATCCGGAAAAATGCCGTAGAGCCTCCGAGCATTTGGATGTAATAGTTGTACAAGGAAATGGAGCAAGTCCCAAAAATTTGGTAGAGGCAAATGTAGATAAAGCAGATTATGTATTCGCTTTAACAAGAATTGATGAAGTAAATCTCATTGCATCGCAACAGGCAAGACAACTAGGAGCCAATAAAGTAATAGCTCGTCTTCGTAACCAACAATACAGTGATGCAAGTTCTATAATTAAACCTGAAAAATTTGGTATTGATTTAGTAATCCACCCGGAAAAAGAAGCCTGCACAGAAATTGTAAGACTGGTTGAACATCCATATGCAGCAAGGGTAATGGATTTTGAAGGCGGACGATTAAAAATGATTGGAATTAGAATATCTCACCGTAGCCAAATTGTTGGTCGTTCAGTCCGAGAAATATGTGATGATAAAAAGGAAATCAAGTTTGGTATTGTCTCGGTAATTCGAGGGAATAAAACCATTGTACCATGGGGAGATTTCATTTTTGAACCAAATGATAGAGCATATTTTATAATAAAAACCAAAAATCTTGAAGAATTATTAAAAATTCTTGACATTAGTAATCAACGATCTAATCGAATTATGATTTTTGGTGGAGAAAAAATCGGTTATTCTATTGCAGAATTATTACAAAAGAAAAAATCAATTAGATTAATTGATAACAGGAGAGAAAAATCTGAACATATCGCGGCTAGTTTGTCGGATACAATGGTTATTAATGCCGATGGAACTGATCTTGAATTTCTTAAATCAGAAAATATCCAAGAGGTAGAAAGTTTTATCGCAGTTACTAATGATGAAAAAACTAATATTTTAAGTGGAATTCTTGCGCATCAATTAGGAGTAAAACAAACCATTATCCATATTAACACAACTGAATATTTGCCGATATTAGAAGAAATAGGAATCGGAGCAGTTGTAAGTAAAAATATGGCTACTGTTAATAAGATAATACGAAAAATTTATAGCGATAAGACTGAAACTGACCTCATCGCTTTTGAGGAGATGGATGTAGACGTAATTGAATTACAACCTCAACCAGGAAGTAAAGTCACTCAAAAACCACTTGAAGAAATTGATTTCCCAAGTGATAGTATTGTTGGAGTTATTAACCATCATGGTAATTTGAGTATTGCTCGAGGTAATTCAATTATTACAGAGGAAGATACTGTATTGGTATTTGCTAAAACAAAAGTAATACCAAAAATTCGAAGTATATTTGGTCTTAAATGAATAAAAAGACAATCCTTAACATCCTGGGCGCTCAAATTGGAATATTGAGTATTGCTTTATTAATACCGGTTTTCATATCGCTAGCATACAGAGAAAATGATTTCAGAGGATTTTTATTATCAGCAGGCATTGCTTTTGTTATAGGTGTTCCATTATGGTATTTTACAAGAAAGAGCAAAACTCTATCCACTAAAGATGGATTTCTAATTGTTACAGCTGCATGGATAGTAACTGCAATAATTGGTGCCTTACCATTTTATTTTAGTGGAACAATTCCAAATATTACCGATGCTTTCTTTGAATCTATGTCAGGTGTTACAACAACGGGGGCAACAATTATCGGTAATCCGATAACACTTCCAAATCTTCCCAATGGTATTGAAAGTTTACCACATGGAATTCTATATTGGAGGTCATTTATTCAATGGATAGGCGGGATGGGGATTATTGTATTCACAATTGCAATTTTACCTTTATTAGGAATAGGTGGTGTACAAATGTTCAAAGCTGAAGTCCCGGGTCCTGTATCTGATAAATTACGTCCACGAGTGAAAGAAACTGCAAAAATATTATGGTTAGTATATGTTGGATTAACAGCATTGGAAACTCTATTACTTGGACTTGGAGGCATGACTTGGTTCGACGCAATTTGCCATGCCTTTACAACAATGCCTACTGGAGGATTCTCAACTTCTAATGTAAGTATCGCTGGTTGGACTAGTTCAGCAATTCATTATATTGTAATATTTTTTATGCTGATGGCCGGTATCAATTTTTCGCTTCATTTCAAAGCTATGTCAGGGAATATAAAAAGTTATTTCCGAGACTACGAATTCAAAATTTATATTGGTATTATACTTTTAGTGACCTTCGGAATATTTATTATTATTAGTTTGAGTGATGGTGGATTTTCACATATAAAATTCAGGGATTCACTTTTCCAAACGG
>PVMS01062089.1_pt1 | contig 11578 bp, 7 predicted proteins | sample 1853461 | NCBI WGS metagenome assembly PVMS01 (sample SAMN08582032, study PRJNA380276) | Marine sediment metagenome, whole genome shotgun sequencing project. | isolation source: ocean sediment barecode stripped | collected 2017
AATGTCTCCCTTGGTTCCGGAAGGGCCGGGGTTAGCGAAGTCATCCGCGTGGCAATGGGGAATGATCGTATCCGCTTCCTTGAGCGCAGCATCCCAGGTGAAATCACGGTTATCGCTGGCATAATAATATGTAGTCCCGTTGGGCATCAGGGCAACGACGATGCCGCTGTATCCCAGCATTTGGGTAACCCAGAATTCGCAATCATATCCATTGGCTTCAGAATAGCGAGTACTCCAGAAGGCGTTGTTGTAGTTCCTTCTGGAGTCTATCTCTACACCGCGATCCTCCGGGTTGTTCTGCAGAGCCGCGCTCACCAGGTCCGGGTGAAGGATTTGCTCGCCATCAAATGCTCCCCGATCGACATTTAACAAGGATGTAATCTTCACCAGGTCGTCTGGGATCCACCACAATCCCAAGCCACCATAAGGTTGTCCTTGCCAGTTGTTGTCTTTGGTACGCAGGACAGAGTAAGTTCCTGGATTGATCTTTATGGGTTTGTAAACTTCATCCACGACATATTGGAAAATATCAGTTTCGGTATCCTTTAGCGCGTTCAAGTAATTCTGTAAGGCTCTGGTGAGGATAAAGGTGTCTGAGGTGCGGTAAACCCATTGGGATCCTGGGGAATTACTGTTTGGCCAGTTCAATGCGGCTGCGATGATATCCGTGTAATAATCCTCAGTCCAGAAAGGATCCGTGGCGAAGTTCTCCTCGTCCACCATGAAGCCTGCAGAACGATAGTTGCCGGTTGCCATGTCGAGTGTGTTATCGAAGGTGACTTCGCTCCAATCTCCGATACTGTCAGTAGTCTCGGGAAGGTAATCTTTGATCAATAACGATGACACATTGGAATCTAATTCCTGCGCCAAACGCATGAGAGCGACACTGACAAAGGCGGATTTTGCTGTTGAGTAAGACGGAGCGCGCATATATTCACAGTATGGATATGTACCGTAACGAGTCTGGCAGCCACCGATGTAATTGACACCGTTGATCACGAATCCATACCAGGTCATGTGATCGCTTGAGACACCGCGTCCGAAAGCAGATAAATCTATTCCAGGGTAATCTTGAGCTAACTCCTCGATCGGTTTGGTAGGGAATCTATCTTGTACTTCTAGAGAGAAGTCACTACGAAGCTGTTCACCGTTATCAATAGACCCAGAATGGTAGACCGCATCAAGCAAACCGAAAAAATCCAAGCTTGTTGATATGCTGGTCTCTTGGGTGATTTGATACCAGACTTTCGATATATGCTGGTCGTTGTAGAGAAAGGTCATGACCCCATTGAAAATTGCGTTGGAACCTTTCCAGATCAATGCGAAAGGACATGAAGCGCGCGAGTAACCACCATCGCCTTCTTCCATCCATACTCGACCTGGTCCGATTAAATAGTTCCAATAGGGATGCTCAGTGATTATCAGACCGCGGCGAGAAGGAACGAGATAATTTTCATGTTGGATAAATTCGAAATCGAATTCAGGCAAGTGGGCTAATTCGGGTCCGACCTCAGGATCACCTCGCAGGATGGAGATATCTCCGGTCTCCATCTCACCGACCAACTCAAGGCGACCTTCGAAGGTATGCCCCGCAGGAGCATCATTCGTCGGAATAGTAAGAGCACCTTCGGCGACTGGTGAGGCAGGTACGAAACCTGTGATTAGCTCATCGTAGGTGAGAATTTCGCGACCCACTGACTTAACAGCATCCAATCTTGGCGTTGGTATTATCTGGATTGTTGCCTCAGACTTAGGAGTTGCCGTGGATAGCGGGGTAGGTCCGGGCGGGACGGTTTGGGTGGTACCGCAAGCGGATGCGAGGAGCAAGGTTATGGTCAAGGAAGCTATGAGTAAAAATCGCCAGGTCATATTATCCTCCAGTATGAGTCGTGATGAATGGAAGATGTTTGAATTTAAGCTCAATTAGAAACTTAAACTCACCGAATATGATTCCCAGGACAAGCTAAATTTCAACTCACTCTAAATCCGATAATTTCTGATACCAGATCCCGGAGATCAATTTGCCAGCATTTCCACAGATAGCATTATAAGTTCTCAAAGATAATTGGATAAGGAACTCTGGTATGGTTCAAGCGCTACTCAAGAACTGATTTTCTCCATTCCAGAGAGGGGTAGGGATAATCTCATTGAACTTCTCTACACAAGTGGGTTACCAAATCATGTGGAGATAGGCATGATTTCGTGGAAAGGGCTCCTTTCAAGGATAATTTACAAAAATATCCGCTCAGAATTCGAAAAATGAATAACCTAATTCTTAGTTTTGATGGGGCGTGCATATAAAATCTCTTGTGGGATTAAAAATGTAACTTTCTTTTCATAAAATCGTTTATAATCCTGAAGGAAGAGAGGGGGGACCCACACTTTGGCAGATAAAATGTCTGACAAACACAGTTAGAGTCACCTTTCTCAGTTCAATCGATCACTATCAACCAATCCATTACATAAAGTCAATCTAGAGCTGCTCCATTGGAAAGGTTGAATATTATGATCGCAACTGATGATAGATGATGGCCTGAATGACCTTGACCAATGAGTAAAAGAGCACAACTTTATCTGTGGGCAATTACATTAGGAGGGGTAGTAATTGGAATTAATGCCTGGGTGACCTTCAATACAGAAGAGGTTAACTGGGTAAATTTCATTCTGCTCACAGGTCTGGCGACTGCAGCTCAGCTATTCAAATCTGAAGCTCCCTTCTACCAGGTGTACCATCCTAGCCTGGTTTTCTTTTTCGCGGGGATATTGATTTTGCAACCATTAGGCTTTGTAGTTTTGGTAGTTATTGCTCACCTGGTTGAGTGGGGAAAAGAAAAATTGGTGAGCAGACAGAATATGCGTGCATGGTATCTACAGCTGTTCAATATCAGTATGCACATCATATTAGGAGCGCTCGCACGAATGCTCTTCCTGGCGATTAATCCAAATTACGATGTGATCGGCACAGTCCGTGCACTGATCGGAGCCGGGGTGGTTGCTTGCGTTTATGTAGCATTGAATCACTTGATGGTTGGTGAAGCGTTGATGCTTACCCGATCTGTAGCATGGAAAGAGTCGGGAGTGTTGGATATTGAGAATTTAGCGACAGATTTTGTGCTGGCGATGTTTGGATTTGTGTCGGCCATATTGATGACCTTGAATCCCTGGTTGATCCTGCCCGCATTCGCACCTTTGTACCTGATCAACCGCTCGCTTGAAGTGCCTCAACTTAAGCAACGAGCTGACTCAGATCCGAAAACGGGCCTCTGGAATGGAAGGTACTTCTTTCAATCCCTGGAAAGTGAGCTCAATCGTTCTTCGCGGTATGAACGACCATTAACCGTTGTCGTAGCAGACTTAGATTATTTACGAAATATCAACAACGCATATGGACATCTTGGAGGTGATGCAGTACTAACCGGGGTGGCGAACATCTTGAAATCGCATTTTCGCGAATATGATATTGTAGCCCGTTTCGGCGGCGAAGAGTTCGCTATCCTTTTGCCTGAAACGACACCTGAAATGGCGTTAGAACGGATCGACATGGTGAGAAAAGCAATTGAGAGTGCTGAGTTCGAAGCCCCGATGACAAAAATTAAAATAAATATCACAATGTCTTTTGGGATTGCTGGGATTGTGGGTGATAATCCATCTGCAAGCAAGATCATCCATTGTGCGGACCTGGCAGTCTACGCAGCAAAAATAGAAGGGAGAAATAGGATCAGGCTTTACTCACCGGATTTGGAAAACCTCATTGGAAGGCCACTGGTTAATGCGTTTAAATAATAATAGTAAAATAACTTACATGTCTGTTAGTACCGGGGTACTATTTCATTGTTAGAATTGTAAAATCTATCATTGTCTCTATTTGACACTGCACCTATTCAATGCGATCAATGCCTGGCCCAGGTGTTAAAATATTAATAGTGTAGAAAATGATAAAAAATTCGATAGTCAACGAAACAGTTGATCGTCCCATTCAAGATAGAAGATCCAAAGTTCGCTTGCCTCAAGTGAGGTTTTCGCTGCGAGCTAAAATCACCCTGCCATTTCTGATCCTTGCAGTGGGATTGGCAATTGGTGCTGCATATGTCATAACCCAAATTGTATTTGATACGATCGATGAACGCTACACAAACCAGCTGATCGAAAGTGGAAAATTATCTTCGGAAGGAATGGTGCGTCAAGAAGAAAGCTTATTGCGCTCATTACGCCTTTTCTCCCATTCTGAAGGCATACCCGAAGCGATTGCGGAGAATGATATCATCCAATTGCAAACCCTTTCATTAGGGATCGCGGCAAATCAAGGTGAAGAAGTGGTCGAATTCCTTGATAAAGACGGACAGCTGGTTCTAGGCTTACGCCACATTTCTGGGGGAGATGCTGCGGATTATGAATTCTCAAATCGGTCAGATTTTTCTTACCAGAATGTACCCTTTATTAACAACGTTCTAGAGGGGAAGATCGATGACTTGGGCGATAAATACTCTGGGGTAGTTAAATATGGGTGGGATGATCTTTTCTATGTGGCAGGTCCAGTATACGATGACCAGGGAGATTTTGCAGGTGCAGTTTTGGTAGGAAAACCTCTCGACTCTTTGCTGCGGCAGATCCACGATGAAACCTTGTCACAGGTTACTATCTATACCGAGGGTGGAGTTCCGATAAGTAGTACCTTCTATGATCCATCAGAACTAAGTGAGGAACTGGCTGTTTCTGTCTTGGAAAACCAGGATATCAGCAGTTTAAAACGCAATCTTGGAAACCGACGCGGATTGAATATAAGTAATATTGATTACGACGAAATCCTGGGCGCCTGGGAAGGACGGGGCGATGAAGATTTTGGAGTGATCGGAGTTTCTCTTCCACGCACATTCCTCGTGCGGGCGAGCAATGCCACCCGTTTGCAAATTACGGGTTTGGCTACATTAACCTTGATATTGGTGCTGCTGCTGGGGGTATATATTGCCAGTATTATTACCCGTCCCTTACGCACATTAGTTGAAGCTTCTGCTCAGGTTGCAGAAGGAGATTTAATGGTGCAAATTGAACCTAAGGGCAATGATGAAGTGGCTGTATTGACCAAGTCGTTCAACAATATGGTCTCCAGTTTAAACCAATCGAAAATTGATCTGTTAAATGCTTATGATAGTACCTTGGAAGGCTGGTCCCTTGCTCTTGAATTGCGAGATCAGGAAACGGAAGGACATGCTCGTCGAGTGACAGGATTGACCATGGAGCTCGCAAATGTGATGGGAGTAGAGGGAGACGAGTTGATCAATATTCGCCGAGGAGCCTTACTGCACGATATTGGCAAGATGGGCATTCCGGACAGCATCCTGCTCAAACCAGGAAAGCTCTCACCTGAAGAGTGGGTGATTATGCGTCAACACCCAGAATTTGCATTTGAGTTGCTGTGGCCGATCGAATACCTGCGACCCGCGATTCATATTCCTTACAGCCATCATGAATGGTGGAATGGAGCAGGTTACCCGCGAGGATTACTCGGTGATGAGATACCAATTTCAGCTCGCATCTTTGCAGTTGTTGATGTATGGGATGCAATGCGATCGGAACGCCCATATCGAAATGCTCTACCTGAGGACGAAGTTCGGGAATACCTATTAACTTCAAAAGGTGTCCATTTTGACCCTCGAGTGGTTGAGGCATTCTTTGACATGATAGCGGATAGCAATGGTAAAAAGAAATAATTCGCGAGCAGAAAATTGTGAAGCGTAATTTTCTGCGATTGTTTGGAACTCATAAGGGTTGGTCTTTCCATTGGGGAGGCATGGAAATCGTTGCTGCTTCGATCCTTTCGATAGCCATCCTTAGTTTAGGTTCCGGCATGTTTGGAAATTGGATCAGGGCAGCCAAGGATGGAGGGTTATTGCCAATTTCTTTGCATTCCTTGGTTGAGGCCGATTACAGCGTTGATCCGTTGTCGCGCTTTGTACCGGCAATTGGCCTTGATATCCTGAGGGATTTATTAGGAATTGGTGTACCTCCAGAGACTGGGGAACCGTTCGGAATAGCAACAAACACTCCCGGAGCTCCCAGCCCAACACCAACTCCGACGATATTTACTTCTGATGATCTTCCAACTCAGGTCAATCCGACCGAATTTCCATCAGTGAGTGCGACCCCGACACAGGAATTCGTCGCCACCGCAACCCAATCACCGACGCTATTCTACACACCAACAGCGACCCTTTTTCCAACGGATATTCCTGGGGGACTACCAACCTGGACGATGTCACCACCTTTCGCAACGAAAACACCTAAGCCGCCAAATATTCCGACCCCGAGCTCGACCCCAATGGGATCGACACCCACAGCAACAATATCCGTTCCTACGGTTACTCATACCGCCTCCGTTCCTACTTTCACTCCTACCACGAAACCGACGGTTGAATCTTCTCCGACTGCAGTGCCAGGTCCGATAATCACACCAACCACACGCCCGACTCATTCACCGACTTTAGCGTTCACACCAACGGCGCAATATACACCCGGAGTGACAGTTGGTCCGCCAGTCCTTCCTTAATCCGATTTTCAAGCTCAACAACAAAATAAAGGTTTGGCAATTTGTTGCCAAACACAATCACGAAGAGTATCGCGAGAGTAATCTAGCGCGAAAGAGAAGAAAACTTTAGTTGTTAGTACAAGCTTCTTGATGTAATATTAGGGTTAATTTGTGAATCGGCCGGAAGGTATCTTCCTCAAAGAATCTCCCACTCTGAGTTTGGTGATTGCACTTTTACTGGAGACTAGCGAGACCAGGGACGCAGACAGGATTTTCCTATAGTTTGACAGGTAATGCACTATGAAATAATCGATCACTTGACAACCATTTGAGATCTAAAGGCGAATAAATTTAGGTTGGAGAAACCATAATGACAACTAATTCATTAATTATTTGGATAGTCGTTGGTGCTATTGCAGGAATAGTGGTTGATGCGGTGATGGGTGGATTGCGTATAGGTATGGTGGGAGCGATTGTAATTGGAATTGTAGGAGCGATTATTAGTGGGTGGTTATTCAATTATTTCGGATTTCATTTATTCAGTGGTTTTATTACGATAATCGCTGAGGCACTTATCGGATCAGTGGTGCTGTTGCTCATCGTTGGAGTTTTCCGCATTTAATATTCATGTGGGGAAACTATTGCCTTTATTATTCAAAAACTGAAATTCGAATAATATATTCCTGGCTTCTATATCAATCCGGAAAAGACGCTGACCCCAACTTCAATTATTAGTGGGCGACCCAATTGCCAAGATAGTCTTCAGCATCTACCACAATCTTATCTGCATATGATTTCATTGAGTGAACCTTATCCATGGGAACGATCTGTCTGTGTCGCAAAAGTAGAGCGTCCAAGACTTGCATGATCGCATGATCATCCATTCCGGGTAAGATGGGGACAGTGCGTAATTTATCCATCCAAAAAGGAATTATGCCCCAGTTGAATGGACATCCAGGTTGTATTTCATATCTCCCTTGTGGATGAGAGAAAACGATCCCACCACGGATTACCGTCACCTTTGGCAATCGGGAAACAAGCTTCGGGGCACGACGACGGATCGTTTCTGATACATCACCGGCTGCCCTCTTCCACTGAACATCGAATTCCTGGTCCGGCTTTATAATCTTCGTTTTAGATCTCGGATTGAGCCGTGAATTGGATTGGATCTGCGTCCATTCTCCCTCTTTCCAGCGCACTAAACCCTTCAAGTATTTAACTTCAAATACCCAAATTCCTATTGGACCGACAAGAGTCACGTCAATGTCTTCACCATAACGTTGTTGAATACTATAAAGAATAAAAAAATTTTCCTCGAGCGATAATAATCGGGTGATGAAATGATATTCACCTGTTGCTCCTGCATGGGGTTTTATTCCCGGTAATTCACCGCGTAATCCTTCTCTCCATAGCGGGTAGAGGGGGTAGATTACACCGGATTTTAGAGGATTCTTTGGGGGATTTGGTTCCTTATCATCTCTCTGCCAAATCCAGAGCACGATGATGATCCCCCAACCTGTGAGTCCTCCGAGAATTAATAATGGGGCGAAGCAGAATAGGGGACCCCGAATGTCACCTAATTCAACGATCAGTACCAGCCCGGGAAGTACAAGTAATCCTAAGACTAGCAATAAGCTGGCCATCAAGAAACCCCAACGGATTCTTCGGGTGAATACCGCCTTTCGTTGCTTGAATTCACCTAATTCGATCTCATATATTGAGCGTCGTTTTGCATAAGCTGTAAGTAAAGGTGCACGCCACCTGCTTTGCAGCTCATTTTCGGCAGCACGAACACTTTTATAACCATCTGTTATTTTGGTAAGGTTCTTGTCAGTGAGCAACATAAAATTCAAGGCTTTTGTCGGATTGTTTATTGTTTAAGGAAACGATATTGAAGTGAGTTGATTATTGTGTCAGGGGATTAGGTTATTTAATAAATTTATTCCCCCTCATCACTATTTAGTTCAATTAAGTACACAGACCTCAATTCATCAATCTGTTTCAAAACACTATTTTCATTCTCATAATACCAACGATCCCATCCATTGCTGGGCTTACCATCTGATAGATATTTGGCAGTTTGGTGGATAGAACCTGAAAAACCTTGAATGAGCAGGTTGCTATCGGCTTGAATAACTGCTTTGTTCTTTCGATCAGCATCGAAGTAGAGTGGTTGACCAGGGTGTACTATTCCACTCCCTAATAAATCACTGAATGGAATGCGTCGTTGGTTACGTTTTTTATCGCTTACATCGAATACCGACGGGTCAGGGGATTTTTGATGTATGTGGTCAATCCTTTCTTGAGCGATTTTGACATATTGGGAATTATTTTCGATGCCAATCCAATGACGATGAAGTTTCTTTGCCACGGCGCCAGTTGTTCCAGTTCCGAAGAAAGGATCTAAGACAATGTCTCCAGAATTGCTTGACGAAACAATGACTCGATAAAGAAGTGCTTCAGGTTTTTGTGTGGAATGTGCTTTCTTGCCGTTTACTTTGATCCTCTCCCTACCAGTACATACTGGAATTTTCCAATCACTTCGCATCTGTAAACCTTCGTTTATGGCTTTCATAGCATGGTAATTGAAAGTGTATTTACCTTTTTTTTGCTTACACGCCCAGATAAGGGTTTCGTGAGCGTTTGTATATCTTACTCCTCGAAAATTTGGCATAGGATTTGTTTTGATCCAGATGACATCATTTAAGAACCAGAATTCTAAATCCTGCATAATGGATCCGATGCGGAAGATATTATGGTATGTACCGATGACCCATATCGCACCATCAGTTTTTAATACCCTGCGACACTCGTTAAGCCAAGCCAGAGAAAATTCATCGTAGGACTGAAAATTGGTAAATTTATCCCAATCGTCATCAACCCCTTCTACTTTAGTTTGGTTTGGACGCCAAAGTTCTTGGTTCAATTGGAGGTTATAAGGGGGATCAGCAAAGATAAGATCGATCGACTCTTCGGGCAATGCCCTTAAAATCTCAATACAATCCCCTTCGTGAATGCAATCTACCTCGAGAGATTTCCTGTGCATATAAAAACTATAAAAGAAAACCGGTATATATGCAAGCTAATTATATTTAAGGTAAATGAAATACCCCGCTCGTATTCTTGCATACCAAGCAGTCTGGGATCCCTTCAATATATTCGATTTTTTATTCGGATGGAAGAAATGGTTGTCCGATTTTAAAGACTGCTACGTTAGGGCTCTCATCAATAAGCATTGTTCGATTGTCTACAATAAATACATATTCAAAAGGATCAATGTCTGTGAGGCTGAACTGTATAAGTGGTTCAGCGATTCGCGGAGAATTCGTTGTGCGTTCGAGATTTTGAGCCTCCACAAAATCCCTGCATTCAGTGAGGGTGGAATTTTCAAGATCTTATTGTAGATTCAACTCAATTGGCGACAGATTGCTCAAAGAAAACCTCAAAAGGAGAGATAAATGATGATCCGTTCTCTCAGAGGATGAACAAACCTTTTGTAGGTTGGATGATTTTATTTGATCAACTTGATGAAACGCGAGAATGGATTGTTGCTGAGTCACCAAATTAGAATCAAGGCTCAACTACAGTGAATACTGGCGAGGTTGTTTGCATTAAAGGATCATCAATAACTTCCGCACTAACCACCCAGGTTTCCCCGCTTTCAGCACTCATTGGGATGATCAAATCTGCAGCAAAGGTTCCATTGATCTCTGTCCAAGTTGTAGTTGTAAAGTATGGAGATGAATCTAATTTCCCAAAGGAGTAGCGAATTTCAGTATTTGATGGGAAATTGTTACCAACAATTGATAATAACGTTCCTGGTGGTCCTGCTGGAGGCCAAATAGTTATGATTGGCTCGAGCGGTGCCTGAGGACTAGTGATGGTGAATTCGTTGGATTTGGCGAAAACTTCTCCACCTGTCTCGTCAGGTTTGATAGCAACCACAGACCACTTGTCACCAGGCTGAGTTGTAGTGGGGATGATATATTCTTCTTGAAAGACTCCGTTAACATTCGTCGATACTGCTCCTCCAATGCTATAAATAATTGAATCTCGTGTTAATCCTAATGTGACACTTGAAAATGGACGAAATCCGATTCCAACGACTTGAATCAGTGTCAATGGCGGACCACTAACGGGAGAGAGAATTAATGTTTCGTCTTGGCCGGGAATTATGATTTTTTCGCCTATCGCCAATTGATTCGGATTGGTAATTTGAGGGTTTACAGAAAGGATAGCAGCAACAGTTCTGCTGAACTCAGCAGCAATTTGATTCAATGTGTCTCCAGGTTTAGCGATGTAGAGTTGTGGTGACTTAGGATCTTTGGGAGGTGTGACGGTAAAAATATTCGAAGTTGACCTAACAATTGGGAATGAGCTTGTACGCGCATCGATCACCCAAAGCTCATCGATTTGTGCCGTACCTGGAATAGTTAATTGGGTTTGGAATGTGCGATTGGGGTTAACAAAGGCCGAGCCAGCCGGTTCATAAGAAACCAAGTATTGTCCCATGCTAAGATTAACAGAAGTTGATGGTGGATAACCTTCTCCATTCACAAATATTTCTGTTTCAGCAGGCCCACAGACAGGACTAATCGCTGTTTGGGGTGTTCCAGGTTTCTGTGGTGGGATATGGATGGTATCTCCAGGAGATAACTGAGTAGTAAAAGAAATTTGGGGATTGGCCTCCAGAATCCATTCCAAGTCACGGTTAAATTTAACAGCAATACTTCGTAAGGTGTCCCCCTCTTGGATAACATATGGAAAGCCAGAATTAGGATCCGGTGCTTGGCTAATTACAATATAATCATTAGAGATACCCGCGAATCTGGCTGAGCTAATCTGTGCTTCTCCAATAACAGCCCACGCAGTACCATGTGTTGCGTTTGATGGCATCAAGACCGAAGTATCTATCCGGCCGAATTGATCGCTGGTCGCATCTCCTACGGTGACAAAAGATTGATCCTTTTGTCCGATACTGAGCCGGACAATCGTATTGACTGGAAAGCCACTTCCGACTACGAGTAGAGTCTGACCGGGTAAGCCACAGGATGG
>PVMS01142993.1_pt1 | contig 11578 bp, 10 predicted proteins | sample 1853461 | NCBI WGS metagenome assembly PVMS01 (sample SAMN08582032, study PRJNA380276) | Marine sediment metagenome, whole genome shotgun sequencing project. | isolation source: ocean sediment barecode stripped | collected 2017
GTGGCAACTACATTACAAAACATAGAAAATATGAAAATTTCAGCAAAACTCTCAATTTTATTAATTGGTTTCATTTTTTCCATTATGAGCTGTAACGTGTATACTAATCTTAATCCTCTCTTTTGTTCTTTCTGAATAATAACTTAAAAGTTAAGGATTGTAAACTTAAGACGTGTATAATTAATTGCTTGTTCTGTGTGTACTCGGAAAATCCTGTGGATTTTCCTTTGGTTCGTTTTCTTTTACTAATTTAGAGCTAGCCAACGCAACAAATCATATACAAAACCTTAGCAAACATTAAACCGAATGTTCCAATTAGAGAAGAATTAAACAACACAAAAAACTAATAAAATGAATACAAAAATTATTAATTCATTATTACAGCCTCTCTTAATGGTTGGCCTAACATTATTACTGAATAGTTGCTCTAATACTACTAAAAAATCTACTGATAAAAATATAAAAATCACTAATTACCCAAGTGATGTTATACCATTTTTAGACGAATGGAAAATTAGATTAGGTGATGGTACAACTAGTAGTAAATTAGTAAATTATGAACATAAAGATTTCTTTTATGTTGCAAATGATAGTATCACAGATTGGATAGTATATAAAACACCAAATTCTGGTATTACTTCGCCAAACTCTAACAATACAAGAACAGAATTAGGTCAAAAACAAAGTTGGATACCTGAAACTGGCGGTAAATTAACAGGTACTTTAAAAGTAATGCATGTTTCAACATCTGGTGATGCAAGGGTTGCTGCCTCATATTCAGTTGTAGTTGGGCAAATTCATGGTCGGGAAGGACACGAAAACGAACCTCTGAAAATATTTTATAAAAAATTCCCCGGGCACACAAAAGGATCCGTTTTTTGGAACTATGAAATTAATACAGAAGGTGATAATTCAAAAAGATGGGATTATTCAACAGCCGTTTGGGGCGATGATATGTCTGTTATTGGATCTAGTCCAACTACCTACCCTGAAGAGCCTAAAGATGGTATTGAATTAGGGGAAGAATTTAGCTATGAAATAAACGTTCATAAGGGTATAATGTATCTCACTTTTACAAGTGAAGGTCACGAGACTAAAAAATTCACAAAAAACTTGTTGACATCAGAATTCGCAGAATATTCAGATATACCTCAACAAATATTGACATTATACTCGTCAATAGGGCGTGACGGAACAGAACGTGCAAATGCCTATGCTGGTGAATTACAAAATTTTAAACAAGGTGCTTATAATCAGACTAATGGAAAAGACCCAGCAGAAAATATAGTTTGGAGTACTGGATCAGAAACTTATGATGGTGATATAGCAAAACAATATGCAAATGGATGCTATACAGAAGTGTGGTTTAAAGAAGCTACTGTAGGTTCTGGTAAAATGCCAACTCCTCACTAATCTTCCTCTGTACAGTTTTAACATGTTATACCACCATAAATTTCTATAAAAAAGTTGGCAAGTTGACGTGGTAACTTTGAGAAGTTAATTTATTACATTTGAGGGTGTATAATTAAGACAAATACAATGATGGTGTATATATAATAGGGGTATATGCACCAGTGAACATATTTCTACGTTGTGTGTCATTAATGTGTATATGAATTGAATTTGATAATTCTAAAAGTATGAAAAACTACATCAACCGAGCTATCTTATTGTTTTTCGGTTTTGTTTTCATCTATTCTTGCACGAACCAAAAAGAGAAGCATATGGAAATGAATGATGTTTATCCATGGTGCATTGTGGCATTTGACTCATTAGTAAGATCACCCACTGAACGCATAATTATGTTAAAGGAATTGGGCTTTGATAAATATGCATATGATTGGCGGGACGATGATTTGAATGAAATGGAAAGTGAATTTAAATTGGCAAAAGAAAATGATATAGAGATTATTTCTGTTTGGCTCTGGCTCAATGCAGAAAGAGACAGTCTTGGTAATTTAAGTCCATCGAATGAAAGAATATTTGAAATTTTAAAGGATCTACAATTCAAGTCAACCTTATGGTTGAGTTTTAGCAATAATTTCTTTGAAGGCCTTACTCAAGAACAGTCAATTAATAGAGCTATTGAGATGATTAAATTCGTTTATGTAAAGGCTGAAGAAATTGATTGTAAGATCGCATTATACAACCATCATGGCTGGTTTGGAGACCCTAAAAACCAAGTTGAAATTATTGAAACACTGCCTCAGTACAACTTGAGTATAGTATATAATTTTCACCATGCTCACCAATATTTGGAAGAATTTCCAACAATAGTAAAAAAAATAAAACCCTATTTATCTTCCGTTAATTTAAATGGCATGAGAAAAGAAGGCCCGAAAATTCTACCCATTGGAGAAGGTGATTATGAGAAAGATATGATAAAGCTATTAATTGATGAAGGATATTATGGTCCATGGGGTTTGTTAGGCCATGTTGAAAACGAAGATGTAAAAAAGGTTTTGGAGCGAAATATTGATGGATTTAATTCATTGAAATTCAAGTACGTTCATAATAAATGAAAGGCTTAGATTCAAATTGATAAATAACAAACACACAACACTGTATAAAAATAATAACAGTTTTAGTACTAAATTCAAAGTGAATAACTTTGTTTAAAGTTTACTAATAAATTGAAAGGTAAGTACCTCGAAATCTGCTACTATTCTTATACTAAACGTTGGGAGTAATCTAAAGAAACATAAAGATTTCAATGATAAAAAGCATATTAATTTTAACCGGCATCAGATGAAGTTTAAATAATCAGAATTCCGGAATAGTAGATTAGTATTATCAGTCAACCATTGAGTTCTTAATTTTCAACTAAATATGGACTGATTTAACAATAATAGTATTTGACAGTATAAATAAAATAAACTGAAGTAGAATTATTAAAGATTTAAAAGGCATGTCTAAAAATTTATTTTTTTTTATCATAACAATTATCCCAATTTTGGCATTTGGTCAAATTGATGTGGTTCCTTATGACCATGTATTAACAGAATCAGAATTAATTGATTTATTGGATGTTAACTACAGCCCGAAGTTAAAAACAATCCAATCAACTTACCATAGTGGTGCCAAAGAAGTAGCCCTCGAAAAATTGGCAAATTACTTCAAGGAAAGGTTTTCAGAAAGGTATTTTTTCGATTGGAAAAATTTTGAATCGAGGTTTGAAGAATATAACCGTCTTTACCCGGAAATGAAGGAAAATCACCAGAAAACGGCATTAAGTCATTTGGAGAGATATTCAGTCGATACAAAATGGAAAATGCCTTTTAAAACTTTATTAGGAGAAGATGTTAATCCAAGTCTTGTTCGTCGCTTAATACAACAAAAACAAACAGATGATATAGCACTGCTCTATTTTTACACCAAAAATAAAGAATATAAAAACTTCCTTCCAGAGCATGCGAAGTCTCTAAATAAAGCCTTTGACCAAGGATTGGTTGAAACAATCGAAGATGGTAATGGTGCTTACGAAGCCTTTCGTGGTGCCAATAGGATGTTCAATTGGGTGTTTGCGCATCAATGTTTGCTAGCATCTGATGAATATACCTGGCAACAGCAAATTGTAATGCTTCGAACTTTTTTACATACCGGAGCTCAACTGTATCATTATAATGAGGATTACCGTGAGGGGAATCATCAAACAAGGGGTATGAGTGCATTAGCCATGTTATCTTTTCTTTTGCCGGATATAAAGGGAACAGATCAGTGGAAGGAACGGTCGCTGAATACTTTGGAAGAGCATCTGGATAAAGAAATTTACGCCGACGGTTTTCAATTTGAAAGAGGAGTACATTACCATATCCTTGAAATCCAAAATTATTTCTATCCGTATCAAATGGGCAAAATAAATAACATTAAACTAAATCCAGTTTGGGATTCCAAGATGGAAGGGTTATTCACTGTTTTAACTCAAATTGCCATGCCTAATAAAAAAGTTCCTGCTTTGCAGGATGAAACAGATTATCCAAGGTCAGAATATAATTTAATTGACGAAACAATGGCCTTAGGAACTGTATTATTTGGCAAGCCTGAGTTTAATCACTTTGCTACACCCAAAGTAGCCTCCATATACTATTGGTTTCTGAAGCAAGAACAACTTGCCCGTTTAGAAAATATTAAAAAAGTGAGACCGGTCATTGGATCATATGCGTTACCTGAAACTGGTTATTATGTCACAAGACAAGGATGGGATTATAATGACTGCTATATGATAATTAGTGCCGGACATACACCACAAAAGCCTGACCATCAGCATGGCGACATGCTAGGTGTAGGCGCCTATGCACATGGAAATATTTTATTGCCCAATTACCAGGTACAATATAAGCGCAAAGACCTTCATGAGTTTAAAAACTCGTGGCTTAAAAACTTAGTGGTGGTTGATTCAATTCCTCAAGGTAGAGATTGGATTGGAAACAAAGGAGGTACCGGATTCGGGAAATGGGGAGAGTTACCAGTGCCCAAAGTTATTGGTTGGAACTCTAACGAGGATTTTGACTTCTTTGCTGGTTCACATGATGGTTATAGCGATATTGGTGTAGAAATCTACAGAAGTGTACATTTCATCAAAGATGGCTTTTGGATTATAAATGACCAATTGATTTCTAAAAATGGTTGGCATAGTACGCAACAAGTTTGGCAGGGTCATTACGATGTTAAATTAGAGAATCAATTTGTATTCTCAATTTTTCCAAACGGAGCTGGTCTCGATATAATTCAATTAGGAGATGTTGCTGATAATATATCTAAAGCTTCCACCATGGGCAAAGGAAGAATCGTTTTTGAACGACGTTTTGAGGAACAGGCAAATTGGATTACACTTTTAATTCCATATGAGAGGAAAGCCAAACAAACTGCATACCCTACAGGGAGCCTCGAAGTTGCTGATATTTCTACTTTTAATGTAAAAGGATGGCAAATATTTTCCGATGGAAAATACCCATCAGAAGTAAAATCAGACGCCAAAGTTATAATCAAAAAAGACAATAAATACCTGTTTATTGAAGCTTCTGAAGTTGAAGTTAATAAAAATAAGATTTCAACCAGAAATCAAAAAACAGATTTGTGGCTGGAATTCAATGAAAAAGGACTTTCAGTAATGAATTGTGGAATTAAAATAGCCGATATTAAAAGTGAAAGTCAAACTTTAAAGGTTAAACCTGGAGAATCTTTCAATATAGAATTGAATTAAACAATAAAAATCAGGTTACTTAATAATTATAAAATTCTAATTAAAACCAATTAAATTATGAATGGTATCCTGAAAAAATTTCGTGGATTGAAATGTCAAAATTTGCCAGATTCCCTCAAGGAATTCCTGAAAATATAGATCTAAATCTAATTAAACAATCTCTTCAATAATCCAAAAAAGAGTTGCAAATTAATGTAGCTCTTTATTAGATTGCTCCCCTGCCTACCGGCAGGCAGGCCCTCTTGGTTCTGAACTATGTCCTCTTCAACCTCTCCGTCTCCAAACTAATCTTCTTCACCACTATCTTACCATAACTGTCCTGTGTAATCTTCATACTAGAGTGACCAAGAAGCTTACTCACAATCTCCATTGGAGCATAATTAAACCAATAAACCACCTAATTTCTTAGATGGTTATTTCTATTTGCTCTTGTACCAACCGGCAGGCAGACCCTTTTGCACCGAATTAATATTTTTATTTTAATGATTATCTTCCCATCCATCCACCATCAACAAGAAGGATGGCTCCATTTATATAAGCTGAGGCCTCTGATGCTAAAAATACAGAAGGTCCAGCAAAATCTTCTGGTTTTCCCCATCTTCCAGCAGGAATTCGTGATAAAATAGATCCTGATCTCGCTACATCTTTACGCAATGCTTCGGTAATATCTGTCTCAATATAACCTGGTGCAATGGCATTAACATTCACACCTTTGCCTGCCCATTCGTTGGCAAATGCCATAGTCATTTGCCCAATAGCGCCTTTACTCGCAGCATACCCGAGAACATTAATTCCTCCCTGAAAAGTCAATAAAGATGCAGTGAAGATTACTTTTCCCGAGCCACGAGTAACCATTTCTTTACCAATTTCTCTAGTTAAGATAAATTGTGCGTTTTGGTTAACTTCAATTACTTTATCCCACATTTCATCTGAATGTTCAGCTGCTGGAGCTCTTAAGATAGTTGCTGCATTGTTTATCAAAATATCAATTTTAGGATGATTCTTTTTTACTTTTTCAATAAAAGTGTATACTGCTTTTCTATTTGAAAAATCACATTGATAGGCCTTAAAATTTTTGCCTATATTCTGTACCTCTTTTTCAACAGTGCTCCCAGACAACTCTAATGTTGCCGAAACACCAATTACATCGGCACCAGCCTCTGCTAACCCTATTGCCATGGCTTTACCAATCCCTCTTTTACAACCTGTTACTAAAGCTGTTTTTCTTTCTAAACTAAATTTATTTAAAATACTCATTTTATAATTTGTTTTAATATATAATCAATTGTTGTAAAACCTTTTCCAAGAATTTAATAATTGGTTGGTTATTGTAAGGTTGTTCTTAAAGATAAGAAGAAATTAATAACCTTATATAAACCAAAAAAGAGCTACAAATTAATGTAACTCTTTACCAGGTTGCTCCCCCTGCCTACCTGGCGCTTGGCAGGAAGGCTCTTGGACTCGAACCAAGGTCTCGTAAAAATTTGGTTTGAATAGAAATTTTAAAAATAAAAGGAAAGAATGCAGCAAAGATAAGCACTGTCGTGCTTGTGGTTCTCTGCTTTCTCTTTCCTTTTTTTAAGTTTTTCTTTTCTCTTTGTAAAAAATTAATGGAAGGGGGTATAGGTCAACTGCTACTTTTTGGCTCTGGATTTAATCCTTTCCAATAAATATTTTAAAACCACCGAAACTAAAAAACTTACCACCGCTCCAACAAGCCCCAAAATACAGGTCGTAAATATATCTTCAACACCAATATTTGAGATCGTCGAGAAAAACGTACCACCAAGTACACCCGCTTTCGTATTATGGTCCATCATCTGATAAGACATCTTCTTCTGCCTTTAAGGTTTCCCCTTCCTGTACTGCCGCCTGGCTCACTGTTACCGCCACGGTACCCGCAACAGTCAAATAACCCGCAATATTAACCAGAAGATCAGGCATTGCTATAGGCGCAGCGTAGATAGTACCCCCTACGGTCGCCAGTGTAATTCCAATATTGCGAAGCCTTTTAAAAAATGCAGGCGTCGGTTTTTTATAACGTTCTAATACATTCATAATTTTGTGATTTAATAGTTAAATAAATAGATTCCTTTCTGTCTTCAGCTTGATACACTAAAGGCAATAATTTTTGCATCGCGTCCCTAGAGTATATCCCCCTTCCTAAGCCTCCCAAATAAGTTACTGGAGCAATACAACCCTCCAACTCTTTTAAAGCATTATTCGCAGGGTGAAACAGTATTAAGCGTCTATTGCAAACACCCTTTATCCAAAGATGGTGCTTAAAGCGTTTTGAAAACCGTGCAACCAATTCATATCGCCCCTCCGGAATACAAGAAATAGACCGTTTGTTTGCTTTCCAAGGTAACTCAATGGTGTGGCAAAGGAATTTGTCAGAGCAAAAGAGAGTACCGTTGGTACCCTCTTTAAAATAAGCTCTGTGAAGTTCTAACTCCATACTTATGGAGTATCAACAATGACAACAGATAAAGTGTTGTAAGCGCCATTTTTAAGCTCATACATAACACCATTAACTTCCTGATAAAACTCAATTCCAAGCACTTGAATAACTTCTACTGTAGAGTTAGCCGTCAAAGAAGCTGTTAATGCAATGGCAGCTGTGTCAGAAGCGGTGTAAGGTAGAATGGCAGTTTCGTCATTTTCAAAAACAGACGCTTCATTTGCGAAATCCAATTCAGCAGCACCCATAACCACTTTAAAGTGAGTTGTTCCTGTTGGAGCAGCAATTCTCAAAGTCGGCGAGAAGACAGCTAAATTTAGAGTTGCATCTCCAGACACACGATCAAAGGCATTGGTATAAGGAGCAAACAAAGTCGTTCCCAATTTCGCATTAATGTTAAATTCAAAACCTGACAACAGGTTCATATCACCATCCGGGATGGTTCTTAACCCTCTTGCATTAGTAGCATCCGTTTTAACAATCACCAAAAGATCCTTCGTTAACCTGCTTGTAACACGATTATCAGATGCATTTTGCAATAGAACACGAATCGCGTTTCGTACTAGTTTACCACCTTTACCAGCACGTCCAAATTCAGACCCATTTTCACGCGTTCTCTGAAACGCAGGATCATTGGCGATACGACTTGCATCGACACCACCTTTTTCACGTGCAAGATGGCCATCAGTTGTTTTGTAAAAGGTAATATCTCCGATAGTTCCTTTTAATTTAATAATTCCCGTTTGCTTTGCCATAATTTTTCATTTTTAGATTATTTAATCAAAACAAACAACTATTTATGGTCTCATAAAATTTCCCACACCCATAATTGTAACTCATGCCCATTCTGCCGATGCTTCCACAGAAAATGGTTTTATATTTGTATAGAGAATAGCAAAGCCCCGGATAAAGCATACATAAAATATCATGAACACTAAAAGAATATGTATATACCCTAAAGATATCCAACTCATTACGGGAAGAAGTGAGCGCTATGGACGTAAGTTACTTCAATCCATAAAAGAATCACTTGATAAGCAGCCCCATCAATTTGTTACCACACAAGAGTTTTCAGAGTATGTAGGCATCGATATTGAAGTTGTAAATCAGTATATAAATTAGATTAAAGAATGCTTTATTAACTCATATAAATTGCGTAAATTTAGGCTGTATTGTTAGGTAGAATATAAAGGATTTAGGCAATTAAAGTTTATAGCAATACAAAGCGAAAGTTCATATCAATAAAGTTACTTATTCGGTTACCTTGTTAATTCAGATATTTATAACTAACTGATTATTAATCATAAAAGGGGTGTAGTTCAAATCCTGTCATCCCGACTAAATAAAAGCTTCAATTTTCGTAGAAAGTTTACTTTCTTAAGGAAATTAGGAGCTTTTATTTTTGCAATAAAGTGAAGCTTTATTTGCAATGAGGGTTTATTAGGATTCTATAAATCCTGTTCTTAAGGAAATGAGAGAAACCTGCTCTCCATTTTAAGCTGGATCTTAGCGTTCCATTCCACGAATAATATCCAATATTAACAATAACTTATAAGCTTCATGTAAGTTTTTTTAAGTTATTTGCACTTACTAATGCTAATTTAAGTTCAGAGATACTGAATTTAAAGACAGAAATTTTCTCTTTAGACAAAGAATAAAAATACAGCGTAGCCATAGCCACGGTTTATTTTTAAGATGAAGGATAAAGTGAAAAGAACAAGTTTTAAGTTGTAGTTTTGAACTTAAATTAGTATAACGCCTAATATATAATTGTAATGAAGAAATTATTATTTCTAACAGCATTTTTATATACGATTATAGCCTCTTCTCAAATTCTTAATCCTGTAAGCTGGGATTTTGATTCCCGGAAAGTAAGCGCTACCGAATACGAATTGATCTTTACGGCCAATATAGACGAAAATTGGGCCGTATATTCTCAATACGTCGATGAAGGGGGCCCGTTGCCCACCACCTTTATCTTTGAAGAAAGTGAGGCTTTTGCATTAGTTGACAGTGTGATCGAAAGTGATGAGAATAAAGCCACCAAGCACGATCCCGTGTTTGATATGATCGTATCCAAATTTTATAACAAGGCTGTATTTTTCCAAAAGATCAATCTCAATGCCGATGAGGCCACAGTTAAAGGTGAGCTTTCGTTTATGACCTGTGACGATATAAAGTGCCTGGCTCCTACAGATGTCCCTTTTGAATTTAATCTATCCTTATCAGGCGAAAGTTCCGGGGTGGAAATTATTAATGAAGGCGGTACGGTTAATGACGAAGACACGAATATCCAGTTATACGGCTTGACACCCGATGAAATGGAGCAGTCGAAACTGAACTGTGAGAATGAATACACCTCATTAGCTGGCGACGTAAAAAAGGAGAACTCCCTTTGGGGGATTTTTGCACTTGGCTTTTTAGGGGGGCTGCTGGCCCTATTAACACCCTGTGTCTTCCCTATGATTCCCTTAACGGTAAGCTTCTTTACCAAGAAAAATGACCAAAGTAAAAGATCGGGCATTTCCAGGGCAGTACTTTATGGGGTTTTTATTTTGGCTGTTTATGTCATCTTTAGCATTCCTTTCCATTTACTGGATTCTGTTAATCCCGATATATTAAACCAGATATCTACCAATGTATGGCTTAATGTGATCTTCTTTGTGGTATTTATGTTTTTCGCATTTTCTTTTTTCGGGTATTATGAGCTTACACTACCGGCAAGCTGGACAGCCAGAACCACTCGAGGCGAAAATATTGGCGGAGGCATAGGGATATTCTTTATGGCATTGACATTGGCTTTGGTTTCATTTTCATGTACGGGGCCAATATTGGGGGCACTACTTGCCGGATCGCTGACTTCCGATGGCGGAGCCTGGCAGCTCACTGCAGGGATGGGAGGATTTGGCCTGGCGCTCGGTTTACCATTTGCTTTGTTTGCCGCCTTCCCAAGCTGGTTAACTTCTTTACCAAAATCCGGAGGATGGTTAAATACAACCAAAGTGGTTTTAGGGTTTTTAGAGCTCGCACTGGCTTTAAAATTCTTATCCAACGCTGATTTGGTGATGCATTGGGGCGTTTTGAAAGTTGAGATCTTCCTGGGATTGTGGATCATTATTTTTGCCGGATTGGCATTATATCTATTTGGTAAAATGAAATTCCCGCACGACGGGCCATCAAAGAAACTGTCTTTTTCAAGAATATCATTTGGAATACTGGTAGCTGCATTTACGATCTATATGGTTTCGGGATTCAGGGTAAATAAAGACACCAATACTTTTACTTCGCTGACTATATTAAGCGGATTGGCGCCGCCTGTGGGCTATAGTTTTTTGTTGCCCAATGATTGCCCGAATGATTTGGATTGCTTTAAAGATCTAAAACAGGGCATTGCTTTTGCTAAGCAGGAGAATAAGCCAATCATGTTAGACTTCACCGGATATGCATGTGTAAATTGCCGGAAAATGGAAGAACATGTCTGGCCCGATAAAACGATCGATAGCTACCTTCGAAATGAATATGTCTTAATTTCACTTTATGTCGATGATAAAAAAGAATTACCTCAAGACCAGCAACTGGATGTAAATCGAATTAATGGGGGTATACGCACCTTAGAAAACTACGGGCACAAATGGGCGAACTTTCAGACCCAATTTTTTCAAACCAATTCGCAACCCTATTACGTGTTGTTGAGCCCCGATGGGAAACAGATCTTAAATCAGGCCGTTGGATATACACCCGATGAAAATGACTACGCGCAATTCCTTGAATGCGGACTCGAAGTGGCTAAGCAACTAAAATAAATCAATTTTTCACAGGCTAAAATCAGGAATCGAAAAAGCAAAAAATATGCTGTTTTTTTGTTGAAAAAAATAATTGTAAACTGATATTTGTCATAGTTTAATTCTTTGAGA
>PVMS01104235.1_pt1 | contig 11575 bp, 8 predicted proteins | sample 1853461 | NCBI WGS metagenome assembly PVMS01 (sample SAMN08582032, study PRJNA380276) | Marine sediment metagenome, whole genome shotgun sequencing project. | isolation source: ocean sediment barecode stripped | collected 2017
CGCCGCGGGTTGGCGAGCCACCCCATGATCAAACTCGGCATCGAATGTCTCCACAACCTGGAGCACCGCGGAGCCCAGGCCGCCGATGGCACCGCTGATGGCGCCGGGATCATGACCCGAATCCCATACGACCTCATCGAGCGCGAGCTGCGGGCTTCCGGCGTCGAGGAGGTCCCGCGGCTGGCGCTCGGCGTGGTCGTTGCCTTCCTCCCCCCGGACGATGCGCTTCGAGCGCGCGGCGTCGTGCAGGACGCACTGGCCGCCGAGGACATCGACGTCCTGCTGTGGCGACGGGTACCGGTCGGTCCGATGGCTCTGAGCCCGTCTGCTCGCGCCTCGATGCCCAAGATCGAGCAGGCGATCGTCCGGGCCCCCCAGGCCGTCGACGACATCGAGGTCTTCGAGCGGCACCTCTATCTCGCCAAGCGGGCTGCCGAGCGTGCCGGCGTCGACGGCCTCTCGATCCCGTCCGCCTCGGCGCGAACGGTGGTGTACAAGGGTCTGTTCACCGCGTCCCGTATCGAAGACTTCTACTGGGATCTGAAGGATCCCCGATTTGAGACCGACTTCGTGATCTTCCACCAGCGGTATTCAACGAACACCATGCCGTCGTGGCCGCTGGCCCAGCCGTTCCGGATACTGGCGCACAACGGCGAGATCAACACCGTGCGCGCCAACCGGTCCTGGATGGCGGCCCGGAGCAACGATCTGAAGAGCGCCCTGTGGGGCGACCGCACCAACGATCTGCGCCCCCTGGTGTCGATCGAGGGCTCCGACTCGGCCAGCCTCGACGAGGCGTTCGAGGTGCTGGTTCGTTCGGGACGGTCGGTCAGCCACGTCAAGGAGATGCTGCTCCCCGAAGCCTGGGAGAACGTCGCCGACCTCGACGACGAGTTGAAGGCGTTCCACGAGTACCACGCGTTCCTCACCGAGCCGTGGGATGGGCCCGCCGCCGTGGTGGCGTCCGACGGACGCCAACTGGTGGCCGGGCTCGATCGCAATGGCCTGCGCCCCGCCCGCTGGACGATCACTCGTGATGTGGTGATCGTCGCCTCCGAGGTCGGCGTTGCGCCCGACGAAGAGCGCTACGCCATCGAGACCGGCCAGCTCGGCCCCGGTGACGTCCTCCAGGTCGACCTCGACTCGGGAAGGCACCACTTCAGCGCCGAGGTGAAACGGTCGCTGGCCTCCCAGGCCCCATACCGGGATTGGATCCGCACCCAGACGCTCTACGTCCAGGATCCTTTCGACGACCTCCAGGACGTCCGGTTCGAGCCCGCCGCCATGGCGCGGGTGTTCGGCTACACCTCCGAGGAGCGGCAGCTCATCCTGAGCCCGATGGCACTTGGTCGCGAGCCGGTGCTGTCCATGGGCCACGACACCGGCCTGGCCGCCCTCTCACAGCAGCCACAGCGACTGTCCCGGTTTTTCCACCAGGCCTTCGCCCAGGTGACGAACCCGCCGATGGACCCGATCCGCGAGCGCCTGGTGATGTCGTTGCGCGTCTACCTGGGTCGGCGCGGCTCGCTCCTCGAAGAGACGCCGCAGCAGGCACACCTCATGGAGCTGGCCTCCCCGGTGCTGAGCGATGCCGAGGTTGAGGATCTGCGGACTTCCACCGATCCCGCCTTCCGCTCGGTCTGGCTCGAGGCACTGTTCTTGGCCACCGGCGAAGAGGCCGCGCTGCGTAGCGGCCTGGACGACCTGTGTGAGCGCGCCGAGCGGGCGGTGCGCGACGGGGCAACGATCATCATCATCTCGGACCGCGAGCTCGACGAGCAACGAGCTCCGATCCCAATCCTTCTTGCCGTGGGTGCGGTGCACCACCGGCTGGTCAACTCCGGGCTCCGCCTGCACGCGTCCATCGTCGTCGTTTCCGGTGAGCCCCGAGACGCCCATGATCTGGCATGCCTGATCGGATTCGGGGCCTCGGCGGTCAACGCCTACATGGCGATCGAACAAGTCCGTGCGCTCGCCGAGGCAGGCGAGGTAGATGCTGGCGTCATCGAGGCCCAGGAGAACTACCGGGAGAGCCTGGAGAACGGCCTGCTCAAGATCATGTCGAAGATGGGCGTATGCACCATCTCCGCCTACCGGGGCAGCGAGTTGTTCGAAGCTATCGGCCTCGACGAAGAGGTCACCTCCCGCGCCTTCCGGTTCGTGTCGACGCGCATTGAGGGCTGGGGGTTCGCCAAGATCACCGCCGACGCCCTGGTCCGCCACGCCCGCTACGGCGATCCCGATGCCCAGGAGATCGAGGGCTTCTACAAGCATCGCGGCAAGGCGGGTCTTCGGCACCTCGACGCCCCCCGCATCGGCCTGGCCCTGCAGAAGGCCGTCAGGAGCGATGATTGGGACCTGTACGAGGACTACGTGGACTTGGTCGAGACACAGCGTCCGGCGATGGAGCTGCGCGACCTGTTGAAGACGGGCACCCTCGGCCCGCCAATCTCACTCTCCGAGGTCGAATCGGTCGATCGGATCGCCCGCAGGTTCACGACGGCGGCGATGTCGCTGGGCGCCCTGTCCAAAGAGGCCCACGAGACGCTGGCCGCGGCAATGAACTATCTCGGTGGACTCTCCAACTCCGGAGAGGGTGGCGAAGACCCGGCGCGGTACGGCACGTCCCGCAACTCGGCGATCAAGCAGGTTGCCTCGGGCCGCTTTGGTGTGACTCCGGGCTATCTCGCCTCGGCCGATGAGCTGCAGATCAAGATGGCACAGGGATCGAAGCCGGGTGAGGGCGGCCAGCTCCCCGGGCACAAGGTCACCGCCGAGATTGCCGCACTCCGCCATACCGAGCCGGGGCCCGAGTTGATCTCCCCTCCGCCCCACCACGATATCTACTCGATCGAAGACCTGGCGCAGCTCCTCTTCGCCCTCAAGACGCTCAAGCCGCAGGTTCGGGTCGCGGTCACGCTCGTCTCCGCGCCCGGGGTGGGCACGATCGCCGTCGGCGTCGCCAAGGCACACGCCGATGTCATCACCGTCTCGGGGAACACCGGGGGGACCGGCGCGTCCCCGCTCGTCAGCATCAAGCACGCCGGCTCTCCATGGGAGATCGGCATTGCCGAGACCCACCAGGCCCTCGTCGCCAACGGCCTCAGGGCCGCAATCGCACTGGAGTGCGACGGTGGCCTCCACACGGGGAGAGACATCGTGATCGCCGGGATGCTCGGCGCCGACCGCTTTGGATTCGGGACGCTGCCGTTGATCGCCCTCGGTTGCAAGATGGTGCGCCAATGCCACGAGAACACCTGCCCCGTCGGGATCACCACCCAGGATCTCGATCTGCGCGCCAAGTACGGCGGCTCGGTCGAGCAGGTGATCGCCCTGTTCATGAACCTTGCCCACGACGTGCGCCGACATCTGGCGGCAATGGGGGCCACCACATTCGATGAGATCGTGGGCCGGGGGGATCTGCTCACCGCTACCGACGAGCGGAACCCGCTCGCCTCGGACTTCGCATCCATGCTGGTCGACGCAAGGACCGGCGAGGACCGCCGCTTCCGCCCGTTCCGCCGCTCACCGCTCAGCGAGGTGCTCGGGGAGGAGGCTCCCAAGCTCGCCGAGCGGCGATCACCCCTCGATCTGTCCTTCCCCATCCACAACCGCGATCGCGCCGTTGGAACCCGGCTGTCGGGGGCGATCGCCAAGATGCACGGAGACGACGGGCTCGCCGATGGCTCGGTCAGGCTGCGCCTTGCGGGGGCCGCCGGCCAGAGCCTCGGCGCGTTCCTGATCGAAGGGGTGACGATCGAGCTTGACGGCCCGGCCAACGACTATGTGGGCAAGGGAATGGGTGGAGGAACCATCGTCGTGAAGCCGCGACTGATCGGAGATGCGCACCCGCACGGCGCCGGGAACGCCTGCTTGTACGGCGCCACGGGAGGGTCGCTGTACCTGGCCGGCGCCGCCGGCCAGCGGTTCGCGGTCCGCAACTCCGGCGCCACCGCCGTGGTCGAGGGAACGAGCGACCATTGCTGCGAGTACATGACCGGCGGCACCGTGGTCGTGCTCGGCGGCATCGGTCGAAACACGGGCGCCGGGATGACCGGAGGCGAGCTCTTTGTCTGGGACCCGGATCTGACCGCAAGGAAGCACGTCGCCGAGACCGCGCCACCCTCGTCGCGCCTTACCGACGACGATGCGATACGCCTGAGAGGCATCGTTGAGGAGCATGTGCAGCTCACCGGCTCCAATAGGGCGGCAGCAGTCCTCGAGGACTGGGCAGGTTCCCGGGACCAATTCTGGGTAGTGCGACCCCAGCCACCGCGTGACCGTGAGATCGCCGCCGAGTCCGAGGCAGTCACCCGATCGTGAGCGCTCGGAGCGGCTCGATCGCACACAGGTTTGGCGGGAGCAGGCGTGCGGTGATCGTGTCGGCGATGGCCGGGATGACCAATGACCTCATCGACGTGGTCAACCGCGCCGGGCGCCACGACCCGCATTACAAGGAGCTGGCCGACCGGCTGCGTGACGAGACAACCCGCTCGTCGTACAGGGCCCCGGAGCCGGGCCGGAGGTCACTGCCGGCGGGGTGTTCGCCAACCTGCTCCGGCTTGCCAACTACCTGGGGGGGGGGAACCCTGTAGACGGCGCCATCAGGCCACTCGTGCGACCGATCCCTGATGGGCGCAGGTGACGTCGTACTCGACGAGCTGTGGCGGCTGGTCTTCATCGGCGCAAGCGGGACACTGTGGATCACGTCCGACTCGCAGGGTTCGGAACTCCTGGGAGAGGCCGTCGTAGGTGAGCAGCCGTCCCGCCAACCCGTCGCCTATGTCGAGCAGGATCTTGACGGTCTCGATGGCCTGGATGGAGCCGATGATCCCGGTCAGGACACCCAACACCCCCGCCTCTGCACACGAAGGAGCAAGCTCTGGCGGGGGTGGCTCCGGGAATTGGCACCGGTAGCACGGGCCGACATACGGGTCGAAGACCGTGACCTGCCCTTCGAAGCGGAACACCGAGCCGTGCACTACCGGCCTCTTGAGGTGCAGGGCGGCGTCGTTTATTAGGTAGCGAGTGGGGAAGTTGTCCCCGCCGTCCACGATCACGTCGTACTCGGCGAAGATGTCGAGCACGTTGTCGGCCGAGAGCTGCAAGTTGTACGTCACCACCTTGACGTCCGGGTTGAGCGCGGTGAGGGTCTCCCTCGCCGAGTCGACCTTTGGCTGGCCGAGACGATCCACGTTGTGCAGGATCTGGCGCTGCAGGTTTGAGGCGTCGACAACGTCGAAGTCGACGATGCCGATTGTGCCCACCCCCGCGGCTGCGAGGTACAACGCCGCAGGTGATCCGAGCCCGCCGGCCCCGACCAGGAGGACGCGGGATTCGAGCAGTTTGACCTGCCCCTCCTCCCCGACCTCCGGGAGGAGGATGTGGCGGCTGTAGCGCCCCCGTTGCTCCGGGCTCAAGCTCTCAGGGGGCCTCCACGGAAGGCCCTCGTTCTTCCATCGGTTGAACCCGCCGGCCAGAGACGACACGGCGGTGTACCCCATCTGTTGCAGGGTCTGGGCGGCCAGGGCGGAGCGCCCGCCGACGGCGCAATAGAGCACCACCTCCTGGTCGAAGTCGGCGGCGTAGTGGCCGATCATCGACTCCAAGATCCCGCGGGGTGCCAGGTGGGCACCACTGATCGCCCCATGCTCGAACTCATCTGCCTCCCTGATGTCGAGCAAGGTGACGTCGGGGAGTTGGGTCGAGAGCGCCGCGGGTTCGATCTCATCGATCTCCCGTCTCGCTCCGTTGACGAGGTCCTGGTAGCTCACCGTCATGAGCTCACCCCCCCGCCACGGCGGGGAGGATGGTGACCACCTGTCCCTCGGTCACGACTGTTTCGAGGCCGTCGAGAAACCGGATGTCGTCCTCCGCTACGAAGATGTTGATGAAGCGGCGCGGCTTGCCGTCATCTCCCAGCAGCCGCTCCCCGAGGTCGGGGTAGCGGGTGGTGAGCTCGTCCAAGGCGCTTCTCACCTGGCCGGTGGGGACCTCGACTTCGGACGATCCGTCGGTCAGGCCCCGCAGCGAGGTCGGGATGCGTACGGTCGCAGTCGCTGTCATGTGGTTGCTCCTTGTTGCTCGAATTCGGCTCTGAACCCATCGACGGTGGCGGGGATCGGCATCGGGTCGCCGGTGGCGATCACCTCCGGTGCCTTGAGGCCGTGGCCGGTGATGTAGATGACCACAGACTCCGAGCTGGTGACCTGCCCTTCCCTCGCCAGTTTTGCCAGCGTGGCAACCGTCACCCCGCCGGCTGGCTCGGTGAGGATGCCCTCGGTCCTCGCCAGAAGGTGGATGGCTTCGATGATCTCTTCGTCGCTGACTGCGGCAACGGCTCCTCCGCTGCGCCGCACTTCGCGCAGGGCGTAATAGCCGTCGGCCGGGTCCCCGATCGCCAGCGATTTGGCGATCGTGTCCGGCTTCTGGGGCCGGACGTCTTCGCTTCCCTCGGCAAATGCGACCGCGACCGGCGAGCACCCTTCTGCTTGCGCCCCTGAGATCCTGACCTCTCCGGAGTCGATGAGGCCGACCTGCTCCAGCTCCTGGAACCCCTTGGCGATCTTGGTGAGGAGCGCCCCGCTCGCCACCGGGACCACCACATGGTCCGGGAGTTGCCAGCCGAGCTGCTCGGCGGTCTCGAACGCCAGCGTCTTTGACCCCTCGGCGTAATAGGGGCGGAGGTTGATGTTGACGATGCCCCATGACGGGTACTCCTCGCTGAGCTGGACGCAGAGACGGTTGACGTCGTCGTAGTTCCCGTCGACGGCGACCACCGTTCCCAGGGCGGCAGTGGCGATGATCTTCGAGCGCTCGATGTCGCTCGGCACGAAGACATACGAGTCGACGCCCGCTCTGGCGGCGTGGGCGGCGACGGCGTTGGCGAGGTTGCCCGTCGAGGCACAGGCCACGGTCTTCATGCCGAAGTCAAGTGCCTTGCTCAGCGCAACGGTGACGGGACGGTCCTTGAACGAGTTCGTCGGGTTGAGGGTGTCGTTCTTCACCCACACCTCGCCGAGCCCGAGGGCTGCGGCAAGGCGATCCGCCTTGATCATCGGGGTGAGTCCGGCGCCGAGGTCGGTGGCCGCCGATGCCTCCACGGGGAGGAGATCGGAGTAGCGCCACAGCGTCGGTGGGCCCTCGGCGATCTTCTCTCGGGTGACGCTGGCGCCAATGGCGTCGTAGTCGTAGAGCACCTCGAGGGGGCCGAAGCACCACTCGCAGAAGTACGAAGGGGCGAGATCGGTCGTGCGCGAGCACTCTCTGCAGATAAGGGAATCAGCAAATGCCATGGCGTGGTCCTTCCTCTGTCCGACGCGCTCTGGGAGCGCCTCGAGCGGAAGACCGCCGTCGGCTGCTCATCGTTCAGGCATTGGCACCGTGCTCTTCGACCGGTTGCCGCGGCTTCCTCGGGCCTGTCCCTCAGCCGCTCTTGATGAACGCGTTCCAGGCAGTATGACTGAGCCGGTGCAGCAGTGTCAATGGGCAATCTCGCGGTCAACTTCGGGAACTTCCCCTTGACTCCGGCCGCGCCAGGCCCTTTAATTCCACTATGCGGATAGTGGAATTGGAAGTGTCGGTTCTTCCCAGCTCAGCAACCTGCATCTGTATTGGTTCTCGGGTGACCCCGAGCGCCACTTCTGCTGAGCGCTCCTAGACGCCATCCACCCGAGAACTTCTCGTCCTTTCGGCGTCGCCTCTTGTTGAACAGGTTGAAAGGAGCGATCCATGTTCAGAGTCGTAACCGCCGAGCCGGGTCAGCGATGACCCCGCGGCTGGCGGATCCCTACCGAAACACGAAGGTCATCGATGCCCGCGCCCCTCGCGTTCTGCAGGCGACGATTGGCTCGTTGGCCATCCTTGCGTTCGTCATCGACTTCTGGCCGCTGCTGGCCATTCTCGCCCTCCAGCTAATCATCGGTCTGCGTTTTGGACGGCAGTACTGCATCCCGTGCCTGGCGTACTTCGAGTGGATTCAGCCCCGCTTTGGCGAGGGGCCGATCGAAGACGCCCGTCCGCCTCGATTTGCCAACATGGTCGGCGTCGGGTTCCTGTCCACGGCCACCGTCGCTCATCTCGTCGGTCTCGAAACGCTGGGCTGGGCGCTCGGCCTGCTGGTCGGGGCGCTGGCGCTGCTTGCTGCCACCACGGGGTTCTGCGTCGGCTGTGAGCTCTATCGGGTCGGTGCCCGGGTGCGCGGCATCTATGGCCATCGCCTCGACGAGATCGATCTGGCGGATGTCGGGGCGGAGAAGTCCGCAGAGGTGGTCGTTCTCTTCACCCACCCGCTGTGCACCGACTGCCACGAGCTCGAAGGTCGTCTGGCCGAGGGCGACCAACCCCTGGTCACCGTCGACGTGACCGAGCGGCCCGATCTCGCCAGGAAGTACGGAATCGCCGTCGTTCCCACTGCCGTTGAAGTTGCTGCCGGGATCGTGACGGCCCGGATCGCGGGCTGAGCGCGTGCCCATGAGCCCATACGGAGGTCCCAGCTGTGAATGACGACACACTGCGGGTTTACGACTCGATCCTTGGCCTGCTTCCGAGCCCCGACAACCCCACCCCATTGGTGCGCCTCAACCGGGTGGTCCAGTTCGAACACACCGAGGTGTATGCAAAGCTCGAGTGGTACAACCCGTTCGGTGCCATCAAGGATCGGGTTGCGTTCAACATGCTGCGCGACGCCGAGGAGCGCGGCGTGATCGAGGCAAGCCAGGGCCTCGTGGAGCCCACCTCTGGGAACACTGGTCTCGGCCTGGCGATGCTGGCGAACGCCGCCGGATATTCGCTCACGACGCCGATGTCCGACCAGATCCCGCTCGAGAAGCGAACCATGCTCCGCTTCTTCGGAGCCGACGTGGTCGAACTGGAAGACGATCTGTGCCCGGCACCGGGGGCTCCGGAGGGCGCCATCGCCCGCGCCACCGAGATCGCGCAGCGCCCGGATGTTCACATGCTCGACCAGTACAGCAACGAGGCCAACCCCGATGCCCATTACAAGACCACCGGGCCGGAGGTCTGGCGCCAGACCGAGGGCAGCGTCACGCACTTCGTCGCGGGCCTGGGAACTTGCGGCACCATTGCCGGGTCGGGACGCTTCCTGAAGGAAGCGAATCCGGGTGTGCAGGTGATCGGTGTGCACCCGAACGACGGGCACGACATCCCGGGCGTTCGCAGCATCCGACAGCTGGAGCAGACCCGGTTTTTCAAACCGGACGAATACGACGGTCTGGTGGAGATCCACGATCAAGCGGCCTACGAGCTCTGCCTGCGCCTGAACCGGGAGGAGAGCATCACCGCCGGGCCGAGCTCGGGCATGGCCCTGGCCGGTGCGCTTCAGATGATCCCCGATGAGCCGGGCAACCGGGTCGTGGTGATCTTCCCCGACAGCGCGTACAAGTATGCGTCGTCGATGGTCAAGCACTTGCCTGAGCTCCGGGTGCCGCGGCCCGCTTCCAAGGGCAAGCGTCTCCTCGACGAGATGATTCAGAATGTCAGGGCAAACGTGGACCTGACGATCGATGCTGCGTCGGCCCATGACCTGTGGAAGGAAGATGACCCGGTCGTTATCGACGTGAGGGAATTCGATGAGTACCGCCCCCGCCACGTCGCGGGCTCGATCAACATCCCGCTCCACCAGCTTGCCGATCGGGCGTCCGAGCTGCCGGACGATCGGGACGCCCCGCTGCTGATCGTGTGCCAGCGGGGCAATATCTCGCTCGCCGGCGTGTTGTTCCTCGCCTCGCTTGGCTTCCAGGATGCCAGGAGCGTGACGGGCGGAACCGATGCCTGGCAGGACTTGGGCTACGCGGTCGAATCCTCGAGCTGATTGGCCGGCTCGGACATCGCGCGTAACTCCGAGGCCAGTTCGGCGCCCGTCACCGGCTCGGCGGCCACGACCAGCACCGTGTTGTCGCCGGCGACCGTTCCGAGGACGTGAGGATGGCGTGTCTCATCGATGACCTGGGCCAGCGCCGATGCATAGCCCGCAGGGGTCTCGATGAGCACGATATTGCTGCTCCCGCGGATGGTGGCCGCCCAGCGGCGGAGGGCGCGCGCCAGCGCTCGCACTCGGTCGTTGTCCTTGCTGCCCTCAGTCGCATAGATCATCCGACGCTCGTCACCACGGACTTTCACCAGCCCAAGTTCGGCGATGTCGCGTGAGATCGTGGCTTGGGCGGCCTCGACGCCCACGTCTTGCAGCGCTGTGGCCATTTCCGCCTGCGTCGAGATGTCGTGCTGCTCGATGAGCCGCAGGATCTCGGTCTGACGCGAGCGCTTGCTCATCGCCTGGCTGGCTCAGGTGGTGTACTCGGCATTGATCCTCACGTAGTCGTTGGTGAGATCGGTCGACAGATAGGCCGCTTCGAAGGTGCCGATCCCGAGGTCGAGGTCGACCTCGAGCACCTGGGCACTGAGGTCAGGCTCGGCACCGGTTGGCGCGCCGTCTGCGAACACGGATGTGCCGTTGAAGCCGAGCGACAACTGATCCACGTCGATCTTCACCGGGCCCTGACCGGTGGTCGCCGAGCCGGCTGCAGCGATCACGCGACCCCAATTTGCATCTCTGCCAAATGCCGCCGTCTTGACCAGGCTCGACGTGGCGATCCGTCTGGCGATGGCGACGGCATCCTCTTCGTTGGCGGCGCCCGTTACCCTGATTTCGATCAGCACCGTTGCCCCTTCGCCGTCCGCCACGATCTGTCGGGCCAGATCATCACAAACCTCTTGCAGCGCCGACTGGAAGTCGGCGTCTGCCCTCGTCGCCTCGGCGGCTCCGTTGGCCAGCAAGATGACCGCATCGTTTGTCGACAGGTCCCCATCGACCGAGATTCGGTTGAAGCTCGACTCCACAGCCGTCCGTAGGAAGTCTGATGCTTGGTCGGGCGCAAGCGCGTAGTCCGTGGTGACGATCGCCAGCATCGTGGCCAGCGCCGGGTGAATCATTCCGGAGCCCTTGGCGATGCCGCCGACGCTGAAGTTGTCGTTCGAGGCCACCGAGTGCTTTGGCCTGGTGTCGGTGGTCATGATCGCTTCTGCGGCGTCGGCCCCGCCTTTGTCGCTCAGGCTCGCCACCACCTGCGGTAGGCCGCTGATGATCTTGTCCATCGGCATTGGTATACCGATCACCCCCGTGGACAGCACCAGCACTTCGTCGGGGGAGAGGTGAAGCAGCGCAGCCGTCTTGCCAGCGGTGGCAATCGCATCGGCTTCACCCTGGGCTCCGGTCAGCGCATTGGCGACGCCCGAGTTGATCACCACGGCCTGGGGCTGTGCGTTGCGCAGGTGGGACTTCGAGACACGAAGCGGTGCGGCCTGCACCAGATTGGTTGTGAACACCGCGGCACCGGTCGATGGCGGCAGGGAGCGGACGATCGCCAGGTCTTTGCGGCCGTTTCTTCTGACACCTGAGGGGGCGGCTCCGGCGACGAATCCGATGGGGGTGGTGACGCTCATTGCACGCCAGCATTCACCGACGACCGGATCTTGCCGTTCCAGACTCGTTTACATATTTGGAGATGGACTCGATCTGCCAAAGTGATCATTTCGAGTATTATGCAGGTTTGCAGAA
>PVMS01110733.1_pt1 | contig 11575 bp, 6 predicted proteins | sample 1853461 | NCBI WGS metagenome assembly PVMS01 (sample SAMN08582032, study PRJNA380276) | Marine sediment metagenome, whole genome shotgun sequencing project. | isolation source: ocean sediment barecode stripped | collected 2017
CCCATTGAATTTCAAGTGAAGACTGGAAATTCAATGGGTTCTCCCAAGGGGGAGCCGGTACCACATCGTCCATGGTAATGGGTTGATCCAGATGCCTGAGGATATAATCCTGGGCCTGAGTCACATAGTAGGGCACCTTGCCCGACAGTTTCGCCGTGTCTGTCAGCCAGTCACTGTAATTGTTGGGTATGGTATTGAGTAGTGTCGTGAGGGCATAACGCTCGGCGGAACTGGCGACGAAAGGTCGGCTCAGGGAAGAATTTTCCTGCCGCAGCATTTGACATATATGGGTCATGGTCTGTAAAAAACTCTGCCCGCTCCCATCATCAATTCCAGTCTTCACTTGAAATTCAATGGGTTCTCCCAAGGGGGAGCCGGTTTGTTCCATCAGACACTGTTCAAGCGAACTCCTGGGGATCTTTAAAGAAAATGTTGAGCAATCAGCATCCTGAATATATTTTAACGACCGGGTTACTTGTGAAATACCAATAAAGCCCTGTCCGATTTCGGCCTCTGAATAACCGGTCATAATTTGGGTTTTACCCCTCAAGGGTATATCGACGATATAGTGGTTTTCTGTCGTGCCGAGATCGAGCAACACATCGGTCCCATAATCGATATAAACTATCGATGTATTGCCCAGTTCAATACTGAGTAAATTGCTTTTGAGATACTTGCTGGAATCAAGAAGACGTATCGTGTGAGGGAGCATTTTCTGGGCAACAGTTTTCTGCACTTCAGCGAGATCGGAGGATCTGCTCAGCAGATGTTCCCGCGGGGAGGCATCGCGCAGGTCTGCGATTAAACCTTGGGAATCCATGGTGTTCACCGAAAAAGTATTGTCTTCTTTGTCGGAGCATAGCACGTTCCAGGTGATTCCGAAATTTCCCTATTTCCCGCTGAGGGCGCGGCGCCTTAGAACGATCTGTTATATAAAGTATGTGCTTTCAATAGGCGAGTGGCGACTTTCGTAAAACAGATAAGCTGAGGTGAATCACCTATTTTATGAGTTCTATATCGAGAGGCCTGGTGCGTACGGCTTCTTCGAGGACCACAATCAACTCCCGGTAAACCCCAAATTCCTCCCAGGTACCGGTAAACCCTTTGGGTACGACAAAAAAATCGCCTGCGGAAAACGACTGAGCCCTTCCAGCTTCGTCAGTCAGCACGGATTTTCCGCTCAACACGATGACAAATTGATCATAGGGATAACCTTTTACGAAGGCCTTGCTCCCTTTCCCGGAATCCTCGAGCTTCTTCGATCGTGATTCAAACACCGATACAGACAGCTCACTACCCGTATATAGAAAACTCCATTTCGTCAGGCGGGCTTCATCGGGCCAGGGAGTCGCCTCGAGGCCAATGCCGCTAATCATATCCTTATCGAGCCTAATAGGGGATTTCACGACAGTATTACTGGCTTCTTCTGCGCTCGATGTAAAACTCATCGACACAAGAGTCGATAGAATTAATGTCAAGAACCAATGTTTAGCTTGCTGGGTGTCAGCTTTCATTCGTTGTCCCTCAAGTATTGCGTTATATGGTGTGCGTAGTAGTGTGCATCGTAGGAATCAGTGAGTTTGTGGGAGCAGATCGTTTACTGCCCTAAGGCCTTCGTCGATCGCCGTATTCGCCAAAGCCACATAACTGGCGTCGGAGTTGGCGATGGCTATTCTCCCAAAGCGGGCCCGCGCTATTTCGTGGGGCCGTTGCCCCTCGGCATATTTGGGATCGAATAGCGTGTTGTACTGGCGCGTATACCCGTGAGGCCAGCGATTGATGGTTAGTCCGATAATGTCCTGCTCGACATCGAAGCTGGTTGATGCGAACAAACTGGCCAGTTGTTCTCTCACCTCGACCTCATAGTCTTCGAACGACATTGACAGTAGTTTAAAGCGCCCCTGTCGATATTGGTCCTTGGGGTCCATGTTGGTGTGAGGGCCTACCATCGGCCCGATCATGTAGATCACGACAGGTTCATCAGGGTCAAACTCCTGCTCGTGTTTACCCAGTGATCGACCCCAGGCCACGCATTCATGGAGTATCCGTCCCGGGAAATAAAAACTGGCTGAACCGAGCTCCTGAAGGGGACTGCCATTGCGGAGAAAAACGTTGGCGGCAATGAATGGCATTTTCACATTCTCGCTCAATGCCAGTCGCTGCTTCTCGGGCAATTCCGGGCAAAGGTGAGGTAGATACATGTGAAAGCCGGCATAGATGCAATGCCTGGCTTTAACGCGGTAGGGCTTGTCGCCCCGTATATAGGTGACTGCCACCCTGGACCCGCTATCGATGGTCTTAATATTTATCCCTATTGAGTTAAGCCTGATTCGAACATTCGATCTGTCGTCGTCGAGTTTCGCGTAATCGAAGCGAGCGGTTGTCAATTCTTCCATTGTTTCTGCTTCGGTAATCGAGGGTACCAGGCGTTTGACGATATTCCGGGTAATGATGGCGTTTCCTTCGGGCCCATAATGCCCCTCTATGGGAGGCATGCTGTCCAATTCCTCCTGAAGTAACCTGCCCTGGTCACCCAGGACATGCAGTCCGGGCAGGCGGGTCAGGGAAATGGCCTCGTACAGGGATATGCAGTCCGTCGTGACTCCGACGATTGCGCCGGGTTGACGGGTAAAAATCGCATCTGCGGCCTTTTGTGATAAGCCGCAGTAATCGGTCACGAATGTGTTGTAACTCATAGAGTGTAGTGCTGACTTGCGCTCTTCCAGCGACATTCCCTCGAATACATCTTTGTCGGATGTCAAAAAATCGTGTAAATCCTTTTTCTCGGCTACCGTGAGCGGCATGTTTGGGATGTGCTTTATCAGCCTGAAGTTTCCCTCCTCATCCTTTGTGTCCATCGGTAGGATATCGTCTACCAAAGTCACATCCCTGCCATAAGTTTCCCTGTCGAAACAGATTGAGGGGCTCATGTCGTAGGCATGAAAACGCAGATCTTTTACCTGCTCGGCTTCGAGGTTTTTGAGGTTTAGACCAATATCATCTAACAGCGTTTTAGCCTGCTCACTGAAGTAGGGCGTCTCCATAAATCCACTGCCACCCGGGACTAAATAGGTTTTCCCCTTGTGGGTAAATTCGACGCGTTTCGCATGGCCTCCGAAGTCATCGTGGTTGTCAATAACGAGGATTCTTGCATCGGGGCCCGCTTTTTGCCGGTAGGCAAAGGCCGCAGTCAAGCCACTTATGCCCCCGCCCACGACAACGAGGTCATATTCTTCATCCAGGTCGGTTGTATCCTCCCAGGTATGTCCACTCCAGGCGTGGGCATGCGCTGGCTCGAATGATCCCGGGTGGCTCCCACGCAAGCCAGTCCTGGCAGGCGGGTAGTAAGCCGGATCATTTTCCGGTGCATAGATGAGAGGGCCGGCGTTGGTCCCGGATGATGCTTGAGCGCCACTGATGCTGTAGGCAGCGATAGCGGCAGCAGATATGCCCATACCATTGAGCAGGTCACGACGTTTGATCGGACGATCGAGGCCGAGACCCAAATTCCTGGATATCTTTCGCGTGTTGTTCGTCATCTTCTTTCCGATAATCTGAGACTGGAATAGAGCGTATCAAAGGGAAAAATCGCCAGCCACCTCAAAAGTGAAAAGACTAGCCGGTAAACGCAAAGTCTCGTATTTGAAACGTGAACTGTGGCTTAAAAATATAGGAATAGCCTCGAGTAAGGCTTCTTGCTTTGAGCAGGTCGGACGCCAAATAACGCAAAATTTCTACGATTATTGCACTTTTGCACCAATGCTTGCGTTTATCGAGTGGCTGATGGTTTGGGCAAATTGATATCCTATCCTGACATAATAACCGGGAGTATTAGCGTGAAGATACAAAATATTGAGTCAAGGTCGGTAATAATTGGACTATCTGCAGCGCTTAGCTTCTTCTGTGCCGACATTGCTTTTTCCCAGATATTGGAAGAGATAGTGGTCACGGCGCAGAAACGAGAGCAAAATCTGCAGGACGTGGGCATATCGGTAACCGCCTTTTCAGGAGATCAGATGGCGGCCTTGGGTTATACCAACACGACCGATATCAGTGCCCAGACGCCATCGCTGACTATTTCGCAATTCCACCCCACGCTGACCACGATCAATATACGAGGTGTCTCGCAGAACGACTTTGCCGACCATCTCGAACCGCCGGTAGCCGTCTATTTCGATGAGGCCTATGTGAGTTCTATGGGCGCAGCCTATCTGCAAATGTTCGATCTGGAACGAGTCGAGACTTTACGCGGACCCCAGGGTACGCTGTTCGGTCGAAACGCAACCGGCGGCCTAGTTCACTTCATCAGCCGTAAGCCCGGGGAAGATTTTGATGCCTCTGTAAGTCTAACGATCGCCGAATACGAACAGATAAAATTTGAAGGTGCTGTGGGTGGAGCCATAAATGAGACTCATAGTGTACGTCTCGCGATCGCCGGCAACGCTCACGATGGCTATATAGAAAACAATATCGGAGAGGATCTACGAGATGCTGAAAGTTATGCGATGCGTGCGCAGTGGTTGATTCATGTAAATGAGGACGCCGATATACTGTTGCGGGTGAATCACTCGACCGACGAATCAACAGGGGGTGGCTATCAGCATAACCCTTCTGCAGGCGGTCCCGATGGTCTGGGTAGGGAGATTGGTCGCAATGAGCTTGGCACTTTTTTTGACTTCGATGGTAATCCGTTTACGACCTGCCCGGGGTGTGACGCGTTTGGCTATAAAGAAGCATCCGATGATCCATTCGAGGGATCATTCGATGAAGTAGGAATGTTCGAGCGGGATATCACTGGTGTCAATGGGAAAATCACCTGGGACTTCGAGAACTTTACCCTCACCTCGATCACAGATTATTTGACGATGGATAAGGACTATTCGGAGGATACGGAGGGCTCAGCCATTGCGCAGGTCGTCTTCACGACCGAGCAGGACTTTGACCAGTTCTCTCAGGAAATAAGACTGGACGGAGAGACCGAGAATAGCCGTTGGATCGCGGGCGTTTACTACCTGGATATTGACACCGACGTCAGCTCGGGAATAAATCTGCAAGATATCGGCCCCTTTGTCGGCGCACCTCCTGGTTTTGTGTTGTTCACATCAATCCAGACTTCGGAGATCACAACGCAGTCATGGGCAGTTTTTGCTCATCTGGAATATGATATTCATCCGGAATGGACCTTAACCGGTGCGGTGCGCTATACCGAGGACGAACGTGAAATGGATTATGTGCTGGCAGATAACTTCGGCACGTTTCAGCAGTTCAATACGGATCTTTTCTCAAGTTTGGCGCGCCAGGAGTTTGAAAATGTTTCACTCAAGGCGCAGCTTGACTGGCGACCAACAGATGATGTGCTGGTGTATGCGGGCTATAACAGGGGGCATAAGGCCGGCAATTTCTCAGCGCCATTTATTGGTCCTATCGCAGACTTCTCCGAATTTCCCCATGATGAAGAGGTGTTGACCAGCTTCGAAGTGGGTTTCAAGGCAACACTATTCGAGGGTAAGGCGCGACTCAACGCTGACCTATTTCACTATGAGTATGAAGACTATCAGGCCTCGTTTTTTGTTGGAATTGCCCAGAGTATCCGCAATTTGGATGCGACGGTCGATGGGGCTGAAATAGAGCTAGTCTTGAATCCCGCGGAGCGCTGGGAATTTTTGTTCGGCGCCTCCATTTTGGATACCGAGGCAGAAGATGTGGGTATGCCCGATGGAACTTTGCAGGACAGGGGCTTGCCCAGCGCCCCTGATTACTCCCTCAATGGTTTGGCCCGGTACACCTGGCCCCTGCGAGATGGAAGTATCACCCTTCAGGCGGATGCGAATTACGTCGATGACTTTTGCTTTACTGTGGTTTGCCATCACACGGAAGAAGAGGATTCCTATGTTCTTGCAAACGCTCGCCTGAGCTATGCCACCGATGATGGCCGGTGGAGTGTGGCGGCTTTCGTGAGAAATTTAACCGATGAAGAATACCGGGTATTTGTCGTGGATTCATCCTTCCTGGGTTGGACGCAGCAGGCGTTCGGCCCGCCGCGGTGGTCGGGAGTAGAGGTTCGTTACAGCATGCAGTGAGCAAGCCCTCTTAGTGCTTGATATATGGTTTGGAATTGGCGATGGCCGAATGATGCTGTTCTCGTTTGTCCCATTAGAGTCGGTGGTTCAATGGGGATTTTTTTAGATGACGTAGCAGCGCAAATATGGAATAGATGAGGAAAATTGTGACAGAGCAAAAACGAACAACCCGCGAGTGGCAGCAAGCCGATGTAGACAATTATCTACACCCGTTTACAGACTATAAGGAGCTAAAAGAGAACAAGGCCGCAATTATTACGGGCGGCGAGGGTTGTTTTGTCTGGGACAACGAAGGCAATAAATTCTTGGATGGCCTGGCGGGTCTTGCCTGTGTCAATATTGGTTATGGTCGAACGGAACTGGGACAGGCCGCCGCCAAACAAATTGAAACACTCAGTTTTTTCAATAGTTTTTTTAAGGCCTCTAACAAACCTGCGATTCTTCTGGCGGAAAAACTCGTAGAGATTACCCCTGCGGGATTAAACCATGTGTTTTATGCCAACTCGGGTTCCGAAGCTAACGATACCGCCCTGCGTCTTGTACGGTACTACTGGACGCTGGAAGACAGGCCCGAGAAACGTGTCATCATCGCCAGGGAAATGGCCTACCACGGCAGTACTGTCGCGGGAGGGGCGCTGTCCGGCATTCCGGCTATGCATGAGCAGGGCGCCGTCGTTGACGGCATTGAGCATATTCAATGCCCATACAAGTTTGCCTATGGCCGCGGTATGAGTGACGAAGAGTTTGGAAAAATGGCCGCCAGTTGGTTGGATGACAAGATTTGCGAAATCGGTGCACACAAAGTTGCCGCTTTTTTTGCGGAGCCCATTCAGGGGTCCGGAGGCGGCAAGATTCCACCATCGAACTATTTTTTCGAAATACAAAAAATCTGCAAAAAGCATGACGTGCTGTTGGTTATTGACGAAGTCATTACGGGCTTCGGCCGCACCGGAAAGTGGTTTGCCAGCGAAAACTTCAATATCGAACATGTTGATTTGATGTGTCTCGCCAAGGGAATCACCTCAGGTTATATCCCGCTATCGGCCTGTATGGTGGGCGATAGAATTGCAGAAACGCTAATCGAAAAAGGGGGTGAATTCTTCCATGGATTTACCTATTCCGGTCACCCGGTATGCTGCAGTGTCGCCTTGGAGAACATACGTATTCTTGAAGAGGAAGGGCTGATTGAGCAGGTTGATAATATCACGGGGCCCTATCTTGCAGAAAAGTTGGCTGCGCTGTCTCACCATCCCCTTGTTGGGGAAGTGAGGTCCTGCGGCATGATTGCGGCCATTGAACTCGTCAGAGACCAGCGAACCTTAGAGCCTCTATCAGATGACATGGACGAGGTTGAGCAGATATGCGAGGTGTTCCGAGATTATTGTTTGAACCACGGCATAATAATTCGGCCCATCTTCTCGACTATTATGATGACGCCACCATTAACCATCAGTAAGGATGAGATTGATTTTCTTGTGGAAAAACTTGAACTAGCACTGAATGACTTTGCAGCCCATCTCGGGCTGTAACATTCACTCGAGTTCCGGCGTCCGAATATGGAGAGTGCCGAAATCTGGGGAACACTTTGATTTCTAACCGCAAGAAGAGACTGTCACAACAGATGCGCTGGTCACCGATGGGCGCACATGCCCTCTTGCAAGTCCGTGCTGAGCTGGTCGATGGCCATCTCGGTGCTGCATTTTCTCGATGGTGTCGAGGCTTTGCCGGAAAGAATCAATTCTACGGGGCTGCTGCGTGACCCCACCAATTGAATCATTCTCCGGCTCGTTGGCGAGTAGTTAAATGTAATCGGTATTACGTTGTAATTGCCGAATGAAATAAGGGAAAGGAGGAACTTATACTTCTTTTCCGTTAAAAACAGCAAACAACCTGGAGGTGAAATACAAAACAGTTATTCGAGTGCCCAGAATAATGCACTGATCTTTTTTTTGAGATAGCAGTGTCAAAGAAATATTAAATTCGTTAATTAGAAGAAAAGTAACTTTTGTAAATTAAGTTGGAGGTTTTATGATTGATCCTTATAACGTTGTTGGCCTGATTCCCACCATTTGGGGTATCAGGAAGAGAGAAGACATTTTTAAGAATATCGAGCATCAGGCACACATGATGAAGGCGGCTTACTGGTTGGTCAATCTTGATCTTCCGGTCAAGCTGATGGTGCTTCCGGAAGGGGCGCTGCAGGGCTTCACCGACGAGATACTCGATTTGGATCATGCGGAGTTCGCGAATACATGCGCCATTGATATTCCGGGGCCGGAAACAGATGCCCTGGGAGAACTGGCTAAACTGTACGGTGTTTACATTATGGCGCAGGCCAAGGCCCGCCATCCTGATTTCAAGGATCGATTTTTTAATGTCGGGTTTATCATCAGTGACGAAGGTGAGGTGATTTTACAGCATCATAAACTTGTCACCTTGTTGCCGGTCGAGCATTCCATGACGCCACATGATGTTTATGACTGGTGGATTGAAAAATACGGCAGGACATTGGAAGCATTCTGGCCCGTGGTGGATACGCCATTGGGGCGGATGGGTATTATGATGGCTAATGAAGGCTCCTATCCCGAAAACGCCCGTGCCTTGGCTATGAATGGTTGTGAAGTTGCTTACCGTGGTGCGATCCCGCACCCCATTGCATCCAGTGATCAATTTGAAGTGCAAAACAGGGCGCGTGCGCTCGACAACACGATGTATGTGTTAGCACCTAACTTGGGAAGCTATTACCTGAATCAGGATGAAGACACACCCATTGATGCTTTTGGTGGGGGCTCCATGATTGTGAATCACCGAGGCCAAATGGTCGGCAGGCAACAATACAGCGGCGGTTCTTCCTGGGTATCAGGAACCGTAGATATCAATGCCTTGCGCCATCATCGCAACTCGTCGCAGTGGACCAACTTCATGAAAGACCTGAAGACAGAAATATATAAAATACCTTATGAAAAACCGGTCTTTCCGAAAAATCTGTATCTGGATAGAGAGCCCATGAAGCACGCAGAGTACAGAGAAAAAGTGACAGATCAGCAGATCAAGTTGATGCAGGATCGCGGTATCTGGAAAAAATAAGTGCTACGACATAATTTTATTTGGACAGTTTATTGGGGAGGCAAGCAAAATGACCGACGTAAAACAATCAGATTTGTGGATTGGGGGAGAGTGGGTTGTACCCTCAACAGGACGATATCTGGATGACTTTAATCCTATTGATGATTCACTGTACTCGCGTTTTGCTGGTGGCACAGCAGAGGACATGGATAGAGCGGTGAAAGTTGCACAGGAAGCGTTCAAGGCCAATCGTGGTTTGCTCGCACACCAGCGGGAACTGTGGTTTATGAAAGCGGCGGATCTAGTGGAGCGTGATCGTCAGGAATACCTGGATATTCTCGTTGACGAAGTGGGCTCCCCGATGTTCAAGGCAGAGTTCGAAGTTAACTATTGTATTAATGCATTGCGTGCAATTTCCAGTGTGCCAAGACGCATTCGAGGTGAAATTATTCCTTCGGAAACCCCTGACGTTTTTAGTATGGCTGTGCGTGAACCGGTTGGTGTGGTGGCGGCGATTTCTCCCTTTAATGTACCACTGCTCAAGGTGACCAAGCAGGGTGCTATGCCGTTATCCTGTGGCAATGCCGTAGTGCATATGCCTTCGGAATTTGCCTGTCAGGTTTCCATCAAATTTGCTGAAACCTTGCATGAAGCAGGTGTGCCGGCGGGGCTGTTTAACGTGGTTACCGGTAATCCTTTTGAAATTGGTGATGTATTGACCTCACACAAACAAGTGGATGCGATTACTTTTTGTGGCTCGCCAGTTGTGGGTACGCATGTGGCTCAATTAGCCGCAAAAGACCTTAAACCAGTGACATTGGAGTTAGGCGGCAAAAGCCCGATGATTGTATTGGAAGATGCCGATATTGATGCAGCAGTAGAAGCGGCGGTATTCGGTATTTTCTTCTTCCAGGGGCAGGCGTGTATGGGGACTAGCCGAATACTGTTACAAAATGCCATTGCTGAAGAGTTTACCGAAAAATTTGTCGCTGCGGCGCAGCATGTCAGTCTGGGTGATTTGCGTTCACCCGATGCATTCGTCGGGCCGATCATCAGTAAGCGCCAGCGGGAGCGCGTGCGTTTTCATATAGAAAATGCCAGGGAAAAAGGCGCCGAAGTGTTGGCTGGTGGCGAATGGGAAGGCAATCGTTGTCAACCTACCATTCTGCGTGGTGTTAACGAGAGTATGGAAGTTTGTCGCAACGAGACCTTCGGGCCGGTTACCAGCCTGTACCAGTTTGACACTATAGAGGAGGCGATGGAGAGAGCAAACGACTCCGAATACGGGTTGAGCTTTTCCATTTTCACCCGGGATATAGAAAATGCCTTGTCTCTTGCCCAACAAGCCGAGTCAGGAGCGGTACATATTAACCGCGCAACAATTCAGGATGAGCCCAATCCACCATTTGGTGGGCAGGGTTTGAGTGGCTATGGCCGAGAGGGCACTGAAGCAGACCTGGACGTATTCACTCAATGGAAGTGGATTACAGTGAATAACCCCAGGGCGCAATAAAAAAGCGACACGGGCATGGAAGGTTTGTGGCCCAAGATCGGCATACCCTTTTCTCATGCTATCTCCGCCTTTCAGCGTTCTTCCGACGGTTCACATGTAGTCGTTGGTTGGTATGGGTAGGGCGTGCAAATCGTGCAGAAAGTGCCGGGTTCTTCTCCGGTCTTGTGAGTGAATGTTAGGCCGTAACATTGCTTGATCTTGTGGCTTTCTACCTGGGATTCTCCTGGTCTTATTCGAGTATAGCCTGCTGTATTTACGGTTAACCAGTGATTTGTGAAAAGCAAGAAGCGTGGTGGGTTTAATGATAACTGCAGTCTTTTTAAGCCGATTTCCACCGATAAAAGCCGTCAATATTCCAAACAAAACATTGGTGACAACAAGACTTAACGTGACTATCTGGGAAAACATTGGCGGGAGATCAGAATGAGCGAAGGCGAACACAACTGCGCAGAACACTGCGGCATATTTACCATCGGCGGCGACCTGGCGATCCAGGGTGCCTACCGGGACATTTGCTATCAGCCGGTACGCGATAATATCTGGACCGCCAGCGAGGGGATTTACCGCACTATATTCCTGGAGGGTAACAAGGGCTGCATTGCCTTCGATACCTTCGGCACGCCGGGCACTGCCCGGGCTTACCAGCAGGCCATCGGCCGGGTCTTCCCGAAAAAGCCGATCCATACCGTGGTCTATTCCCACGAACACCTGGATCACTGTGGCTATGCAGCCGACCTGGCCCCGGATGCAAAAATCATTTCTCATGACTACGCCAACCAGGTTGTCATCGGCCGGCAGTCCAGCGGCCAACTGGCGGCTCACGAAACATTTGCCGACGAACGTATCTCCCATGAAATCGACGGCTGCTATTTCGAATTGATCTACCCCGGGCACACCCACGGCGATGGCAATATTG
>PVMS01023660.1_pt1 | contig 11573 bp, 12 predicted proteins | sample 1853461 | NCBI WGS metagenome assembly PVMS01 (sample SAMN08582032, study PRJNA380276) | Marine sediment metagenome, whole genome shotgun sequencing project. | isolation source: ocean sediment barecode stripped | collected 2017
GCGCCCAGTGGATTCCGGTATCATTTTAGGGCAAAAATCGGGTACAACAAGCTAAGGGACGACTTTGGGCAGTTTAACGGAACTTTAACATTAAGCAACCGTTTTGCTGATGAGAAGCTGCGGTTGAGTGTAACCATTAGCCCCAGCTTCTCATCAGCAAAGCGGTTGCTTAATGTTAAAGCTCCGTTAAATTGGCCAAAGTCGTCCCTTAACTTGTTGTAACCGACTTTTGCCCTAAAATGATACCGGAATCCACTGGGCGCAGTGTTTAATGTCAGGTTTATTGACCCGCCAATTGCATCTGCATCCATGTCAGGAGTAATTGCTTTTGTTACTTCTATTCCGGCAAGTACTTCCGGAGAAATCATACTTAAATCAACACTACGGTCCTTTACGTCCGTGGAAGGAATCTTTTCACCATCGATAGTAACATTGTTGAAAGTAGGCGAAAGCCCGCGTATGGTAACTTTACTTGCTTCTCCCCCGGATCTAATAATAGAAACACCAGGCAGCCTTCCAATAGATTCAGCGGCATTTGCATCCGGCACTTCCATTATTTTATCTGAAGAAACTACATTCTTAATTGTATTAGACATTAATTGCTGGTTAATAGCTGCCAACTGCCCTTGTAATTGTGCTGTTACAACTACTTCTTCTCCCTCAAAAACGTCCAGTCTTAATTCTGCGTCTACTCTTAAAGTTCTGTTTTCAATAATATTTACAACAATTAAGGTATCTTTATATCCTATATAGGAAAATTTTATAGTTTGGGAACCAACCGAAACATTAGCAATATTATATTCACCAGCCATGTTTGTAGCAGCGCCCAAAGATGTGCCTTGTAAACTGACATTTGCTCCTATCATCGTTTCGCCGGTATTTGCGTCGGTAACAGTACCCGCAATTTTCCCTGACTGGGCGACTAATATGCTTGTACTGCTAATATAAAATGAGAACACAATAAAACAGATATTAAATAATCTTAGTGGCATAGTATTATTCTTTGTTTTGTTTTATGTTTGCTGAAATATTTCCATTTCGTAATGCTGCTAAAGAAATACTGCTATTTTTTTATTTCATGATAAATTACATACATTTTCCATTTAAGCCGAATGATTGTTTACCCAACGGTTTATTGAGTGGAATAAATGGTAGTTTTATCATTATGGCTCTATGATTTACTATAATTACAAACACCCTATTTGTGATTTCCAGCGATACTTTTGTTATTCGAGTTTTCATACAATCATCATAAAGTATAAACATTATTTATTTAGATGAAGCATTTTCACAGCTTCCTGCAACCTGGTTTTATTAATAGGCTTCATTAAAAAATCAACCGGATTGTAATTAGCAGACATGGGTAAAAATTTAGAATATGAAGAAATGAAAATAAGTTTAAAGTCCCTTTTCAGTTTATCTAAAACTTGAAAACCGGATAGTAGAGGCAAATCAATATCCATGAAAACAACATCCGGTTTTAAGTTACTAATTAGCTCAATTGCTTCCTCACCATCTGAAGCTTCTCCTACTACTTCAATCTCCGGATGTTCTTTAAGCATAAATTTGAGCTCAATCCTAATAAATTCGGCATCATCAACTATTATGGTCTTCAAACATTCCTCACTGAATCTTTCGTTTGTTAGGGATAATTTTCAGCTTTAGATAACCTATAAAGTATTAATTTGCAATAACAATCAGACGAAAGGACTAATAGAAGTTATTAACGGTATACTATTGTGAGATTTGACTAATTTAAATAATTAGAGTACGTGCGCATTAGCATTCATTGATATTTAAATTGATAATAACTATATTTTGAGAGAAATCTGAACACATCACTATACCGTTGAGCAAAAAGATGTACAACTTTCCTCAAATTGGCAATATTATTATTCATCCAAGATCTTCATTAATTAAATTATTTTTATTTTTCATTTTATTCCTTTCTTTTAACCTCCAGGCAATAGAACAAGATTTAAGATTCAAGCATATATTTCAGGAACAAGGGCTTTCCCAAAATAAAGTGAATTGTATTCTTCAGGATAGTAAAGGATTTATGTGGTTTGGAACAAATTGGGGGCTTAATAAATTTGATGGTTATGATTTCACAATATTTACCCGTGGGAAAAACAATAGCAAAGTTTTAACGGATGATAATATCCAATGTATATTTGAAGATACTCAGCAGAACATATGGATTGGTACATTAAATGGCGGTATATATATATATGACAGAGTATCAGAAAAACTTGAACGGTTAGATCTGGATTCTATTCAGGCAAAAATTCTAGACCGAAATAGAATTAAGTCAATAATGCAAGACAGATCGGGGAATATATGGTTCGTTGCCGGAAATGCAATCATCATGAAGGATCCATCAACAGATTCTCTAAAGACATATATCCCAGATTCACAAATAACTTTTCTCAACTTTGTTTTCCCAGACAGCTCCAATAATATATGGTTTGGAACTGAAGGTTATGGATTAGGTTTATTCAATTTAGAAAATAAAACTTTTAGCTATTTTACATATGAAACAAAAAACAAAAACTCCATAAGTGATAATACTCTAATTTCAGCTTTCGAAGATACAAACAGAAATTTGTGGTTTGGTACTTATTCCGGGGGGCTTAATTTCTTTGATGTTGAAAAAAAAACATTTTCTAATTTTATTCCGAAAATAAATAGTCGTGAAAGCCAAACTATAAAATCTATAATAAATGATGGAAAAGGAAATCTTTGGCTGGGAACCCGGAACGGTTTATACATATTTAATAAAACAACTCACAAGTTTATTCATTATTCATCTGATCCGCTAAATCCATATAGTTTGTCAAACAATAATATTCAAATTATTTACAGGGATAACAAGAAGAATTTTTGGCTGGGCACTAAAAACGGAATCAACTTTCTTAATTTGAGAAATATGCAGTTTACACATTATAGAACCAATACTTATGATGATCGATATATTAATGGTTCTAACGTTTTTTCGATTTTGGAAGACCGAAATAGTAACATATGGTTCGCGACTGAAGATGGTGGATTGAACATGTTGAATAGAGAAACTGGTATTTTCCACCAGCATATTCACAATCCAACAGATAATAACAGTATTTCGGATAATCATATTACATCAATCGCCGAAGATGAATATGGATTCATATGGATTGGAACTTACCAGGGTGGTTTAAATCTTTACAAACCAAAAAGTAAACGCTTTACTCGCTTTAAACTCAACTCCGGACAATCAACCGGAATTAGCACCACTCTGCTTGATGATAATGGGCTTCTCTGGATATCGACAGGTAGCGGAGTAATTTCAGTTGATACAAAAAACCAAAAAGTTAAAAGAGACATTCTGCCAGGTGAAATCTCCAATACAATATTTAACTGTATTGAAAAAGGCGCCGATGATTACATTTGGATGGCTGGCCAAAACAACATATTTTATAAAATGAACATTTCTACATTTGAATATGTTAGTTACAACATTCCTCAAAAGAATGAATCTATTAATATTACTGCATTGCTTCCTGATGGCAATAATTTGTGGCTTGGGACAAAAGGAAACGGGCTTCTGTATTTTAATGAAAAACAAAATGAATTTTTATTTTACACAGTTAAGGATGGATTGGCAAATAATAATATTATCGCAATCTTAAAAGATAATAGCGATAATATCTGGGTAAGTACTGCTAACGGATTATCAAAATTCAATCCTACTAATAAAATATCCACGAATTATTTTAAAGAAAACGGCTTACAAAATAATGAATTTTCAAAAGGATATTTAAAAACACATTCAGGCGAATTTTTCCTGGGAAATATTGAAGGTGTAATTTCATTTTATCCTGAAGAAATCTCGGAGGACTTAAGCGCGATTCCTATTATTCTCACCGATTTTAAAATATTTAATAAAATAGTTCCCATAGGGGGAAAGGACCCAATTTTAAAATCGCATATAAGCGAAGCTAAAGAAATATCATTGTCCTACTCCCATACCTCATTCACGATTACATTTGCAGCTGTAGGTTTTGATATTATAAACAATATTGAATACACTTACTTAATGGAAGGATTAGAAAGTAATTGGAATTTTGTAGGTAAAAGAAGATATGCAACTTATATGAATTTGGACCCGGGGAATTATATTTTTAAAGTTAAGACTGCTAACGTTGATGATGAAGAAGTCCATATTACTTCTATAAATATTTCAATTTCGCCACCATATTGGCAAACATGGTGGTTCAGATTGTGTATTATTTTTATAATCGGATTTATCTTATGGCACACTTTTGATTATCTAAAACAAAAAAGAGATTTATTAAAAGCCAATGCACTTGCGAACCAGACGCAATTAAAATTATTGCGGAACCAGATGAATCCTCATTTCCTACTAAACGCATTTAGCGTGATACGCGCATTAATATTGGTTGATAAAGATAAAGCGTGGGAAATGCTTACAAAATTTACCGACTACTTCCGGTATATGCTCCTTAATTACAGCCATGAAAAAAGCACAATAAAAGAGGAGGTTGATGCGGCGAAAAATTATATAAACATTCATAAAGTTTGTTTTCACAAAACTCTGGAAGTGTCTTTCGAAGTAGATGAAGCGATTCAGGGATTTATTGTTCCTACTTTTATATTGCAGCCACTTATTGAAAATGCAATAAAGTATGGTATTAAAACAGATAAAAAGTTATTTATGATAAAGGTACACATATTACATGCTGAAAACTTATTAACCATAGAAATTTCAAATATGGGCCGCATAAAGGAATCAAACGAGCACAATATTAATTCTGATGATAAGCATGGCACATCTATCATAAACATAAAAAAAAGGTTAAAAATTATGTTTAAGGATAATGCTGCTTTTCAATTATTCGAAGATAAAGGATGGATTCATGCGGTTATTAAAATAGCTTATAATGAGAATGAAACTCTAGAACAACCAGTTGACTCGAGTGATAGTAAAGAAATTATAAACATTGAATAAATATTTAAAATTAGAAGCTAAGTTTCCTTTTAAATTTCGCCGCGTATCTACGGCTCATCATAACCGGTTCCGCAATACCATCAATATATACTTTTTGAGTATTATTTTTGCACTTTGCAACTTTTGTAACATGATCATAGTTAACTATTGTAGAACGATGAATACGAATGAAATATTTTTCAGGTAGCACATTTTCCCACTCAAGAAGAGATTTTTCCACAATAAGCCTTTTGCCGTCTTTATAGGTTATTAATGAATATTTTAAATCTGCAACAATTGTCTTAATCAACGCAACTTTAACGAATCTCATAGTTCTATTAACCATAAGGTATATTACATCATTATAATCAACTTTAGTTAACGGGTTATTCGCCAAAGTAGAATTAATATTCGAAAGTAATCTATCTATAGTTTTTTTTAACCTCTCTTTCTTAATTGGTTTTAATAAATAGTCGAGAGCATTTAGTTCAAATGCCTTTATTGCATATTGATTAAAAGCGGTGATGAAAATTATTTTCGATGTTACTTCTATTTTTTCAAGAAGATCAAAACCGGTTTCGTTTTGCAGTTGAATATCAAGAAAAATTACATCAGGTTTTTGTTGTTGAATTACTTTGACAGCCCCTGCTACATCTGATGCAAAACCACTTACAGTAATTTCGGGATACTCAGCTAATAGATACTTTAGTTCTACTATAATATCTTCTGAATCATCAATAATAACAGCCTTTAAGGGTGTCATAAATTCTATTGTTTCCTGTTTATATAACGGCACAATCTCAACTATTAAATTATACCATAGAATTAAATTTTCAACTATCTACAAATCTATATTTCTTTCCATTTTGTACAAAAAGCCTTGAATAATGCTTTCAACTTTTGCCAATACTATTCTTACCGAAACTATTATTCAGAACTCTGAATTAAAATATATATTTTCTTCAATTATAACAATCTTTAATACTAAATGGCAAGATAAAGGACCTGGTCGTTATAGTTGAAATATATGAAAATATCCTTTGCTGTTAAACTAACCGGAAAAATTTCCCTATCTAACCAAAAGCATTTTTTTTAATTGAATCATCGAGCCACACTTCAACCGATAAATATATACACCGCTTGCAAGCATACTTGCATCGAACTCTACTTTATAATTTCCCGGCGTATGTGGTTTGTTTACCAGAGTTGCAACTTCTTTGCCAACCAGATCGAAAACGATCAATGATACATTTGACGATTCACTATTCACCATTGACGGTATCTTATATTCTAATGTCGTTGATGGATTAAACGGATTAGGATAATTTTGAATTATTATCTCTTTCAATAGCAGTATTTATTTCAGTCAATTTTATCAATTCAATTCCATAGTTTTTGCCAAGGTTACGCGAATATTGTTTTTCGATAGAATTATTCCAATGTTCATTCACACCAAGACTTGTAATAGGAATTCCATCATTTTCAGGATCATATACAATATTTTCCGGCCATAGGGATGTGTCGGCAGCCTGTTGCAGATAATCATCTACACCATCAATTTGCGGCCATGATGCCAAAGGATTATCTTCAGTAAATTCAGTCTTTAGAAAATCCAGACAAACAGATTCGAGCGCTACCTGATCCTGAGAAAGAAATATCGATGAAGGCCAGTCATTATTAAAAGGCTCCATCTGAAATTTGCATGGTGGATCTACTGCTTCAGAGCCACCCCAAAGTCCATCAACCATAAACAACAAGGTATTTCCGCCAAGCAGTTTATGCCCCATCAAATCAACCTGGATACGATATTTTCCATAACCGGTTCTTGTCGGATTACCTTGATTTGGGCTGACCAGTCCCATATGCAAATGTTTGGCGTCTTCACGAGTATGTGATCCAAAGTGGCTTTTTGCGCATAAAGTAACACCCGCGCGGCCATGTGCTTTGAGAGACGCGATATTTAGCATATAATCTGCATCTTCTATAACCGTATAAAAATGGTCCTCATACACTGCCTCCCCGGATGATGCATCAGCCCACGAACCTGATCTTAGTATGCTCCCCCTGTCTGAATAATACATTGCCGGGTTGTCACCTTCGATTCTTTTTGTACGCCCCATAGTCCCCCTAGGATCAATATATTTTACATCAGGAAATTCCGAATGCCATAAATCAAAATATTCTTTAATAGCATAGGTCATTGGATCACCGACAAAAATGTTTTCCTGTGAAATTCCACATTCAATAATCATATGTCTCAAAATCACCAAAACAGTTTGAGGAGAGGTTCGCGACATCTGATAATCTTGACGACTTGTCAATTTATAATTGTCATTAATGCTTTCTGTGCCCACGCCATTTATCTTAATAAGTATTTTTTCACCTTCGGTATATCCGATATTTCCTTTATTATGATTTTCATTAAAATGAATAAACATAACCTCCCACGCGTCTTTGAGAGAGAACTGATTAGTTAATTCGAGTATAGAATTGCTAATCATCTCTTCAATAACTTCCAGATTACTATTCTTTGGAAGAAAGTATCCGTCGTTCCAGTTAAGGGTACAGTTTTCATTAGTCGCGTCCGGATTGTGGGCCCAAACTACACGCCCGGGAAAATCCCTTTGCCTGATCCGATTGGCATATTAGGAACATCAAGCTGAATTGTATTGGCGATTACAGGTCTCTCATCAATACTGTAAATATGGATTCCTGCAAATATTCCGACAGCGGCAAAAACAACAGCTGCTAAATACCGTCCCTCTTTATATACTTTTTTTGCTTTCAATATTGACAAAGTTGAGACAATTAAACTAATCACATAAAAAACAAGACCAGAGGCAATGGGAAACGCCGCTTTTACACACGGGTAATTTATTCTCGAGGGTTTGGTTACGACTCTGAATATTATCCAGAATAGAGCAAGTAAACTGAAAATAGGATAGAATAATTTTGAAATTTTTCCCGAAAAGTTTATTGTTTTAAGCTTTCCGCTTTTAGGACATATTCTTGTGGGATTTTTTTTGAATAGTTTCTTTAAATTTGGCATAATTGCCCCCTGAAAATTTATATGTCGATTTAGAAAACGCCTTCAATGGCAAAATATGCAGTTACCAAGGAGAATATAATTACGGCAATAATTCCTGCGTTCATTCTATTAGATGAAACGTGTTCCTTCATCAATTTCGATTTGTTAATAATTATGAATATTGGAATAGCCACGGTAGGCAAAATAAGTGCCTGGAATGCTTGCGAAAATATTAGCATGGCAGGCGGGCGCTCGTCAATTAATTCAAGGCCAAAAGCGAATAATAAACCCAGCCCCCCTAATATTCTGTACATGGGAGACTTTATATTGCGCGGGCTCCCGGTATAATCGCTAATTAACCAGGGGGCAATTAAAATTATTGGGAAAATGGTAGATAGGCCAGCTCCTGTAATCCCCAGTATGAATATAAACGAAGCTGTTTTGCCTCCAATAGGTTCAAATAATTGAATCATTTCTGTTGTATTCTGAAGGCTTAGGCCCATTATATGCAAAGTCCCCGCAGATACAGCCATTATAATTCCGCTCAGGAAGAGCATCATTGTGGCTGAAACAAATGAATCATTTTTTTCTTTTTTCAGGTCAGTAACCTTCCACCCCTTTTCAGCCACAACTGTGCTACGCATAATGAATACGGCTGCTGAACAAGTTGTGCCGGCAATTGCAGCAATTATATGCAGGGAATTTCCATTCTGTGGAATTTGAGGAACCAGCCCGCTTGCGAGTGACAGTAAATCTGGCTTTAGCATAATGAATACTACAATGAAACAGAGGGCCATAAGAATTACAAGTACTGTCAATATTTTTTCAAATACCAGGTACTGCCCCCACCATAAAAGTGCAAATATCAAAATTGAAAAAAATGCTGTTATCCAAAATGTACTTACTTTAAGGCTGGGGGAAATCAGCAAGAACCCTTCCTGAACCAGCTCGGAAACGATTCCCATAATACCCATTAGCGCCAAAATTTCACCTAGTATCAGGGCTATTAAAATATAGATAGATAAAAGGTTTCCGTATTTGAATTCACTTTTAAAATTATTTAATGCAGTTTTACCAGTTACTAATGTCACTTTGCCATAAGCAACCATCAAGATATAAGTAAATATTGCTGACAATATAACAGCCCAGAAGAGTGACATGCCAAATTCAGCCCCGGCTTTTGCCATAGTAGTTATACTTCCGGTTCCGATATTATAACCAATTAAAAATATCCCTGGACCTACAGCAGCAAGGATTATTTTAATTCTATTATTTAATTTCAATTGTATCTCCTAAAAACTCTTGAGTCCATCTCCCTTCATTATTTTTTCATAGAAGTTCACTGAAAATGTTAATTAGTTTGCTATAAAGGAAGTATACCATCACACTAATTAAAATGAATCCGAAAGCGGCAAGCCAGTTTTGCAGCCTGCTGTTTTTATAATCCCCCATAATATCCTTATCATTAGCAATTAGAAACATACCAATTGCAATAAGAGGAACACAAAGTATTGAAGAAGCTTGTGCCATTATAAGTGCATATATTATATCGCCTTTGAAAAAAACAGCCACAGACATTCCTACCAGTAATGTTAGCAATGTAAATATTTTGGGATACTTTTCATCCATAGAGCGCCCTAATCCAAGGCCATCGGAAAGCAGGCAACCACTCATGATAGAGTTTACAAGAAGAGATGAAAAAGCGGCAGCACAAAGCCCAATACTAAAAATAATTTTAGCGTAGCTTCCAAATAATAATTCCAATTGAATAGCCATGTCCGCCGCTGAATTTACCTCAATTCCTTTTGGATATAATGCAGAGGCTGATGTTATTATAATTAATGCCGAAATCAGCCCCAGAATTAAAATGCCCGAATTGGTATCCCGCAAACTGTCTTTAAGGTTTTCAATTTTCCAGCCTTTATCCTGAACCAAGTATGAATGAAAGAGAGAAGCAGTAAGGACAAATGTTGTACCCACCAACGCAATTATTTCATTAAAATATTCGCTGGAAAATGAAATTGGAAGAAATCCCTCTAAAGTTGAAACCACATTCGGCTTCACAAGAAATACATTGAAAATAAAAGCAAGAATCATAATCAATACCATAAACAACATTATCTTTTCAAGCATTTTATAAAGGTTCTTTGTCCAAAATATTAATATAATAGCTAGTGACGTAAATATTATTGGCCATACATTTTCTTCAATTCCTGTAATACCAAACATTCCAATTCCAATTCCAAGATTATTGCCAAACTGGAAACTGGAGGAAGTCAAAAATGCAGAGATGCCAATTAAAACAGCGAACCAGCGACCATATTTATCTGAGATAGCTTGTAGAATTGATTGATTATGTGTTACGCCAAAACGCGCACCCATCGCTGTATAAACAACCATAGAAACAGCTGCAAAAATTATTACCCACAACAGAGAATATCCATAAGCAGAACCAATTCTGGAAGATACTGTAATACTACCCGGGCCAAAACTACAGAGGCAACTATAAAACCCGGGCCAATTACTTTGGAAATATTTTTCAATTTTTGAAACATCATAATACCATTTTACTTATCGCGATAAGTTTATTAATAAAACTTGATTTAACTTCAATCCTATTACTGTTTGTAAGAGCTGTGATGGAGTATATGTGTGTTTCTTAGGGCGCAAAGTAAACTCATAAAGTATCATGAATTATTTTACCGTTAAACATTGTTAATAAAACATTTATGTTTTTTATATGTTCTTCCGGACATATTAATAAATTATCTGATAAAACTATTAAATCAGCTAACTTACCCTCTTCCAGCGATCCTTTAGCATCCTCTTCAAATGAACCATAAGCATTATTGATAGTATACATCTTAATTGCATCTTCACGGGTAATTGCTTCGCTATAATTAATTACATTTCCTCTTTCTTTTTTTCTTGTAATTAATGAATACATACCTAGAAACGGATTGTATGGATTTATGGCTGAGTAGGAATCAAACTTAACCATATGATCAGAACCACCCGAAACAATTATCCCGGCTTTAATCATTGAATTCAGCGGTAAAAATGTTTTACCTTTTAGGTCAATTACTTTAGTATGAGACTCAGATAGTTTTAATATTTCAGAATTGCTGCCAACTTTTTCTATCTTATTGCCTGTGATAGCAATTGCTTTTGCAACAGAAAAATTATTATCAACCGTTATTATATTCCCATTTATAAATATCATATCTGCACAAAAGCTATTATCAAAGTTTATAAAAAAAAATAAGCTTGTTATCACTAATAAGTATACCGACCAGCCTTTATTCGTCTCGTTCATATGATTCGTTTCTATTTAGTCTAGAATTTTCGTCATTTACCATGCGAAAGATTGAGCAAATTTATTTTAATCCATTTTAAATAATTCTTCTCTTGATTGGGTCCCATTCTACCATTCGTTTTTCATTATATGATTTTGTAGCCATACAGATTACAACAGCTTCTTCAAACCCTTTATCAATGTTGCAACTGGTTTCCCCACCGTTTCTAATAACATCAAGCCAATCCTGGATGTTTAAAAAA
>PVMS01035880.1_pt1 | contig 11573 bp, 10 predicted proteins | sample 1853461 | NCBI WGS metagenome assembly PVMS01 (sample SAMN08582032, study PRJNA380276) | Marine sediment metagenome, whole genome shotgun sequencing project. | isolation source: ocean sediment barecode stripped | collected 2017
AAGATGAATAAAATTATAAAATCCAACATTGTTCAAATTATCTTTATTTAATAAATGCTGGTTTATGCTTCCATTAAGGACTCAAGAAGTTTGACTGGTTTTACCCGTAACTCTTTGAAGCCGAGTTCTTCATGAGGAATACCCATTGCTAATCCTAAAAGTTGAGGATAATGCAGTATTGGTAGATCATAAATTTCTGAAAACTTTCTTTCAGCTCGACGTTGATTTCCATCGAGTACTTGGTGACATGAAGGACAAATTGTTACCATCGCATCTGCGCCTGCTTTCTTTGCGTTTCTATACTTTTCTCTTGCCAAAAATAGAGGTATTTGAGGCTCAATCGCCCCTTCAACAAAGCCACAACATTGAAACTCATCTACATACCTCACGGATTTGGCACCAGTTAGTTTTATTAAATCATCAAGTAATGAAGGGTTTTCCGGATTTTTAACGTCCATGAATTCAGAAGGTCTAAAGATGTGACATCCAATATACCCTGCGATGTTTAAAGTGTGTAATGGCTTAATAATCCGCTTCTTCAAAGTGTCAACATCGATATCTGCAAGTATTTGAGCAAAATGTTTAACTTTGATCTTTCCCTGAAATTCCATACCTATACTGCTCAATTGATGATTAACCTTTTTTCTAAGTTCTCGATCTGCTTTCAACTTTTTATTCACTTTCACAAGAACTCCTGTACACCCATTGCACAAAGTCATTATATCCAGCCCCATCTTTTCCGCTAAACAAAGATTTCTAGCAGTAAGCAGAGTCATCATCTCATGATTTACTGGATCTATAGGTAAACCACAGCAATTAGCATCTTCCATATCGTAAATTTCAATCCCTAGATCCTTAGCTACTCTTCGTGCTGAAATCTCATAATTCATTTCTCTGAATGGTATAAGGCATCCAAGATACAGAGCATATTTCATGTTGTCCATTTTTTTCACCTTTTACTCAATTAATTCAGAAATTTTTACGATTTCTGCCAGTTTCTTTAAATCAGCAATTTTTGTCTGTGGAGGTGGCGGAAGACCTAGAGCCTCTCTTTTTTTTATGCGAGATGAGGGTATCGAATACACAAAACCAGTCTTTACAATGTTTTTCATGAATTCTTTAGAGAATTCGGGGATGTGTCCATCCTCAACCTCAAGATTTTTTAATACACGCATAACGTCAGCAACTTTTACTCCCTGTGGGCAACGTTCTGTACAGGAGTAACAATTTACACAAAGCCATACAGCATTACTGTGTGCAACATTTCTTATTCCAAGTTTCGCGAGGTGTATTATCTTATTCGGTCTGAAAACATCTGTAAAACGAGCAACAGGACACGTAGCTGTACATGTTCCACATTGATAACAAAACTTGAAAGTTTCTCCTCCTGAGGCCTTTAGTACTTTGTATTTATACTTTGGATCCACACGATAATACATCTCTTTGACGGTTCTTTGAATTTCCAAATAATTCATTCTCCTTTAGGTTTTTTGTAATAATCCCTTTCGTGCTAACATTCTCTCTATAATTGGTCTAAGTTTCGCATTTTCAGTTTTAATTTTTTCAAGACCTAAATCGTCCATTTGTCTTGACATTTCTTTCATAGTATTAGCAAAGATTAAGCCTTCAGCTGCTGAAATATATGATATACGTAATCTTTCTTGGCTCATACCAAGCTTTGTTAACATACCCTGAAGAGTTTCCATTCTCTTCTTCATCTTGAAGTTTCCAGATATGTAATGGCAGTCATTAGGTAAGTGACATGCACCAATAAGTACCATTCCTGCACCTAATCTTAGTGCTTCTAATACAAAATCTCGATCCACACGTCCAGAACACATCACGCGAATAACCCGAATATCTGTCGGATACTCAAAACGGCTTGTACCAGCCAAGTCAGCGCCAGCATAGCAACACCAATTACAGAGGAATCCAAGGATCTTATTCTCAGGATTTTCTTCTAAAGCTGCTCTTATCTGTGAAAATATCTGTTCATCTGTGAAGTGCATCTGAGTTATTGCATCAACCGGACATTCAGCAACACATGTACCGCACCCATGACACTTAGCTGGATTAACCACTGCGGGTTCTCCTTTAGGTGCAGTGATTGCAGAGTAGGGGCATGCTTGTACGCATATTCCACATTTCACTCTTGTGTTTCTACACTTTTCAGGATCTATTACGGCTACGATGGGTTCAATCTCAACCTGATCCTTAGACAGTATTGTTGCAGCTCTTCCAGCAGAACCACTTCCCTGTGAAACGCTGTAAGGAATATCTTTTAAGCCTTGACATGCACCTGCAAGAAAGATTCCATCCACTGGTGTATCGATCGGTTTAAGCTTTGGATGGCTTTCCATAAAGAATCCATCTGTACCTCGCGTTATATGAAGTATACTCGCTAATTCTGCTGTGTCATCGTTTGGTATTCCAGCTGTGCTGAGTATAACCATCTCAGCTTCGATTTCGATTGGTTCACCGAGAATCGTATCTTCTGATCTTATGATTAAGTTATTATTTTCATTTTCTAAAATTTCTGATGGTCTTCCACGAATAAATGTTATTCCTAAGTCTCTTGCACGTCTATAGAATTCTTCAAAGCCTTTGAAAGGAGTTCTCATATCCATATATAGTATGTAAATGTCCGTTTCTGGTTCATGTTCCTTTATGAGTATGGCTTCTTTGATCGAATACATACAACAGAAACCCGTACAGTACTCAAATTTGTTAATGTCTCTTGAACCAACGCATTGTATGAACGCAATGGTACGAGGTACTTTACCATCTGAAGCTCTAATAACATGACCCCCGGTTGGACCAGCGGCGTTAACTAACCTTTCTGCTTCCAAGGCTGTTATAACGTTTGCGTATTTTCCATAACCATACCTTGGATCATCAAAGGGATAATAGATGTCGAAACCTGTAGCGACTGTTATCGTTCCAACTTCTAACTCTACTTCTTCAGGTTTCTGTTCAAAGTCTATAGCGTTTCGAGCACCACACACGTCTACACATTTGTAACATTCAATACAATGATCCTTATTTAAGGTAAATATTAACGGTACAACTTGAGGGAAAGGTACTGATATCGCTCTTCGGGTTCCTAATTGCATTTCCCATTTATTCGGATATTCTACTGGACATGCATCTGCACATTCTCCACATCCTGTACAGTTTTCAGCAATCACGTACCGAGGATTCTTACGTATTCTCACTTTGAAGTTACCGATAAAACCATCAACTTTTAAGACATTTGCAAATGAAATAATTTCAATGTTTGGATTACGAGAAACCTCAACCATTTTTGGGCCTTCAATGCAAATAGAACAGTCAAGCGTTGGGAAGGTCTTATCTAATTGTGCCATATGACCTCCAATACTTTCATCTTTTTCAACCAAATAGACCTTAAAACCCATATTTGCTAAGTCAAGAGCTGCATTTATACCTGCTATTCCTCCTCCGATTACCAAAGCTTTGTTTGTTACAGGTACCTTAAATCTGGTTAAAGATTTCAGCAGTCTTACTTTAGCTACTGCCATCTTGATGATCTCTTTTCCTTTTTCTGTTGCGTTTTCTGGTTGACTGGCGTGAGCCCATGAGCACATTTCTCTGATATTTGCCATTTCAAAAAGGAATGGGTTCATTCCGGCATCTTCAACAGTCTTTCTAAATGTAGGTTCATGCATTCTTGGTGAACATGCAGCCACTACCACGCGGTTTAGGTTATGTTCACTTATTCCAGCTCTTATCTCCTTTTGTCCTGGGTCTGCACATGTATATCGATTCTCTTTTACATATACTACATCCGGTAGAGCTTTAGAGAAATCCATGAGTTTCGTTATGTCTAAAACACCGGCAATGTTTAAACCACAATGACATATGAAGACACCTATTCTCAATTTCTCTGATGTGGATTCAACTTCAGTCATTATTTATTCACCCTTAGTTAATTTTAAGTTTTTAATAGCGTTCCGTGCTTTTAGTGTCCGTTTATTTCTAAGTTCCTTTTTTAAACCAACTGTTGAAGTTAACTCTTCAAGAGCTTTATTCCAAGCACCTGATTGTATAGGTGTATGGCGAATAGATGTTCTATTTAACTCCAATGCCTCAAGATTCGGACATACATTCACACATGCACCACAATAAATACAGAATTTATCTTTTACATCTACTTTTCCATCTTTATCGAGAGATAATGCATCAACAGGACATACATCATAACAGTTTTGACATCCTTCAGGGCATAGTTTTTGATCTATCTCTAGTGAACCTTCAAAAAACTTTGTAACTTGTATAACTCCAGCAGGGCACTCTGCTTCACATATTCTACATGCTGCGCATAGGTTTTTCTTTATATCTACTATTGTTCTTTGGGCGGTTTCGGGCAATTTCTTTTTCTTTCTCTCTTCCATCTCTTTAGCTGTTAGGTCTTGAAAACGAACCGTAATTGCGTCCAAAGGACATTTCTCTTCACAAATTATACATTCTGGTTCACAGCGTTCCTCGTCTATTTTAATATCTCTGATTAGTAGAGGAAATGCTTCCTTCTCAACTACCGGAAACTTCTCCTCACCATCAACCATTATCTTTATTGCTCCAAAAGGACAGATAATGGCACATTCACCATGATAATCACACTTTTCTACATCTACTTTAATTATTGATGCCTTAGCTTTTCCATCAGGATTCTCAAGAACTGATTTTAAAGTAATCGCTTTTCGAGGACAAACTAGTTGACAAAGAACACATCCTTTACAAATCTTTTTATCAACTATTAAATCGAATCTCTTCGCGTATAAGACTCTGCTTATGGTTAATTTATCATTATCTTCCTCTGTAACCAACTTCATAGGCATTTTTATTCCTCTACTAGATACTATTACTGAAATAAATGAACTCTCACTTTTTTAGATAGACTATTAAACGAACTTTATATAACTTTCCTAATGAACTAAATATTTAGCCGTCAAGATTCATCCAAATATTTTTAATAAAGCTGTATTAAGTTAAAATAATAATTTTTTAACTACTAACAATTATTTATTTTCCTTAAAAGTAGATTGGGAACTTAATATACACTAACTATTCAAGAAAAAAACATTCTTTCAATAAATTAACCTGGTGCAGAACATTTTTGGATATTTTTAATATGTACATTTTTTTACATATTTAAATTAGAGATAATAATATATATGAACAATGTAGGTAACTACGAAAGTTTAAAATAATAAAGGAAGGAACAATTTTTGTATGGATACACTGGAAAAATTTTAAATGTTGATTTAACCGCAGGTAAATCAAAGATAAGTACGTTCGACGAAGCTTTTGCTAAGAAGTACATTGGTGGAACTGGTTTTGGGATAAAGACTCTGCTTGACAATCAAAAACCTGGAATAGATGCCTTTGATCCTGATAACCCTTTAATCTTCGCTTTAGGAGCCTTTAATAGCACCATGGTTCCTTGTACAACATCAAAATTTGGTGTTTTCGCTAAATCTCCGGCAAGTCAACTCTTAGGCGAATCCTATTCTACTGGTAGATGGGGTGCTGAGTTGAGACAAGCAGGATACGATATTGTCATTATTAAAGGTAAAGCTTCTAAACCTACATACTTATGGATTGATGATGAATCAGTTCAGCTCATGAATGCTTCACATCTCTGGGGTAAAACTACTTGGGATACAGAAGATATCATTAGAGAAGATCTGGGCGATCAACTGGTTAGAGTTATAGCTATAGGACCTGGTGGTGAGAATCTTTCTAAGGTTGCTTGTTTAATAAACGATCGCTTTCGAGCAGCTGGAAGAACGGGTTTAGGTGCGGTTGCGGGTTCAAAAAACTTGAAAGCTGTTGCTGTTAGAGGAACTAAGGATGTTTCTGTTGCAAAACCAGAAGAGCTTCAGGATGTCTGCTTAGATTTATACGAACGTGCAAAAGGACCGGCTACTAGTAAGTATAGAGGCTTGGGAACTGTAGCAAATGTTCTTACAATGAATGCACAAGGTGCATTACCGACGAGAAACTATCAAAGTGCAACTTTTGAGGGCGCTGAAACAATAAGTGGTGAATACTTAAATGAACATTTTGTGACTAAGATAGCGGGATGTACTGGTTGTCCTTGTCGTTGTGAACATATTGCTGAAGTACGTGAAGGCAAATTTAAGGGAGCTATTGCTCGAGTAGAATACGAACCTACAATGGCTTTCGGATCATATTGTGGTGTTGATAGGTTAGAGCCTGTGATAAAAGCAATTGAATTATGTAATCTTTATGGAGTAGATGCAATAGGGACTGGAATAATAGTCGGTTTTGCAATGGAATGCTACGAGAAAGGATTGATCACAAAGAAGGATACGGGTGGACTAGAACTTGAGTTTGGAAATGGAGAAGCCATGGTTGAGATGGTTAAAAAAATATCCCTAAGGGAAGATATTGGAGCTATTTTAGCTGATGGTGTAAAGTCTGCTTCTGAAAAGATTGGGAAAGGTTCTGATCACTTTGCGATGCATATTAAAGGCGTTGAGGTAACAGGCTACGAAATCAGGGGACTTAAAACATGTGCACTGGGCTATGCTGTCTCTAGAAGAGGAGCTGACCATCAAAGACATGGTAGCTATGGGTGGGATCTTAGTGGAAAAGTTGATCGGTTTACAGTTGATAAAAATCGCGGAAAGCTTGTTATGGGCGATGAAGATACCTATTGTATCTTTGATTCACTTATTCTATGTAAGTTTACGCGCAAGATTTGGGACTTTGACTTGAAAGCAAAAGTTTACTCTTTAGTCACAGGAATACAAATGACGGCAGATGAGCTGCACAAGACCGGTGAGAGAATTAGCAACTTAGCTAGACTATATAATATTAGAGAAGGTTTAACTAGAAAGGATGATAACCTCCCTCCAAGAATAATGAAAGATCCAATTCCAAGTGGTATTTCTAAGGGAAGTTTTGTGAGCCAAGAAGATTTGGACATTCTTTTGGACGGTTACTATGAGGCTCGAGGTTGGACAAAAGAAGGAGTACCGACAAAAGCAAAGATAACCGAGTTAGGTCTAGAAGAATATATCGATATTATAGGAAAAAAGGAATAGAGTTGAGATAAATGGTGAAACATCAATTTGTAACTGTTGATCCTGACAAGTGCGTTGGATGTAGAATATGCGAATATATATGTTCTTTACATAAAGATAAAGTGTTTAACCCAACACGATCCAGAATTCGGGTGATACGAGTTTACCCAACAACTAATGCATCACTGACTTGTAGATTATGTGAAGATGCTCCATGTGTAATCGCCTGCCCTCGTAAAGCACTTACTCAATCAGAAGAAAATGGAGTAATACTGATTGACGATGATCTATGTAATGGCTGTGGATGGTGTATTGAAGCTTGCGACTTTGGCGCAATATGTTTAGATCCCGATAAGAAAGTCGTTAGAATATGTGACCTCTGCTCTGATCGCGAAAATGGTCCTATATGTGTGGAATGGTGCCCAGACGAAGCATTGGAATTGACAACAAAAGATATTCTATCACAGAAAGCACGTATTGATGCAATTCAGAGACTTATCAAAGCAGCTGAGGCTAGTAAATAGTTACTACACCAATTTACCCTTTTTTTCTTATTTTTTTACCAATTTCTTTAATGAACTTTTGAACATCCATTTTCATACCATGAACTAGAATATATTCGTCCTTTTGGGTTTTACTAGATAGATTAAATTTATCCAATAATACCTCTAGCTCTTGATCATCTATGAGACCCGATGTTTTTATTCGAATCCAATGCTCATTCTTCGGCACTCCCGATATATATCTTGACGGAACCGTCGTTTTTTTTATTAATCCTAACTTTCTCGCTTCATAGATTTTCTTCAACCATTTCTCAGCACACTCTTTCCCTAAATCAGACTCTGCTAAAAATAATAAATTCGATTCTATTTTCTCTAAATTAAATTCTATATCTGTCGCTATATTAAGCGTTGTTTCGTCAACTTTGTGTATATTAATTAGCGTTTTCACAGATTTTAAATCTTCCACGAGTTCACGTGGAATTGTAGTTCTGGTCTTTGATAACTCATTATATAACTCTTCTAAAACTTTCCATACTATTATATAATCCATTTAATCTTCCCTCAAAACACATTAATAAAATGTGTAAAAGATTAGGCTTTCGTAAAAGAAAATCACGAGATTCTACATTTATTATATGATACTGTTCTTGTAGTATATTTCTCGGTTTTTATTCACCGAACTTTTTTGATTTTCCTGCATAATCCAATAAAATTGGTAATAAATTAATTCCTCTAATTCTACCTAATCCACCTTGAGCACAATCGATTTCGGAATACCTTTGGACGGAGTCAACTCTTACTGTTTTCCCTCGTATTGATACTGGCACTGAATCTCCAGTGTGTTCTCCCGATTCAGTAGATGTTGTATGGTCTGCAGTTATTGCAATGATGACTTTATCCGGATCAGTATTTTGAAGGAGATAATTAGCAAGTTTGTCAACTTTCTCTATCATCTTAATTTTTTTCATGACATCTCTGTCATGACTTGCATTATCTGTTGCTTTTACGTGAATAAGGATAAAATCATATCTTGGAAGGTTTTCTACAGCCGCTTTTGCTTTAACTACCGTATTTGTTTCATAATCTCCTGTTGCTCCTTGAACATTTATTAAATCCATCCCAACAGCGTTACAAACTCCTTTGTAGAGAGCTCCAACTGCAATTGCTAGAGCTTTTATTCCATAGATTTCTGTGATAGGTCTAATTTTCGGGATAATACCCGCTCCTCTCATAAGAATAGCATTAGCTGGTAAGAGACCTTTAATTCTTCTTTTCATGTTTATTGGATCTGCATCTAGTTTCTTATGGATCTCTCTTGTTAAGAGATTAACGATATGCGCGGTTCTTATGGCTTCAGAAGAACCATTTAAAGGTTGAGATTCATTTATTTGATGATTAATTTTATGAGGATCAGTATCTGAGATCATTCTTGTGAGATGAGGTCCCTTTAAAACAATTGCACATCTGTGTTCAACAGTATGTTTTATTACAACTTGGATATCAGGGAAAAAGTTTAATTTAATACCGTTTACAGCCCTAACTAATTCTTCTGCATCATCCTTAATTCTTCCAGCTCTTCTATCCAAAACTGTAAATTTATTATTAATTGTAGCGATATTCCCCCTGAAGCAAATATCATTTATTTTTACTTCAAGTCCTGCACCTAAAGCTTCGAAAGCCCCCCGCCCTTCATATATTTGATATGGATCATAACCTAAAATCGCAAGATGCGCAGTATCACTCCCTGGAATAATCCCTGGAGCAATGGAATCCATTATTCCATTCACTCCAGTTCTCGCTATCTCATCCATTGCAGGTGTATTAGCTACTTGAAGAGGGGTTTTTTTCCCCAATTCTTTTATTGGTTGATCAGCTAAACCATCACTGATGATTAAAACGACTTTCATATGATCTTTTATCCTCTAACATAGAATATTAAATCAACCGCTATCTCTGTTATAAAGAATATGATGTTAAATTCTATTTTATCCAGTTATTAGCTTTCACCTTAAGAATTCTTTTCTATAACAATAAATTCAAAAAAAGAAGACATGACTGAATCTATCTTCCAAATTTTCTCAATATAGCAAGAAAATCTCTTAATATTTCCTTTCTTTATGATTTATTGAGAAGTTTACTTAATGATTGCATCTATTAGAGATGGAATTTATTTTTTACTTCGAATAAGTTTATCTCATTTTCATCATTCAATCTCTTAATTATAGTAACCTTTAAGAGTACATTCTTACTCCTGCGGTTAAACATAATGAATGATGCTCAATTAAGGTGAAATTATTGGAATTTGAATTTGGTACTATTATGGAATTCATAGTTCTTGGAGCAATCGGAATAGAATTGTTTGCCTTGTATAATCACTCCAAAATTGATAACCGAATGGACGAACATATTCTAGATACTGAGCTCAAATTAGAGAAGTATGATGTCCTAGTACAGGTATTGAATAATAATATAAGTAAATTAGATGAGCACTTGACTCGTATGAGTGGGTATATCAACAATCTTGATCAGCATATGAACAATCTTAATGAACATATGATCCGATATGATGCACATATGACCCAATATTCTGAGCATATGAACAATCTTGATGAACATATGATCCGATATGCTGGAAGGCTTGATGAACACGTGACCCGACTTGATGATCTCCTTTGGAAATCTTATATTCAGAGATCTGAAAACATAAACGACAACCAAAATCCAAAAATAAACAAAGAATCTAGAAATAAATCCTGAAATCTCAAACTTTTTTTAGGATTTTTTGTATAGAAAGTAGATCAGAATGGTTACATGTTTCTATATCCTAAACAAATTGTAAAACAAATAAATACTGTAAAACTGAGAACAACTTATTAGAAGAATTGTTTTAAGGATCAATAACATGTAATCGAGCAGCAAATAATATTGGAGAAACTAAGAGGCGCTAATTACGATAATATTTTTTTTCTAAACAACCTAACACACTTCTTAGTGAAGAATTTTGTTTTTTAGCTGATTTTATTGATATGAAAAATTAAACAGTTTAATCTAACGTGAAATATTACTTTTTTTAAAGAAAATTCGATTGTTTCAGTAAGTTAGACTTATCCCCTTCCAGTGTCAGAACTAGCTTTTTTCGCTATTATTTGGATAATAAACTTATTATTCAGAATTTCCAATATGATCAACTTTTTTTACCGAATATTATTTAACATATATCTATACAATTAAGTTACATGTGTTTATTTATCGTATATGTGGGAGGATGATGTTTTGAAAGGAGGAGAAGTTATAGCTAAAATATTAAAGATGGAAGGAACAGAATTCGTTGCACATTATCCAATAGTTCCCATTACACAGGAACTGTTAGATGAGGGGATTAGAGTAATAACGACGCGACATGAACGAACAGCCATTGCGATGGCAGATGCCTATACACGTTTTTCTATGGGGCATAAGACCGGGGTTGCTATGTGCCAGAATGGGTGGGGTGCCTATAATACGATTGGAGGTTTAGGGCAAGCATTCTATGACCTCTCTCCCATGTTAATGATGCCTACTGGCTATCAAATGAATCAACTAGGTAAAAGAGTATGGGATTCAACCCAGAATTTAACTTGTATTACTAAGTGGGCAGCCCGTCTTAACAATGTAACGAATATAGTTGATCTCATGAGAATAGCTTATACTAGATTAAGAACGGGAAGACCAGCGCCAGTTCTTCTTGAGATGATGGTTGATGCATTACGCGGCGAAATTACAGATGCCGATTTCACCTATAAGCCTGTTAAAGGTTGGAAATTCCAAGCGGATCCTCGAGACGTTGAAGTTGCTGTCCGTGCACTTCTAAAGGCCAAGAAATCTGTACTTTACGTGGGTGACGGGGTTCTTCAGGCAGATGCAACCTAAAAACTTCGAGAATTCGTTGAACTCGTCCAAGTACCAGTTATTACAAGTATTAAAGGTAAGAGTGCGTTTCCAGAGAATCATCCCCTGTCTG
>PVMS01055124.1_pt1 | contig 11571 bp, 12 predicted proteins | sample 1853461 | NCBI WGS metagenome assembly PVMS01 (sample SAMN08582032, study PRJNA380276) | Marine sediment metagenome, whole genome shotgun sequencing project. | isolation source: ocean sediment barecode stripped | collected 2017
AACACGGAATGCTGTCGCAACTACCCGCCACTCGTGGTCATCAATGGTTTCTGCGACTGGTAATTTAAGCTTTGCCAGTCTCTATCGTGCGCATGCAAAACCAGTATGACTCCGTCAATCCCATCAAACGACAATAACCGGTCCAGCGTATGTTCAATGATGGTCTTGCCTTCGAATTGCAGGTACTGCTTTGGTTTTTGACCCTGCATACGATGACCGACCCCCGAGGCAGGTACGATCGCCCAAACCGGGTTAGACTTACTGCTCATCGGTCTCGCCTTGTGCGGACGGTATCAGCTGGATGAAGGTCTCGCCCTGTTTGATCATGCCCAGGTCGTTGCGAGCCTTTTCCTCGAACGCATCGAGCCCACTTTGCAGGTCCAGTACCTGGGCTTCGAGTATTCTATTTTTCTCTTCCAGCAGTCGAAGTTTTTCTTTTTGAATATCCAGTTCCCTGGACAATTGCACTACCTCGGAAAGGCTACCGTCACCAATCCACAATTTATACTGCAATCCGACCAATAGAAGAATTAATACACCGATCAGAATTTTCATAAACTCATCAGGCCATTAGGTTACCAAACACCGACTTGCCCGGATAAACAGCGGAATTGCCCAACTGCGATTCGATGCGCAACAATTGATTGTATTTCGCGACCCGGTCGGATCGCGACAGGGATCCGGTTTTGATCTGACCGGCATTGGTTGCCACGGCCAGGTCGGCGATAATCACATCTTCAGTCTCGCCCGAGCGATGCGAGATGACAGTCGTGTAATGGGCCGCGTGTGCCATCGAGATCGCCTTCAGGGTTTCACTCAGGGTACCAATCTGGTTGAGCTTTATCAGTATTGAATTGGCAATATGGTTTTCAATGCCGCGAGAAAAAATACTGGTATTGGTAACAAACAGGTCATCACCCACCAGTTGAATTCGATCTCCCAGTTTTTTAGTGAGTATATCCCAGCCCTGCCAGTCGCTTTCGTCCATGCCGTCTTCTATGCTGATAATCGGGTACTGGTCGACCCAGCTGGCCAGGTAATCAGTAAACCCGGCCGCATCGAAGGATTTATTTTCAGAAGCGAGCAGATATTTGCCGTCCTGGTAGAATTCCGAACTCGCGACATCGAGTCCCAGGCAGAGGTCATCACCGGCCCTGAAACCAGCCACATGAATGGCCTCGAGAATGATTTCAACCGCTTCCTGGTTGGACGACAGATCGGGCGCGAAACCACCCTCATCACCCACCGCCGTATTCAGGCCTTTTTGGCTCAATACGGATTTCAGCGCATGGAATACTTCGACGCCGTAACGCAATGCTTCAGAAAAACTGTCCGCTCCGACCGGCAATACCATGAATTCCTGCATGTCGACACTGTTATCGGCATGTGCTCCACCGTTAATGATATTCATCATCGGCACCGGCAATGTGGTCGCCGATTCACCGCCCAGATAGCGATAAAGCGGTTGCCCGGCCTGTAATGCCGCGGCCTGGGCATTGGCCAGCGACACCGCGAGTAAGGCATTAGCCCCCAGGTTACGCTTGTTGTCGGTACCATCGAGATCGATCATCGCCTGGTCGAGGCCCGCCTGATCATTGCAATCTCTGCCCTTCACGCAATTCATTAATTCACTATTGATGTGTCCAACCGCCTGGGTCACTCCCTTACCCAGATAACGGTTGCTGTCGTTATCGCGTAGCTCTATCGCTTCACGTTCGCCGGTTGAGGCGCCCGAGGGTACCGCGGCCCTGCCGACGACCCCACTGTCGAGCGTTACCTCGGCTTCGACGGTTGGATTTCCCCGCGAATCCAGAATCTCGCGTCCGGTTACTTTACTAATGCTGGTCATGCTGTCTCCACAATAGAATCGCTCGTGCTACTGATTATCTAATAATGCCTGTTCGTGCAACAGCGAGGACTTGGTGACCTGATCGAGCGATTTCAAGACTTCGAGTAACGATCGCATATCAGACAGGGGCCAGGCGTTAGGGCCATCACTCAGCGCTTTTGCCGGGTCCGGGTGGGTTTCCATGAACAAACCGGCCACCCCGACTGCCACCGCCGCGCGCGCCAGAACCGGGACGAATTCTCGCTGTCCACCCGATACACTGCCCTGGCCACCGGGTAGCTGTACCGAATGCGTGGCATCGAACACGACCGGACAACCGGTATTGCGCATCACTGCCAGCGAGCGCATGTCGGACACCAGGTTGTTATAGCCGAAGCTGGCGCCACGCTCACACACCATGATTTGTTGATTGCCCACTTCTCGTGCCTTGTTGACCACCTGTTGCATATCCCAGGGTGACAGGAATTGCCCCTTCTTGATATTGACTGGTTTTTGCTGGCGCGCCACATTCTGGATGAAATTGGTCTGCCGGCACAGAAATGCCGGGGTTTGCAATACATCGACGACGCTTGCGACTTCTTCGAGGGGTGTATCTTCATGCACATCGGTGACCACCGGCACTTTAATCTCGGTGCGTACTTTTTCCAGAATAGCCAGTCCCTTTTCGATCCCGGGTCCGCGAAAACTTGCCGTGCTGGAACGATTGGCCTTATCGAATGATGACTTGTAGATGAATGGAATCGACAACTCCTGGCAGATATCACGTAACTCGGCAGCAACATCAAGCGCCATTTGCTCAGACTCAATTACGCAGGGGCCCGCCATCAGGAACAACGGCTGGTCGAGTCCGACTTCAAAATCGCAGAGTTTCATTGATTCATAGCCTCATGACATTTAACCGCCGCAGCGATGAAACTGTTGAACAGAGCATGACCCTCGCGCGGTCGCGAAGTAAATTCCGGGTGAAACTGACAACCGATAAACCAGGGGTGATCTGACAATTCGACCATTTCGACCAGTTCGTTATCAATCGATAAACCCGAAATAACCAGGCCCGCGTCCTGCAGTTTCTGCAGGTAATTATTATTGAACTCGTAGCGGTGCCGATGCCTTTCGTTTATCTGATCGACGCCGTAGGCTTTTCGTGAGGCTGTCCCGGGCACCAGTTTGCAAATTTGCGCACCCAGCCGCATGGTGCCACCCAGGTCGCCGGTCTCGTCGCGGGTCTCAACTGAACCGTCCTGATCAAGCCATTCTGAAATCAACGCGATCACCGGGTCCGGCGTTTTTGGATTAAACTCGGTGCTATGCGCCTTTTCCAGGCCCAGCACGTTGCGTGCAAATTCAATCACGGCAACCTGCATACCCAGGCAAATCCCGAGGTAGGGTATCTGGTTGATACGCGCATAATTTGCAGCCGCAATTTTGCCTTCAATACCACGACTACCAAAGCCACCGGGTACCAGGATTGCATCCAGGCCCTGTAAGCACTCGGTGCCATCGGTCTCAATCGAGTCGGAATCGATTCGCACGATGTTTACTTTTGTCCTGGTATGAATGCCGGCATGATCGAGCGCCTCGTTGAGCGACTTATAGGCGTCGCTATGATCGACATACTTACCGACAAAACCGATACTCACCTCGTTTTCGGGCGATTCCAGTGCCGCCACGATGCGGTCCCAGTCGGACAAATCTGCAGGCGGTAAATCCAGGGAAAATCTTTTCGCGATAATATCGTCGAGACCCTGTTCGTGTAACTCCCTGGGAAACATGTATATATGGTCGACGTCCACCGCGGAGATCACCGCCTCCTCGGAGACATTGGTAAAAAGTGCTATTTTACGCCGTTCCTCTAGCGGAATTTCTCTATCCGCACGACACAATAGAATATCCGGTTGAATACCAATCGAGCGCAGTTCCTTAACCGAGTGCTGGGTTGGTTTTGTCTTGATTTCCCGCGCTGCGGATAGATAGGGGATTAAAGTCAGGTGTACGTAAAGCACGTTGTCGTGACCCAGCTCAAAGCCGAGCTGTCGTATTGCCTCCAGGAAAGGTAAGGATTCGATGTCACCGACGGTGCCGCCTATTTCAACTAGCACGATATCAGCATCCCCGGTACTGTTGAGCACCGACTGTTTGATTTCGTCGGTAATGTGGGGGATCACCTGAACCGTTGCCCCCAGGTAATCTCCGCGTCGCTCTTTGGCAATGACGCTCTCGTAGATGCGCCCGGTGGTGTAGTTGCTGCTTTTCGAACAACGGATATTGACAAAACGTTCGTAGTGACCGAGATCCAGATCGGTTTCGGCGCCGTCATCGGTGACATATACCTCGCCGTGCTGAAATGGGCTCATAGTGCCCGGATCGACGTTGATATAGGGGTCCAGTTTGATCATATTGACCCTGAGTCCCCGTGCCTGAAGAATGCTGGCCAGCGAGGCAGATGCAATACCCTTGCCCAGTGATGATACGACACCACCAGTAATAAATATGAATCGGCTCATAAACTCTGATAAGTAAACGTGTGATTTCAGGGCAGTTCGAAGCAATAAATGCGATACGAGATACCCGACATAGGTTGGACAGAAACAATAGCAGAATCCCAATTTGAAGACAATCTGCATCGCAGCGAAATAGTTTAGCTATCTCGTATCAGGCGGGGAATTCTAAGGTTTTGTGGCCAGTAATATGGCTCGTCTAGGTGCTGGCAAGCCTTCTACAGTCAGTTGGTCATTTTTCGGGTCCAGACATTCTGCCAGGGACTCAAATTGCATCCATTCAGTGACTCTTTGTTCTTCGATCGTGGTGACCGTGATATCTGCGATTATTATGTCTATAAATCCACAGCGTTGCAGCCAGCTAGCCAGTTCCTCTGCGCTGGGTACGAACCAGACGTTTTTCATTCTGGCGTAACGGCCCGAAGGCACCAGAACCTCGCCCTTACCACTGTCAATAACCAGGGTTTCGAGGCACAATTCTCCACCCGGTGCGATCAGGCTTTTTAACTGGTACAGGTGATCGATCGGGCTTTTACGATGGTATAACACGCCCATCGAAAAAACCGTGTCAAACCAGTTCATATCAACCGGCATAGACTCAATACCGATCGGTAAAAGATGAATATCGCTCCGCTCCAGATACTTGTTGACCGCCTGGAACTGCAGGTTGAATAACACCGACGGCTCGATGCCAAGCACAGATTTTGGCGCCGCATCGAGCATGCGCCAACAGTGATAACCATTACCACAACCGATATCCAGCACGCGTCTATTTTGCAGTGAAGTCAAATGTGGTAATAGCCTTTCCCATTTGAAATCCGATCGCCATTCAGAATCAATCGATAGATTGGCAAACTGGTACGGGCCCTTACGCCAGGGCATCAGAGCTTTCAATGCCTGCAACAGCGCCGGCGGGTTTTCACAATGACCCGCTATGGTGATTGCCTGTCGGTCGAAATGTCCCCGTATATCTTCAATATCCGGCAACATCGACAGTGCTTCCGACCAACGCCCAAAATCACCATGGTGAATCAACCACCCGCTACACTCGGACTCGAGTTGCGCAACCCACTGGTTAAAACCGGCATCGCGTAATTGGGCGAAGAGTGCCTGCATTATTTAATTGCCAGGTATGAAACAAAATTAAAGGCACGAAAATACTGGTATATTTCACTAAAGCCAGCCGCATCGAGGCGTTGGCGGTGTACAGTTTGACCATCAGAAACCAGTACATTTTCCAACGCGCTACGCTTCTGACTAATTTCCAGGTCACTATAGCCCTGGGTTTTCTTGAAGGCCTGGTAAAGCTGCACCATGCGTTCATTTTCCAGCTTTTCATCGAACAATACCTTTTCAGACAACACCAGTACACCACCCGGGTTCAGGCCATGGTAGATTTTATTTATCAACGACTGCCGCTTATCCTGCTCGATAAATTGCAAGGTAAAATTCAGGATCACCAGCGAAGCATTGGTAATTTCAACTTGTTGTATATCCTTGCACTGCCATTCTATATTGGCGGTTTTGGTGTAGCGCTGCCGACATTTTTCGATCATTGCGGTTGAGTTATCGACCGCGAAAATCACACAATCGAGTCCACTGGCCGCTTCCGCTACCATTTGAGTCACTTCACCCAACGAGCAGCCCAGGTCATAAATATTGCTCTCGCGTTGGGCAAAAACACTGGCGTACAGACCGATCAAATGCAAAAGTAATTCGTATCCCGGAACTGATCTTGAAATCATATCGCGAAATACGCGCGCGACCTGCTCGTCGAATTCGAATGCTTTTAAATCACTCAGCGGTTTCGCAAAAACCCGGTCTTTGGCTGATTTATCAATCATCCAGGGGTTGGCTCCATAAATCGACAAGCTCATCATCGAGATAAATCTGCGGTGTTAACGCCCTCTTCCATGGCGGTATTTTATATTTCTGGAACAGGCGCTTGAGACGGTGACGATCCGAATTGGCGGTATTACCACGATGCCGGAACTTCAACTTGATCGATTGTCCGCAATCCTTTCTGTGGAGCCGTCGCATGATCGACTGCCGTTCAATTTGCAGGCCGATCGCTTCGATTTCGAGTAGTTGCTGGCTGTTAAAATCATAACTCTCTGCGGGCGACCCAGGGTCACCATGGGGCACCAGAAACAGGCATCTGTCATAAATGCGAATATCATAGCCGCTGCCGTTTATCTTCGGCATCGCGTCATTTCGGCTTTTTAACTGCTCGATCAACTGGTTCAACCTAGCCTGCGGTAAACTCGCGTGGTTTAAACGCCTGAGCCAGTATCGAATCACATTTTTTTGGCGTGACCGGGAAAGTTCTCGCAAATCAATAATGGACAGGCGATCGGGTTTACCCGGGTCGGGTTGCAAATGCTGGAGATCCTGCAAACCGAGTTCATCGAGAGCATCCTGGGTTTCCACCTGGATCGAGACCACCGACCGAATCGACTCGAGGTATCCGGGCCATCGCGCTTTTAGCAACGGCATCACACGGTGACGTAAATAGTTTCGATTAAAGCGGTGCGAAGCGTTGCTAGGGTCGTCAAACCATTCAACCTGATTAACCCTGGCGTAAGTCGACAGGGCTTCTCCTGCAACCTCGAGCAACGGTCTCAGCAATACGGCCTGGCCAATAGGCCGAGATTTGGCGATACCCCGCAGCCCGGAGCTACCGGACCCTCGCAACACATTGAGTAAAAATGTTTCCGCCTGATCGTCGGCATGGTGCGCTGTAAGCAGACAATCATTTTTCGTTAACGCCTGCTCGAAAAGTGCATATCGTGCCTTCCTCGCCTTCGATTCGAGGTTACCTCCGTCTGGATCCAGGTGTAATTGGCTGGTCTTGATAGCCAGTTTATATTGCTTCGCCCGGGACCGGCAAAATGTCTCCATCGCCGCTGCCATTTCCTGCAATCCGTGGTTGACATGCCAGGCAAGAACTTCAAATTGATTCGATCGGGTTGCCAGTAGATGCAATAGGACAGAAGAATCGCGGCCGCCACTATAAGCCAGCACGACGCGATCGATATCCCTGGGAATACAGTCGAGACAGCTTTCTAATCGCGTAGCATGCACAAGTGCGATTAGTTATCCAGGTACCGACCATAGCTCATTAGTTTTTGATACCTCTGGTCGAGTAATTTATCGATGCTGACCGATTCCAGCATTTCGAGATTTTCAATCAAATTGTGCTGTAATGCCTTCGCTATCTGGTCGTAATTGCGGTGCGCTCCACCGAGCGGCTCATCGATCACATGGTCTATCAGTTTCAAACTCAGCAGGCGCTCAGCCGTTATACCCATGGCCTCGGCGGCCTGGGGAGCCTTATCGGCGCTCTTCCACAGAATTGACGCGCAACCCTCAGGTGAAATGACCGAATAGGTCGAATATTGCAACATATCGATTCGATCCCCGACACAGATTGCGAGCGCACCCCCGGAACCCCCTTCACCGATAATGGTGCAAATTACCGGGATTTTAAGGTCTGCCAATGCGTATAAATTACGCGCTATGGCTTCACTTTGACCACGCTCCTCCGCTCCGATTCCTGGATAAGCGCCGGGCGTATCAACCAGGGTAATCAGCGGCATTTTGAATTTTTCAGCCATTTTCATCAGCCGCAATGCTTTTCGGTATCCTTCTGGTCGTGCCATACCAAAATTTCTTTTGATCTTTTCTTTCGTGTCACGTCCCTTTTGCTGCCCGATTATCATCACCGGTTTGCCATTCAGGCGGCCGATTCCACCGATGATGGGATGGTCATTTGAATGCGCTCGATCACCGTGTAAATGCTCAAAATCGGTGAATATCCGTTCGATATAATCCAGTGCATAGGGTCGATTCGGGTGTCGTGACAGTTGGGAAATCTGCCAGGGCGAAAGCTTCGAAAAAATGGCTGCGGTCAAATTATCAGCCTTTTTCTCGAGCGTCGCGATTTCTTCGGAAATATTGATTTCCGAGTCATCGGTTACATATCGAAGCTCGGAAATCTTGGCCTGGAGTTCGGCGATAGGTTGTTCGAATTCGAGAAAATTTGGATCCATGGATATCTTTAAAAAGAGATAGAAACTAACGCTAGTGTAACGACTCGGGGGGTAACTGTCATCAAGGGAAGTTCTGCCTTTTACAATGTTTTCCTAGCCCGGATACTTCATAAACTGCCGCGATGATTGCGCAGGGCTTTGGTTTCACAGGGGATTATCCGATTGAGCGTCGGACTTATTGATCCGATCGATTGAGGATAATTCCCTGTGGAATCAAAGAACAAGCAAGGGCGCGAGCATGTTTATGAAATGTTCGGGCTAGATATAAACGAGTGCTTATATCGAAATCGACGCGTTGATCTCGGCGAGCGCCTCGGCCGGATCAGCATGTTGCGTGATCGGACGGCCAATTACCAGATAGCTTGAACCATCGGCGATTGCCTGTTGCGGTGTTGATATCCGTTGCTGATCATCGCTGCTCGAACCCGTGGGCCGAATGCCTGGTGTTACCAATAGTGGTGTCTGGCCCAGTAGCTGACGCAGGCGCTTTGCTTCCTGGGCAGAACACACCAGGCCATCGAGCCCGGAATCTATCGCCAGTCGCGCCAGTCGTTCAACGAATACCGCAGTCTCCTGATCTATGCCTATCTGCTGCAAATCCGATTTTGAGATACTGGTCAACAGCGTCACCGCAATCAGGTAGGGTCGCCCGGCGCCGATCATATCTATGCCCTCACGCGCCGCCAGTAACATCGAGCCGCCACCCTGGGCATGCACATTGACCATCCAGACACCCAGCTGGCCAGCAGCGTATACCGCTTGCTTTACCGTGTTGGGAATATCATGAAACTTGAGATCGAGAAATACATCGTATCCCCTGGCCACCAGCGCCTCGACGAATTGCGGTCCAGCCCGGGTAAACAACTCCTTGCCAACCTTGAGTTTGCATAAAACAGGACTGGTTTTATCAACAAATGCAAGGGCCTGCTTCGCATCGGCATAGTCCAGCGCGACAATCACCCGGGGGTCGGTTTCTAAAACGATTTTACAGAATCCTCTCTATTTTACTGATCGAGCCAATAGATCGAGTCCACAGCACCCGATGGCTACACGGGTTTCATTGAAGACCAGTTTCTACAGCTTGGGCAATTCCACTGTATTGCGTGGCTCTCGTATCCGCATTGTGAACAGATAAACTCAATCTTGTTATTATGCATAGATTTCAGGAACGATGACAGCCCGTTCCAGGTATCGGACAAATGCGCCGGCTCCGTTTTCAGGAAACGCAGCGCGAATTCATAGGCCTCGAAGGATGGTGATTTATCGAGCACCTCGGATAAAAACTGGCGTGCCTTTTCGATCTGGTTAACGCTCGCGTAATGTTCGATCAGGGCAATAGCAAGATGGTTAGAGGGATGCTTATGATATTGATCTTGCAGGAATTTCTGGAATTCCCTGGATTCACTAGCCTGTAGGTATATTTCCCGGGCTGGAGCGATATACAAATCCATGTACTCCGGGTTATGCTTGATCAGGCGATGCAAAATCTTCTTCGCCGAAGCCGTGTTATTCGAACCCATGTAGTGTTTGATCAACAGCAAGCCCGCTCTCAGGCAGGTTTGATCAGCATTAAGAGCCTTGTCCAGGCTCTCGCGTACCAGTTTGTTATTGCCATTAGTGATTGCGGTGTCTGCTATTTCACAATAGCACTGGCTCAAAATTACCACCGCCTCCTTATCCCCGAGGTCATGTAAAATCTGAGCACATTCTGCTGCTTCATGCCATGCCTTTTCAGTAATATAAAGATCCAGCAGGTTGCGGTGTGCGACCAGGTCACCCGGCTCCAGCTCGATCAATTCCTTGAACAATTTCTCGGCGCGATCAAGCAGTCCACCCTTCAGGTAGTCGTTGGCGAGTTCCGCTATCGCCATATTCCTCTGACTTCTACTCAAATTTGGCCGCGCGAGCAAATTTTGATGAACCTTGATGGCTCGCTCAACTTCTCCTTTTGAGCGATACAGGTTGCCGAGCGCGATATGTACATCGATGGTTTCGGTATCAACCTTGATAAGCTCCGAGAATATCTCGACTGCTTTATGCGAGTCATCTGAAAGCAGATAGTTGAGTCCCTTGATATAAGACTCGGAATAGTTTGCCGAACTGTAGCCAGAGGATTTCTTTGCAAACGGTTTCCAGCGGCCGATAATCCATCCGATTAACATGGCCACGAGGACTAGTGACAATAGCCAGATATCCACTGAAAATTTTAGCACGGCTACATACTATAGGGTGGTGGTTAGATGCGTTGTCGAATCGGTGCCCGGAAATCTATTTCTGATTATTCGCGCGATCTCGTAATTCTTTGCCCGGTTTAAAATGCGGGACATACTTGCCCGGCAGACTGACCTTGTCTCCAGACTTGGGATTCCTGCCGATCCGCGGTGGCCGATAATGCAGGCTAAAGCTGCCAAACCCCCTGATTTCTATCCGATCGCCGCTCGATAACGAGCTGCTCATCTTTTCTATTAAACTCTTAACCGCGAGCTCGACATCTTTATACGCCAGGTGCCCCTGGTTCCTGGCCAGATTTTCGATCAAATCTGACTTGGTCAATGAAGGTACATATTCTTGTTCTTTCATTTTGCCGCCCAATTAACAGCCCCCAATTTACAACTAGCGGCGGAGAAGCCCGCGCCTCTCCGCCAATCATAGCAGATTCTATGAATCCATTTTTTCTTTTAGTAAATCACCAAAACTGGTGGTTCCGGTATCCGCGTCGTTATTCGATGAGTAATCCTTCAAAGCGGCCTGTTCTTCGTCAGAATCTTTCGCTTTGATAGACAGGTATACACTACGGCCTTTACGATCCATACCGGTAATCTTTGACTCGATCTGATCACCCTCATTCAAAAATGAACGCGCATCTTCTACCCGATCATTTGCCATCTCGGAAGCCCGTAATACACCTTCAATACCGTCACCCAGGTCGACAATTGCAGCCTTTGCATCGACCGAGATGACACTACCGGTAACAATGCTGCCTTTTGGATTCGCCGCGATAAAACTGGCGAACGGATCTTTCTCTATTTGTTTGATGCCGAGTGAAATGCGTTCACGTTCAGGATCAATCGAAAGCACCATCGCTTCCAGCTCCTGCCCTTTTTGATAATCGCGGACCGCCTCTTCGCCTGGCTTGTTCCAGGATAGATCGGTCAGGTGGATCAAACCATCG